>Ga0068618_1000306_pt1 | contig 13082 bp, 7 predicted proteins | sample InSIn2SAF170_2_FD_77423 | JGI IMG/M metagenome (GOLD analysis project Ga0068618, IMG submission 77423) | Clean room microbial communities from NASA Spacecraft Assembly Facility at Jet Propulsion Laboratory, Pasadena, California, USA -... ...
ACAAGGCATTAGAAATGGAATAATGAAGCAAAAGGTCACACGATTTTGGCATCTCTAATCACATAGGCATTGATGGTGAGAAAATAAACAAGAAACTCATATAATCCCCTTTTTCCCAACTTTTTTTAATACCTAGCTCCCTAAGAATCTATACCAAAAAGGTCACATGTATGTGAAATTCCATGTTGACCATGTTGACAAAAAAAACATAGGTCATTCTCCTAGAATCCATAGTACATCAATTTCATTATATTTCAAATATTTTAGAATTTGTAAATTCAAGCAACAAAAATTATAATTTGCTTGCCCAATTTTTTTAAGTATTAATATGATTTTACTATTATTTTCTGAAAGTCCAAAACCATGTTTCTATATGACAAATCTCACCTTTAAAATTAAAGAAATGTTGGAGGAAAGGGTGTATAAATTCAATACAATACAACAAGATGAAAATGGAAGACCATCTAGTGCTACAAGAGTGCAAAGATGTAATTCCGAGGAATATCAATGCTACCTCTAAAATGAGACATCGATTTTTCAATAGAAATTACACTAGGAGTATTGTTTGTGTATTGAAGGGAAAAGTTCCCAAGGGCTATGGTTGAGAGCCCCAACAGAGAAGAATAAAATGAAAATGAAGAGAACACATAGAATCATGATAAGCACTAAAATTCACAAAAGTAGGGATTAGAAACATACCCAACAGTCCTACGTTTGAAGTAGATCTCGTAGAGTGAGGACCCTCTATTTCCTCCAATACATGAAATCCTGCAAATTAGTCACAAAGATAGGATCATATCACCGAATTAAAAGTACAATCATATATATGATAAATATTCATGAGCATCAGAAATTAACATTCATAGAATAATAATGTAATTCTGAAGAAAAACATGAGTCTCTTTATTAACTAAAAGTAGCAACTACAAGGAAACTACAACTTGATCGAAGCTGAAGATACTGATGAAACTCTCCTCCAGATCCATCTAGCGCCAGCCACGAATGAATTCCTCTATGATATATATAAGAAGATTCTAGATAAATATGCTAAGCATCTCTATAAGGAAACAATGGTTTTCTGAAGGCTATAATTGTAGGAGGCATGGGGAAATATATATGTGATCTAGGGAAATTTTGGCACAATGATGATACCTCTAATTAGGAATGAATTAGGCATACACAAGGGGTGTATGTATACTACCTAAAACTAGTTAATTCGTTTAGGCCATGGGATGTTGTAGGTGGGAATTTATTAAAACCTATAAACCCCACTAAAAAAATACCTATTTATTTATTTTTTCAAAATTTTAAAAGTTGTATGTAGATATTTTCTTTATGAACCATGTATATATGTAGTTTTAGAGAGGGAAGAGTAGCATATGGATTTTAAACAATACTTTTTTTGGACAAAGTCAGGTATGTAAGGGGAAGGGAGTTGTCGAGGAAATTTAAGAGAATCTGATATACAATAGTGTTGAAATATACTATAAAAAATGCCACCTAATGTACGAGGTCAGAAGGGGGACTAATGGCCGAAATACATTAAGTGTAAAAATATGAGGCATTTGAATAGCTAAGGAGGAGATCACCAGATTTTCTTCCGTAAAATGTGTGCGGAAGGAGTCAGAAAGAGAAATCATATCTGAGATGGGCATACCCATTGTCAAACATAGTAAGGAATGTATACTTATATAGTATAGAACGTTCCCATGATGTATGTGAATGTGTGATAATGATCAAAAGAATGCATAATCATACATTATATCACAATAGCAAAAGAACATAATGGAGTTGTCTCAGAATTATATAAGATGATATCTATATAAGGGATGACGTATAATTGATCCCCATAAAAGTACCACCTCATGTAGATGGAGTAGTTATACTACACAAAACTCGGCTGCCAACACATAAGATGTTGTTGTAAGGTGTGAAACATATATGTGTAGGTGTTACTAGCATAAAGCTGAAGAAACTATCAAGTGATCTAAGATGCTATGATAGCCTAAGGTCTTCACTGACCAAAAATGGTACATTTCTACACCATATAAATAAATGAGCTAAATCATAGAATGTACGGAATTGTTTGATTACCGGTCATTGATGCATACTATTAGCAAATGTAAGACAACTAACCAATGATGAAAATGAGTGTCAATGTACCCTATTACAATCTAACAAGTTTCAGTAAACAAATTTAAGTCAAACACTTGAAAGGATATATTAGTAAGGAGACAATGATATATTCCCCATGACGATAGTGAAGAGTCTAACGTGAATGTCTGCAAAACATAAGGTACTGATAAAAGAACACTAGATCTTGTTCCCAAAGTGATGAGTTAGATTTCATGGGAAACAATATGCTAGAAGGAAGGAATTAAGGCATCCCACGTCAACCAATGAGACTGTAACCCAGAGGAAAATAATTTGGAAGGACTTGGATGAATAAATATGAAGTACCCACCACCATGTACATTTCTAATGAGCATAAAATGTATCTAGTGCATGAAATAAATCCTCTAAACCAACCCATAATGAAAGTTGACAGAGAGGCAGGGAAACCATGATAGTGTCAAATATAAACCAAAGTACTACATGAATTCCAATGTGTGATAATGTAACATGATGTCGAACATAAGGGAAACAACCAAGTCAAAGACCCATGATTTTGATTGATGCTAGGAAAAAGGTCACCTATCAATGTTGTAAATAAGGCTATGGTGCGACTCCAAGTTTTCTCTTAGAGAAATTTGTTAGAGTCGATAAGAATAAACCAACTAGCAAGAATTCAATGAGGACCTTCTTTACTGCTATGACTAAATGACCAAGTAGTTGATCTCATACTTAGAATAAGTTGAGAGACTGGGTATGGCCAATAGAAATGAGACAAGGTACACCAGAAAATGGCTGACACAAATGCTAACTTCCGTTGAACAAAGGCATAACACTTTCTGAGTTTTAAGGAAACATACAATGGAATTTGTATAAAGTTGCAACATAGGGTGGCATAAACAAACTCTCCATATCATTGGAAGAGTAACCAACTAGAGGAGGGCTTACTCTAAGACTATGTTTTCTCTTCCTAAAAGTAAAAATATGCCCCAACCCTATGGAGGAAGCACTCATTGTTTAAGTGATTTGTTCAAGGTGACGAAACTAATTCTACAACCAAAGTGATGAAAGAGACTCTTCACATTCCCTTCTCTTTCTCTTTAATTTTTTTTTTTTTTTTTGTGTATTTTCCATATGATAAAACCTAAAATAGAATTAAAAATACCTATAACTTAGTTGAGGGAATAATTTTTAAAGGTAAGCGAACTGGTTCCCTAGTCTCGAACATCCCTATGCTCAATGCAAGGTTATGGATGTGGGTCATTGACACTCAGGGACCATTCCCTCCAAGGTAAAAGTGGCTAAGTAGCAAAGGCTAATGAAATCATGGTTTGATCTTCTAGCAATGTCATGGGAACCTATAGGCTACAATAGGTTCGATTTTGATCTTTAAGGCCAAAATGGGCAAGTGTTCGATATGAAATACAATAGTGCAACTAAAGACATGGAAGCTTGTAGGCTACAAATTCATAATAATAGCTAGGAAGAAGAATGAGGCTTCAATGCAAAGTCATGGCAGGACTAAAGAGGACTCTCGAGCCTAAGAACAAAAACAACAACATGGGTACCAAATGACAATGAGTTCCTATCTAGAGAACCCATGATAATATATTATATACCACACAACATGTGACGCTTCTAAGTATTGATAAGACTTTTTGTCATAGCTTGGTGGGATCAATCCTAAGGCCAAAACTAAAAAATAAATTGATTATGAACAATGTAGGTTATAAAACTAACCTATATGCTAATTTCAAGATCCAATACCTATCAGAGAGAATCAACCATGAAAATACCCAAAGGATACATCTTCAAACTTTTGTAGAAATAATTAGGAATAGTAGGTAAGAAGCTAATACATCCCATATATAAAATTCACATAAAAGTTTGTGTTGGATAATAAAAAACTTGAAAATGTGTACTGTACATATACAATATGGTAAAGGAACCATGCAACCTCACAACCTAGGCATAATATTTCTTCAGGACCATCTCCTTTCGGGACATGGGCCAAGGATTCATTTGGTTGGTAAAAGTCATGGCGTCAAGGAGATCCTCTTGTGAAGGCAAATCAACATGAAAGAAATTATGAGATCTAGAAGGAGAAAAATGGGGAAGCAAGGGGTCCTATGCTCCCATTGGAGAAATGAGTCAATCAATTGTTGGGATGAAGTCTTGAGAAGGTAAATAGGAGTTCAAAGAACCCTTTTCAAAAGTAATTAAACATTGAGGACATAATTCCACAAAGTTTCACTCTTTATACAATGGTCTCTACTTAAACACTTGGAACATACCAAGAGGAATTTTGAACTAAGTTCAAACAAGGATGGTGACTGTTAGATGCAAGATAATCAATAATGATAATACTTTTGTTGTAAGGAAAGTACATCAGTCGAGTGAATCTAGACACTACAACATTCATAGCGCAGATATAATCAATCCCAAGGAGCATATTAAGGTTTAAAGGGACATCAACAACCACCATATCATTTAGGACAATATTCCCACATAATGAGACACACATATGAGGAAGAACACCCAAATATTAGCCAGGTATTCTATCATAGGCTATAAAGTGACTATCAACTACCAAAAAATTTGGAGAACCAAAATATTTCCAAGCCAAGGAGGATATATTACTTGTAGAGGATCATTCATCCATTATACATTGATAGAATTTTGAAATTAACTTTAACAGTCATTTGAAAAGGTGCAGAAGAACGAAGATGCTGCTTTGCAAGATTATACCAATCGAAGGGAACAATCCTACAACTTGGATGGGGTGTGAACGAAGAGACCGACATACCCCATAGTCCAGAAGACTCCCAACTAGAAATCAATAAGACTTGGTCAGTAGAAACTTCATCCCTCAACACAAAAGTTAGATCAGCTAAAGTTTGCATTGGTTTAACAACTTCATGAACAAATGGTTGAATAGATTCCTGAGAAACCATAAGAGGTTCAGGAGTAGAAGAAAATTCACACTCAGATCACAACCTTTATAGCACTGAAATATCAGGGCACAAATGGGTAAGATGATCTCCCATAGATAGCCTACAAGGGAATTGAAGTTTAAATTTTCTACCCCTAAGTCTCTAGTCAAACTCATTGCCACCAACATGACTAGTTGTGGCTAGTGGTAATTCTCCAACATGACTTGCAAAGGTTAGTGACACTTTCTTGAGAGGGCTACCAGACTTCTCCCCATCATGAATCATAAAATATAGCGAGCCGTTACCAACATTATCCATAGAGGTTGTTGACTCATTTCTAGTATGCCTATTTGCGACTAGACTTATTCCCCCAATATGACTTGCAATGGTCGAAGACTCATCTACAAGAGGACATGTAGAGGTTAGTGAATATTTCCAAAGAGGGACAAGAATTCTTCCCCCAGCATGACTCATAGTATCTAGTGAGTCATTACCAACATGACTCACAGAGGTTGTTGACTCAACTCTAGTATGACTATAAGTGACTAGATTTATGCCCCTAACAGGAATTGTAGTGACTAAAGGCTCATATCCAACATCACTTTCACAGGTTGGTGATGATTCATGGAAATAATTCTTCCTCTTATCATTCTTTGTCCCACCTCTTTTTATATTTGTTATTACAAGATGGAGGACAAAGACGAAGCCCAAATTATTCTGGAAAATAAGGTGACCAATTAAAATCCATTTGATGCCCTTGAAATAAAGTGCTCATTTGAGAATATTTAGGAACACTCAAAATATTCAGAATGGACAATAACCATACTAGTAGCCCAACATTCAACCAAAGAATATTCAAGGTGGCCATCAAGGGGGAACTAATATTTGCAAATAAATGAAAAATACAATGATCCCCTTTTAAAGGGGTCCCTTGGTTGGTATCCATAGGAACATTTTCGATACCCAAATTATGCACATATCCTTCCCCTACCAGATTCTTCAAATGGATTTCAAGGAAGAGAGATGACATACTTGAACCTTTTCTCTTAAGGCAACAACTCCAAACATTCAACATAAAGATGAAAATCCTTTTGGGACTAGTGGACTGGTTGATTTGTCATTCAGAATAAAAGATCCAAAATTTACAAGACAAAATCCAACTAAAGCTAAATAAATATAAAAATAAACAAGCACTCCAGTGTAAAAGTCCTAAAGATAGTGACAAGCAAACAACATACAATTATTTCTAAACTAGGTGATTATGATCCCATGCAAAAATATGAGAATGTGGATAAAGGGGACTTCAAAAGGAAAGTTGGGATGATGAGGGACCAATTTTTACCAACAAAGGTACAAGAAACTATTACGCTAATGTCCAAATAACAACCTTTTTCATTTTAAGTGTTCTCGCTTCATGGGGAACCCTCTAGAAGTATTCTGAAATTGATACAATGTCTAGCTCATGTACCATGCAAACTCCCGCCTTAGTGATGGGTCCCAGCCCACGCTGGCGGGCTTCAACACTTTTATACCTCCACCTATAGGTATACGTGTCTGTCTGCACAGTTGATATTTCTCCCGCGCTTGTCTTCGGTGGCTGAGGAATTTATTGTTCACAGTTATGGCTCCGTCCTTGCCTCGGTATTGGTAGATAAACTAACCCTAATTCCGCCTTCGCGATACTTCGGTCATTTGTCGTTGCTCCTGGAGGGTTTCTGGAGCTCTGCGAAATGCGCTGGTCTGTGGATTTGTTATGTGGTTCTGTTATGTGGTTCAATGGTGACGGATTATCTTTCCTCTGGCTCTGTTTATGGCGAGGGTTACTATGGTATTTTCTGTTTGGTTGTTTTTTTACTTTCTCTGTTTCTGTACGCGTCTCCAACTATGCACTGTGGTCCTGGGTAAGTTCTGCTTGTCTTCTGTTCAGCTAGAAAGAAGGTTAGGCATATACGTTCTGATACAGTCTTGTTTTATTGGAATTCAACCGGTGGTTTTGCTCCTGGTTCTGGTCTAATGTCTGTTCCTTCTCTATGTATGGAATTTGTGCCTCTGTTCTGGTTCTTGTCTGTAACTTGGATGACCAACTCGTGGTTCCGAAAACTATTGCTGCTTCGCTGTCCGAGCAGGTCGATGGCACATGTGTAAGAACTCTCAACTCAGGTAAGCCACTCTGTCCCTGATTCAATCTCTGGTTTTCTTGTCGGTTAGAATCTAATCTGCTTGCTCCTCTGGTCGTTCAGTTGTTCATGGTGTCTCTGGTTCCGGTTCGGTGGCTTCTCTGCACACGGCTTTCAGGTAAACTCTCACAACCCTGTACTCGTTGGGCTGTCAATTTGATTATGGTTCAATTCGAGGGCTCCATACTCTGTATTCAACGAACCCTAATATATGTTGTTTGTTGGTTGCAGGTCTCCCTCTGGGACCTGGAGGACGCACGGTTCGATCCTCAGTTATAGTTGACAACTCAAAAATAATTCTGGGTAGGCCTGGAACCTTTGCATATGGGTTGTTTCTGTTAGCTCATAAGTCGAATCGGTTAATGGGTTTACCTGTGTGTGTTTGTATGAGATATTTCTCACCTGCGTTGTGGCTCCTTTAGTTTTGATTATATAATTCAGTCCAACCCTTACGAGGGTTTCATCGCCTGTTCATTTGATGTCTAACCCTAACGAGGGTTTTGTCCCTTCACACTCGGTCTTGGGTATTTGGTGTACACGGCTCCGGTTTCAATATCGATTCTTCTGTATATAGAGTGCTATGATAGTTTTGAATACAATACCGTATGTAACCCTTAAGGGTCTGTTACCACTCGTTTCCTTGTTTGACTGTGTATTATTGTATGGATTGTGCCATAGTTGTATTGAATGTAATATGAGAAAAAAGTTCTATTTTGTGTACCTGTACATTCGATTTCTGATGATGCTCTGTCACTGCTTTATAATTCTCGTAGTCGTTAACTGGTATGTCATTTATTGGACTGTGGCCGCGTTCTCTGAATCATGACTCTGTTTGCTGGCCGGCAAGGCTTTTGAACTTCGCTTTATTACTCTTGGTTACAATTTAATTTACAGTAACATATATAAAAAAAATGATGATACCCATATGTGGGAGATTGTTCAATAAACTAGAAAGAAATAGCAGAAAGGAAGATGGACAGTTTCTGTAGGTACTTGAATGCTCTGCTTTGTTTTATTATTCAGTCTTTTAATTCTTCTTTTTTTCCAGACAAAAAAGGACCCTTCTTTTTCATCACTGTCTTACTTTTATAGCCTCTTGCACAGTTAAGGCTTTCAGTTTGTTTGTCTGTTACAAAAACAGTTATGTATTCTGTTCTTACTTCTAAAATACAACTGTTCAGATACTTAAAAGACTTTTAAAAGCAACCAATTGTTGTTTTCTTAACTCACCTAAACTAGCCTTCTCTTGACAATAAAACTAATTAACAAACTTAAGTGTAAAGAGATGGAAAGTAAATCTCCTAACTGCCTCTGACCTGTAAAAATAAAACTAACAATAACAGAAAAAAATATTTCCAGCAAGATCCGACAACTTTGGTGCCCTGCTCGTGAACCTTTTCGGGGTCTATCTGCTTCATCATTGGGAGCTGGATGCTCCTGCATCAGGCTCCCGGGGTGAGAAAAGATCATGACTCCTGTTCATGAGTTCTGCAACTGTTGTCCCTATTCGTTCAATCTGCCTGGCGTCAAGCCATGAGCTGTCCTCGATTGGACGGTTCTTCCACTTGACCAGGTACTGAAAATATTTCTTCCGCCTAGTACGTCTAACTACCTGAGTTTCGAGGATGCCTTCGATCTCAGGGGGTTGGACATAAGGCATCTGTTTCTTCCAACTGTCTCTGTCTTCCTGGGTATGCCGCGTGGATCGTCCTGATTCATCCGTCTTTTCTTCCAATAGTTCGCCTGGATATGGAAACAAATCTGCCACATTGAAAATAGGCGATATGCCTATTCCAGGTGGTAGCTGGATTTCGTAGGCATTCGCCGAAAACTTCCGCAAGATTTTGCAAGGTCCTATTTTCTTGAATTTTAATTTGTTGTACGTACCTTTAGGAAACCGCTCCTTGCGTAAGTGTACCAGAACTTCATCCCCTACCTCAAAATGGAGTTCTCGCCTCCTCAGATCTGCGTGTGCCTTATACTTCAAGTTGCTGTCCTGTAACTTTGCCTTGACTTGTTCGTGTAAATCTCGCATAGCATTTGCAAAATCTTCGCCATCCGCACTCCGCCGTTGCTGTAAACCAAGATCTCGAAGTTCATGCACTCCTCGTGGGTGCATTCCATAAAGAATCTGGAAAGGACTAAGACCAGTGCTACGATTCGGTGAATCGTTGTAAGCAAACTCTGCTTGTGCCAGCACTCGGTCCCACATTCTAGAATTTTCTCCGACCAAACTGCATAACAGATTTCCTAGACTTTGTTCACAACTTCTGTTTGGCCATCTGTTTGCGGATGGTAAGCAGAACTGTAGCTTAGTTGGGTATTCATTTTCTTCCATAAGGTTCGCCAGAAATGTCCAGTGAACTTTACATCCCTGTCTGATAAGATGGTTGTGGGTAAACCATGTAATCGGACAATCTCGTTAAAAAACAAGTGAGCCACATAAGTAGCATCACTAGTTTTTCGACAAGGTACAAAATGTGCCATTTTCGAGAAACGGTCTACCACCACCATTACCGAATCATATCCTTTCTGTGTCTTAGGCAATCCCAATACAAAATCTAAACTCACAGAATCCCAAGGCCTGCCTGGAATAGGTAATGGCGTGTACAGTCCTGTGTTCTGGCTGTGTCCTTTTGCCAATTGACACACCTTGCACTTAGTCACAAAACGTTGTACGTCCCGTCTCATTTTCGGCCAAAAGTAAAAGTGACTAAGCTGTTCCAAAGTCTTGTCAATCCCAAAATGTCCAGCCAATCCCCCACTGTGTTTTTCTCGAATGATATTCTCCCTCATGGAACAGCTGGGGATACACAATTGTCCTCCCTTGAAAAGCAATTTCTCCTGTATATTATAGTCCACCCAAGGACTGTTTCCTCTTATTAAAGGATTTTGGCATGCTTCGTAAGCCTCTCTAAAATCTGGGTCTGTATTATATAGATCCCGCAAATGTTCGAATCCCAAAACCTGCACAGTGCTTTCCTGTAGTAACAAAGCTTTTCTACTCAATGCATCAGCTACCTTGTTCGCTTGCCCGCTGATATGTTTCAGCACAAAATTAAAGCTTTGTAGATACTCTACCCATTTAGCGTGCTTATGATTAAGCTTATGTTGCTGCATTACATACTGTAATGCAGAATTATCTGAGAACAGCACGAACTCGTTTCCCAGCAAGTAATGCCTCCAATGTCTTAATGCCTGTACTACTGCGTAAAATTCCTTATCGTAGGAGGAGTACTTCTGTCTACTTTCATTCAGTTTTTCACTGAAAAACGCCACGGGTCTGTCCTCTTGGCTGAGCACAGCCCCAATTGCTGTCCCACTTGCATCACAACGTACCTGAAATAGTTTTTGAAAGTCTGGTAGCCTAAGGATTGGTCTCTCCGTTATTTTCTTCTTCAGTAACTGGAAGCTATTTTCCGCCGCTTCTGTCCATCGAAAAGGCTGGCTGGCCTTTTTGATGGTCTCCAACATAGGAGCACAGATCCTGCTAAAATCTCTAATAAACTTTCTGTAAAAACTTGCTAGTCCATGAAAAATCCTTACCTCGAACAAATTCTTGGGTGACTGCCAATTCACGATTGCTGTCACTTTCTCTGGATCCATCTTCAATTCATTCTCTGCTATCACGAACCCCAGATAAATCAGCTCCTTCTGCAAAAATGTACACTTCTTCAGATTAATCAATAATTTATTCTGCTGTAGCTTTTCAAGCACTCTTCGTACATGCCGGAGGTGTTCTTCACGTGTTTTACTAAAAATCAGTATGTCATCCAAATAAACAATTACAAACTTTCCTATGTATTCCTTTAGCATCTCATTCATGAGTCGCATAAAAGTGCTGGGAGCATTGCTTAAACCGAACGGCATAACCAGCCATTCATATAAGCCTTCATTCGTTTTAAAAGCTGTTTTCCATTCGTCTCCCTCACGTATCCGTATTTGATGGTATCCACTTTTCAAATCTATCTTGGAGAAATAAGCCGCCCCACTCAAACAGTCCATCATATCATCCATGCGTGGTAAGGGAAACCTGTACCGTATGGTGATTTTGTTGATGGCTCTGGAATCAGTGCACATCCGCCACTCTCCTCCCTTTTTGGGGGCGAGAACTGTCGGTACAGCACACGGGCTCAAACTCTCTCTGATTAACCCCTTATCCAATAGCTCCTGCACCTGCTTTCTAATTTCTTCGTTATCTTTAGGACTCATTCTATAAGCTGCCTTATTCGGTAAGCTGGCCCCTGGTATGAAATCAATATGGTGGCTAATGCTCCTCTTGGGAGGTAGCTTATCCGGCAAGTCGTCTATTACTATATCTGCAAACTCCTCTAACATCTGCTGTATTTCTACAGGCAAATCTGTAATTTCTGTGTGCAACACAACTGTCCTAGCTCTCCTTACTACAGCAAAATTCATCTCACTATTTTCAACCTGTTTCAAAAATTGTTTTCCGTTCACCAGTAACGCCTTTGGTTCACTTCCTTCAACTGCCTCTTTCTCCTCTTTGATGGGTACAAGGGTATGTTTAACCCCATCTTTCTCAAACTTATAACAATTCAACACCCCATCATGTATTACTTTCCTGTCATATTGCCAAGGTCTGCCCAATAAAATGTGGCACACGTCCATTGGCATAATGTCGCAAACAATTCTGTCCTTATAACGCCCAATCTGGAATTCCACTTCACTCTGTTCATCCACTAGTAAATGGTGTCCTTTCTGTAACCACGACACTCGATATGGAGTGGGGTGTTTCAGACGTTTCAACCCCAACTTTTCAACCATCTCGACTGACACCAGATTGTCAGTACTTCCGCTATCAATTATCATTTTGCAGCACTTACCTTGTGCTTTACAAACTGTTCTGAACAGAGCCTTCCGTTGCGTCTGTTCAATACTTTCAGCAACTGGCTTCACCAACACCTTATGCAATACTAGCGCTTCCCCTGTTTCTGGGGCATTTTCTGCCTCTTGTGGAGGTGCTGCTGCTTCCTCTGGCTGTGCCATATAGGCGCCTCTCTGTCCAGTAGTATCTGTCTCTGGGCACTCAAAAGAGCGGTGCCCCCACTTGTGGCATCTATAACACTGGTATCCGGTTCCCCTTCCGCGACCGGTCCCTCTACCACGCTGGAATGATCTGCCACCCCTCATCCCATCTCCTTTCTCTGTTGTTCCCGAAGTCTTTGAACTGCTGGCTTCCTCGTTGTTGCTGGCAGTTCGGCCCCTACCATAGGACTGGCCTCTTCCTCTATTAGACCCACGTCCTCTCCGGGCGTTTTGTCTTCGGTTAAGCTTTTCTTCTGCTTTCACTGCACTCTGGTATGCCTCCTCTGTATTGTTGGGAGACAAAATACTTATCTCATCTAAAATTTCCATCCTCAGCCCATTCACATATCTGGCTGTCCTCTCTGCTGTGTCCTCTGTGTATCCTGCTCGTAAATTTACTCGGTAAAATTCCTCTGTATATTCCTTTACCGTCAGACCCCTTTGTCTTAAGTTCTGAGCTTGTCTATGCAACGAAATCTGGTAATCTCTTGGCAGAAATCTGCCCTTTAATTTAGCTACCATCCTTGCCCAGGTCTTTATCGGAGGCTTGTTCAGCCTTTTCCTCTCATTCTGGACACTGTCCCACCACAGTGTGGCGTGTCCCTTCAATTTCGTTGCTGCAAACTTGACCCTACGGTCTTCACTAATTTCTTCGCATTCAAAGTACTTGTCCATCTCGCTAATCCAATCTAAAACTACATCAATCGCTAAACTGCCATCATAAGTCGGTAACTCTGGCTTTGGTTTACTATTTGACAATAACACAGACTTCAACAGTCTTACTTCGGGTGTGTCACCTTCATCTCCTCCT
>Ga0068618_1000308_pt1 | contig 13054 bp, 9 predicted proteins | sample InSIn2SAF170_2_FD_77423 | JGI IMG/M metagenome (GOLD analysis project Ga0068618, IMG submission 77423) | Clean room microbial communities from NASA Spacecraft Assembly Facility at Jet Propulsion Laboratory, Pasadena, California, USA -... ...
CAACCTCCCAAATCACAGTGATAACGTGGGTCTCAAAACGAGAGATTATAGATAAAAAATAAACGTGAATTATGCTTGAGACTTAAAGATATTGAAACTGTGGAGATTAAGTTATAGTTAAATATTGTTTCAGGGTAATGGAGTTGTTCGCTACTTTTTGGAAGTTTTTTGGGTAGATTTTTTTTCTGTCTAATTTCTTTTAAATTAGGCAGGAATTCATTAAAATCACAAGATTGATGGGTAAACTCTTCACAATAGAAGTGCCTTAGGGATTTTCCATGTTGCTGAATCCATATATACAGTCCAAAAACTAGTTTAAATAACACAAATTCAGATTTCACCTCAAAATTTTTACCTGATTCTAACACAAAAACACTCCAAAAAAATAGCATTATAAACAACTCTCATTCAAATTAAATAATCTCTCTTTTTCGGGTTATCAAAATTATTTTTAAGACCAGTAATTATTTATGTGCTATGTCTTAAATATGAACTCCGCAAATAATACTGTATTAGCATGGGTCTAAAAGTTTTACATTGTCTCTGATTGCGCAGATACCCCAAACCACCATCCAAATTTCGGAAGCTCTAGTGAGACCTAAGAGGGCTGTTATGGAAGAATAGGAAGAATGCACTGTCAAAAAGCTATAATTCAAGTGCCGATCAAGTTTGTAACTCCGCATATATCCCTGCCATAACTTGGACTTAGAGATGGTTTGACTCAGAAGCTAAAACATCTCTACATAGCAAAAATGCATCTGTTACCTTATCAATTACCAGGATCCATATCAACAATGTCTTAACAAAAAGTATTATCGGAATCTCAGACTCACTGGTCACCAAATATCTGACTGAAGGCCATCTCAGTAACCTGCTGAACACAATAAATAATTACATGAATGCTTGCAATTAGGTAAAATATATGCTTACAATTTTAAGATGAATGCCTATAAGTATCAGCAGTCACTACTGCATTAACAAAAAAAAAAAGATGAAGGCTTATCAGGATCAGGAGGGGCTGATGCAAAAACAATACGAAGAATGCATATGAAGGTCAGTAGGCACTGCCATGGAAATAATATGAATAATGCCCATGGGGGTAGGGAATGCAGGCGAGAACTTGGGTGTCTAATAAGCTTGCAGGCATGTATTTAAACCCTAAGACTTGAACTTCGTCAGCTCTAAATCACAATTAATTTGCTTGGGAAACGAAAGTGACAAGTGAACACTAGAAGGGTTTGCAGGGGCCGCTGTAAAAAACAGTAACAGTGATCGACAGTGATGCCTATCAGGATCTACAGGGATCACTGTCAACAATGAAAAAAGAAGGGGAGTGCACATTGAGATAAGCGTACATAACAAGAAGACAAATCCCTATGAGTCTCAGGAATCAGCATTGCAAAACAATAACTAGAATGAACCCCAAGATAAGCGCACATAACAACAAGAGAAATCCCTATTAGCCTCAGCACGCAGCATTGCAAATCAATAAGAGGAAGGGCTGTGCGGCAGGAGTAGGGCTGTTACCATACTACTTACCGTTGATGTCAATGGACTGCTTGCAGTGGGTTATGGCTCCTTGAATAGCACTCTGTACCTCCATTAATGCGCTCTCACTACTGCGGTACTTAGGAAGCTTCTGCTGCATTTCAGAAGGCTGTTGTTTCCCCTCACCCAAACGCTTGTAAAGCAGCCTCAAGTTACCAGTGAAATATGAGGGCGAACCACATGAGAATGACATCTGATTTTCACTTCTCTCTGAACCCAGATATCTACCATTTTTACTCCATTTCTTACTCTGGGTTTCTACAGATCTCCAAACCTAATGTTTTCATTACACCTCTGTGAAATCTTAACGTACAAAGGCTTGATCTTCTTCACATACTTTTGAACAATCTCCTTAGCTCTCTTCTTATCGCTATTCATATTTTTACAGTGTCCTTCTCCATCATCAGAATCTTCTGATTTCTTCAGAAACCAATTGCTTCCATCTCTCTTGCCGGCCTTAGAATTATCTCTAGCGAAAAGAGACATCAGTGGTACTTCCACCACCTTCAATTTCAGAGTAAGTAATATATTCTTAAACGATGGTATTTGCATAGACTCCTACAGTAATTCTCCATTGGATTTGGATTGACGCCTTGAAAACATGACTCAAGAACTTACAGACTGCGCAAGTACGCTGTTATGCTTGATGGGTAATTTGCAGAGGAATGTGTTCAGTGTTTATCTTTTATTTAGGTGCAGCGTGCAGATTGCAGGGGAATGGTTCCATGTTTCTCTTTTATTTAAGTCCAGTCGCAGTTACCAGAGCACTTCGTGATGAGCGAGGCTTTGGGTTTGTAAACAATAACTCCAAGGTGCTCTTACAACTTTTAAAAATAAATACAAGAACATTGTTAGCGTGTGATTAAAAAAGTTAGTTGGTGTCCAATGATTTAATCAGTCAAAGGATTGTCTATTTTGTTAGAAATCTGATAAAAAACCAGGTGTCAGATGTAAGAGTAATGTGAGAGTAAGATAATTTAGTACAATTCGTCCGCCCAAAATTAGACCGACACACTCCATAAACATCGTTGTCTTTCGTATGTGGATAACGGTAGTTTTGTTTTTGAGAATTAATGTGAGTGTGATGGTTTGGACTTATACTTTTTGACTTTGTTGACAGTATCTTGTGAGCGGGTCGCTTTCTCAATAGTGGGAAGCTTCCATGGACGCGATTAAGAATCTGCCTGAATAATGCTGATTTAAGATCAATGAACATGCATTGAACTTACAATATTACATTATTTGAGAAAAAATGTCGCGCAGATGTTGGGTGTGGCGCAGACATGGGAGAGTTTACATTTCCAGAACCATTCAACTGCACATCCCACAAAGTTCAGCATTCCAATGTCCAAGGAAAATGCACTTTTATCCAATGACGTAAGCCCCGAACGGTGTTAGTGCCCTTTCGATTTAGGGCAGAGACTACCGAATTAAGATGGGTCCACTGATATTACGTAACATCGGTATATATACGGTTAATCCCTATGTTTGAAATAAATAATTTATTCCTGTGTCTTGTTAATTGGGGCAACTCCTATTTCCACATCTATAGCAAAGTTAATGCTGTCTGACATGCAAGGGGAATAGCAGTTGCCTTGCATTAACATGCCAAAGCCAACTTTGGGGGAAATATAAATGCAAGGCAACTGCTATTCCCTTTGCATGTCAGACAGCATTAACTTTGCTATAGAGATGGAAATAGGAATTGCCGTTAATTTGAGTGTCAGAAACAGTTACGAGGGATTTTCTGTAATGGTTTATGGATTTTGAATTGTTAATTGATTTGAATGTCAGAAAAAGTTACGAGGGGTTTTTGTAATGGTTTATGGATTTGAATGGTTAATAGATTTGAATTGGATTGGAGTGGAGTATGTTTTTAAAATGTTTTGGACGGGAGTGTGTTTTAAATTTTTTTTTTATTTTTTTTTATTTTTGGGTAATAAAAGAGGTTAATGGTTTTAGAGATTTCTGGTAAGCATTAAAGTTTAATTTTTTATTAATTATTAACAAAATAATTTCAAGTGTCAGGGATTTTTAGGTTAATAGTTCCAAAGATTTTTGACAAAAGTAAAAGCTACTCCTAATTATCAGCAAAATAATAATCATCAACAAAATAATTTCAGATGCCTTGGTTTTTCTTAAATAATTGTGATAGTCAGCTTACTTAACATTGAAAAATAACAATCAAACTAACTAAATAATAATAATAAATGTTCTCACTATATTATTAAAAAAACAGAAACCTGATTTTTTTCACTGTATTTATTAAAAAAAATAACAAACAAACAAACTTCCTAATTTTCAAGTATTGATTTTTCTATTTTGTGTGAGTATTTTATTTTTCACTTGGTTCAACCTGAGATTTATATTGGAATTCAACATAACATAACTGAGGTTTTTATTCTCCATTTATTCTTTCTTTCCTCTTTTTTGCAAAATTTGGTTATTCATAATGAAGCCATGAAAAAAAATATCTTAACTTCTCACTTCTATCTTTTTGGGTCACTCCATTGGTGATTTATATTGGAATTCAACATAACATAAGTGAAGTTTTTATTCTTCCATTTATTCTATCTTTCCTTTTTTTTTCTAAATTCGGTTATTCATAATGAAGCCATGAAAATAAACATCTTAACTTCTCACTTCTATCCTTTTGCGTCAACACTTTTACTAAATGAAATGATAAGCCAAAACTGGAAAAGAGAATTTATTGTTAATGATTTTCTATTGTAAGCTGAGATATGAAATATATCTCAGCCTTGGCATTTGTATATATGAGATATGAGTAAAGAAGTCTTGTAAGAGATATAAAATAACCAACATAGTAAAACTATTGAATGTTATCAATAAAAACTCAAAAGTAGATTAATTGATATACTTTATGTTATGATTTATATGATCTAATATATACTATCTCATCTAAACAAAAAATATATATTTTACCATATATTTTAGCATTGTTTTAGATAATACGATATATAATAATATTAACAAGATTTAATGCATAATATCTAAACCTTTTAAAAATTAAAAGACAAAACTTATAATAAATTATGGACATTGTGGATCTCCTAATATCATGTTGTATGCTTATGTTATGGTTTCCTTCTCAGAGAGAAAATGCTTATAAATATTAAATGTGGTAAAAGCATGTTTTGAGTAAATCCTTACTCTAATTTATGACCAAAATTGAGCGATAAATATATAAGTTATATTGAATAAAATCATAACTATTTCTTATTGTATCTAACTAATTTATTTTAAAAAAACGTTGAAAATTAAAAAAAAAAAAAATCGATGTAGAACTAACTGTTGTTATTAGTGACCAATATTTATAGGAGCATCATGTTTATAGACCATGGTTCGACTTCTAGCTAAGTTTGACCACCATTCACTGTAAATACAGGAGCATCATGTTGATAGACCATGGTTCGGCTCCTCGCTAGTGTGTTTTTAATACTTACAGTTCTTAACTTGATAGAGAAAACTAGTGACAGAAAGAACAGAGAGATGTGCACACACACAAACAAATATCTTTTCTATTACATAGAATCACTCAATTACATCATGTATTTATGGTATTAATGAGATCCAACTATTTCTAAAATCAAGGATTATTCTTGAGAAAATATCTCAATTGTCCAATTCATTGAACCAACCAATCTTACCTAATTTCCTAAAGTATGTGTTATTTCCAAGTCCCCCCTTTAATGCTTACATTATTACATAATTCACAAACTACATATATATCACATCAGCGTAATATGGTCTTCATCAACAATTACATTCACTCTGGGATCTTGTAGACGCTACTCTATTTTCACCACCACATGAGCTACCATTTGACCTTCATTTGAAACATACCTACCTCTAACCATGGTTAATGAACTTTGCAAAATTGACATTTCTTGACTACGCCGAAGAATAGCCCAGATATTGAATATCTCTATGGACAAGTTTCCATCCTAGTAGTATGCACCGAAATACACACTTCTAGTTATATAGGTAACTTGTCTAAGTACAAAGCTTATCCAACAATCAATTATGCAACTAGCATTTCTTCTCACACAGTTACTTACACACTCTGATGAAATCTAACTAAACCGATAGCTTTTTCAGAAAAGCATGAGAGGATCTATATTAAATTCATTATCATTGTCACAATATGAGAAGTCCTCAGGGTTGGTCTATTGCAAGTCTTCAATGGTAGCTATGTTGGTCGATTCCTTTAATTTTACATTTAAGAGACCTCAGGCCACAGGGGCTTCACTCAATAAACCTCTGACATATCAGGTGTGTTCGTGGCATATTAAACAATACCCTTAATTTGACTACATATGGAAAATACCTCTAAAAATCATATTATTTAACCCCCTACTAATACAAACCCAGTACACCTTCCCAATTTAAAAAACCCCTAATTTCACTATATATTGTAAGTATCCATTTTTACATTAACATTTTTTATACCCCTTTATATTTTTTCATTAACATTGAGCTCCATTTATTTGTACCTTCCAATATAAGAACGCTTCATCCCCTATATATTCCCCAATATATTATGTCAATTTTTCCTCAATATATATCTTCCCATATGAACCCACATGGTATGGTATTCCTCCCCTAGTGAAGCCCCCATGTCTTTGGCACAAGTTTTACAATTGAATGTTGTGTGTCAATGTTTTTGATAGTAAAAATACTCTACGAAGTTCTTTTTTTATTGACTCTTCCCTTTCGGAATAGTGCCATCCCATCATTTGAGTTGTCCTCTATGTTACCTGATTTCATTCTCTTCTCTTCTTCTAAGAGTGTTGCAATTATTTCATCTAATGATCGAGACGAAAATTCACTTAAGGTGAAAATAAAATTAACATAATTTGAAGATAAGTTATTTAAAAAAAAATAGCCTTAACATCTTCTTCTTCTATTTTTCCCCAAATTTCATCCAGTTTCCTTATGAGTGATTTTAGATCATTTATGTGTGCAGACAATGATACCCCATTATGCATTTTGAGTTTTCATAACTATAATTTCAAAGATAATTTTGCATTCACGGCCTTCTCCTCAAATATCTTGCTTAATTGTTCCCATATTTGTGAAGAGGACATTCCTTAAGTCTATATGGTGAAGTTGTTAAACTCACAAAGATAATCGTATAATAGACTTACTTCTCTCTTCCCTTTTTTGACATCCAGTTAATTGTTTTGGATCTTGGGGTGTTGGTCCTAGTCCTTTTACTAAACTCCACAAATTTTTAAGCCTTGAATTCATTTGGACTTTCACATTCCATGTATAGAAGTTTTACCCATTTAATGTTTTAATAACTTTTTGTTCCATAATTAAAATAAATAGCTAATTTATAAATACCTCATATACACTGCTCATGACCCTTGTGATCTATCCTGCAATTGGCTCCTCTTCTTGGCAGTAGTAATCTAACAGTATGGACTTCTCTTGCTCCACCCAATTCTAAACTTCTTGCGGCGTTGGAATGCACTAACTGATACTTGGAATAAACTTTAAATTACGCTTTCAGATACTCTTTTATATGCATCACCTCGACCTTAACATGGATAGCGGTAGTCAAGAGTTGTCCAAGCAACCCTGACCAAAACAATTATCAACTAAATAGTGGAAATTCACTTGTGGGTTTTGCCTTCTGACAACGAACGTTTTTGTTATTGCAAATAATTTAGTTAATACAAAAAAAAATCTTCTTGTTCACTGTAGAATAAAGGCTATTCCATAACCACTAGAGAGACACAAAAAAATTCCACACAACAACTATGATAATGTCTTGATCATGTGTGTTCACAATATTTAATAAAATAAACCAATCATCACAAACGACCCACCCTTGGAGATTCTTCAAGAAACATGATCTTCATATTCCCTATTTGATGAGATGTAGCAACAAAAGAAATTAATTTCTCTCACATTTTCTTAGGCTCTATGGAAAGGATTTAACCTTGAGCTACAATCTCTTATACCAAGAAAGAACAAAAAGATGTGTGCATGCATAAACAAATATATTTTTTATTACATAGAATCATTCAATTACATCATGTTTATGGTATTAGTGAGAACCAACCATTTCTAAAATGACGGATTGTTGTTGAGAAAATATTTCAACTATCCAATTCACTCAACAAATCAATCTTTTCCTAAAGGAAGCGTTATTTGTGGGGTGGAAAGAGGGGCAGGGCATTTTCATTAATCCCGAAGGAATCATTGAATTCATATATGCTTGGGGGCTTGGCTGGAAGACAAATGACCAAGAAGAAGTGTATGGTATGCTCCTGGGAGTAATCCTGGCACAAAGAAATGATATAAAAAAGATTTAAGTGTCAAGTGATTCCATGATCATTATAAGGAAAATGATCAACACTTGAAAGGAAAATATCACTCACCTAAACCAAATCATTAAGAGAGCCCATAACTTGCTCCCTACTTTCGAATTGATGTCCTTCTACCATGTCTTGAGGGGAAGTAACCAAGAAGGTAATAGGAAGGCTTATAAGGCATGCCATCTATAGGAAGAAAAATGTGTAACAAACGATGTTGCGGGCATGACAAATATTCCTTAAGAAAATGAAGAGAGAAATTTTTAGGTTGTTGTTAAAGTCTCGAAGGAATGTTAAGAAAGTTGAAAAGCCTGAACTATCATATCATAAAGTTATGATTTCTCTCCATCATCCCCCTAGATCTCCTCTTATTTCTTCCTCCCACAACCACACCACCACCCCCCCGCCCCCACTCTCCCCTAGCCTCCCTACCGTTATATCCCATTCTCCCTCGCCTTCCTCTTTGTACTCCCCTTATCCCTCCTTGGTGGCCCCATCTCCTACAGCCCTCCATGAAATATTAATCACCATGGTATCCTACTCCCCCTATTGCATCATCCTCTAGAAGTTATAGACATTCATGAAGACTCGTGGCAAGCCAGACAATCTCACTCAAATGAGACGTGGCGTCATATGTCATTGTAGTACCACACCTATTCCTATTTTAATTCACAATGCGTGGCTTCATCGTTATTTCCCTGATTCTTGGAGAATTGGGAAGCACATCACCTCGGGCATCTGCAGAGAATTCAGAATTATAGAGAAAAAATTAATTCATGTTCTTCGTGAAGTCGGGCTTGCTCGTGGGAAAATAGCTGGGATGACTTAAAGCGATGACGAGCTTAGTGGGAATTTAATGGAGGATGGTAGAGTTATGATGGAATACTCATTGGATCTTGATTACATCATTCTCCTCGCCCATCTCTGCATCATCTCTCAGTCAGGAAATAGTTATAAAAAGAAAAATAGTATGTGGAATTTGTATGTTTTAAGGTTTGAGTGTAGGACTATGGCCTCTGCAAAAGCCTAGTGGCTGAAGCCAAGGTTGTTGATTATTAGTTCCCGTGTCATGGAGGTAGGGCATTGTGTTGTTAAAAGTTGACATGAGGGACTGAAGGTCTATCCATCTAAGGTTTTAAAGGAAATTAATGAGATTCTGAGAATAAATGAGGGTTTGCAGTCGTTGGAAGGTCTAGGCGTGTTTGAGTGTTTGCAAGTATTTTGGCTTTGGGAAACTTTGTGGGTTCGTAAAACTCTCCTAAAATGGGAGAAGAATTAGAGTTAGAGTGAGGTTGGGCAGAGCATATCAACTGAGGATCAGGGCATTCTCTGGAGAATTAGTGAGGATGCCTAACTATAGGAGAACATTGAAAACAGTGACAAAAATTACTTGAGCCTATTAAAACATGAAGTTCTAGAAGCCAACATGCAGGGTACAGACACCAATTCTTTGTCGGGCACATGGGGAATCCACATGACGACATTTGGAGGGCCGAGGGTTGGTTTCTCGAGGACAGGTGGTACAATTAGACCTTCCTATATCACTTGTGTGCATGACCCTTGGGATCTGAGAGAGGCCCTAACCGAACTCCAATGTAGCATGCACTAGAAAATTCACGAGAACGTGGCTATAAAAGAACGAGAGCTCAAGAAAGAGGAATGCATCAGGAAATCGGAGGATGAGCTGGATGCATAGCAAAATTAACTGAAAAATTTTGAATATTAAAGTGGAAACCATGGAGGAAGGCATGGAGGAAAAAATGGAGGGTGTGATAGATTAGGAGAATTTCAAAGGCTCAAAAGATGCTTCTCCTAGTCTAGATCTAAACTGTCCATCTCCGATGGACATTTGATCTCCTCTATTTTGTTTTTATGTTTTTATCAATTGATGAATCGTAAATGTATATACCTTCTATCTCAATTTTGTCGAAGTTATAGCTATAAATACCCCACAATGGTAAACTTTTATAGAAAAGATAGCCATATTTACTCCAGTAGATGAGATGGAGAAAGAAATCATTACCAGCTTGTAGAAGCACAGATAAATTGTTGTAAATCATCGATTTTTTTACAAATGGGTGTGACTTTTTAATACATAACTATACTCATTCCGGTTTTAAAAGATAGTAAGCGTTATTTTGAAGTGCAACATATGATATGGATCCCATACCTAGTTTGAAGCTTAAGGGGCATTGTATCGCTGCCCATTGTGGAGTTCTGTGAATTAGGAAAATGTATTCAAACAACATTTTGTGAGTCCCTCTGAGGTATCACTCGGACTACAATCATTGCCAAGATTAGCTTAGCTTCATTTTATATCATTTAATGCTTATTGCTATTATCATGGGATTTGAATTCAAATTGGAATTCATGGAATTATCGCTGAGTTTTATTTCTATTTCATGGAATTATAGTTGCGTTTGATTTTTATCCAGGCCTCCTACGTCACTGTAATGTTCTACATACTGATCAGAATTGTAATTTGTTGTAGCTTGGAACTATGAAATTTGAAATGTTTTTGGTTTCATTTAGTGTGTAGATATTTGTGTTTGTTAATGGAAAATCTTGGTAAGAGGACACAAGAATCCAACCATTACACGGTAATTCCCTCGTTTATGTGAATATTTAGAGGGAATTGGGAGCACATGAAAGCAATCTAGGAAGTGGCGAACATGCACAGACAAATGAGCTTCTAGAGGGGATTTGTGGCATAGAACGCATGGGTTTCTCGTTCTTGAGAGGGTTGGCTAATGGGCTTATCGGTGTCCTCTGCGAGGATTGACTCTCATCTTTTGTCACCTCGTTAGATGGTGAATATAGTATTACATGGTTATCTTGCCAACGTGCCATTTTAATTTGTTTTTCCTGTATAGTGGTTCTCGCATGTCTGTTCCTGTGGAATTGTTGTAAGGGGATATAGACACAAACTAGTTTTGGATGTTATAGTAGGTATGTTATTTTCCCCAAGATATCACTATTTTTCTGGGCAGGTTACAAATTGACGCCATTAAATACTTTTATACCTTTATTAGCCTTTGTTATACATTGTTCTGAGCATTTGATTTTAATTTATGGTCTTACATTTTATAATTTTACTCTGCACTATGCCGCACTCTCTTTATATATGCATTTTGCGATGGCCATATGCCTTCCATCTCTGAATCCTCTTCCAACTCTTAGTTTAGGACCCTCGCTATAGATAGATCGGGATTTCTACTTAGCTTCCTTGCTCTTATTAGAGCCCATTGGCCATGTTTATGTTTCATCTCCAGACCTTGCAAGAATTTTGGTTTTAAAATTTGTAATATTTGGTTTTCTTTCTCAGGTTGCTACTATTGTTGTTGTAGCTAGATCCCTGCTAATCTCACATTCACCTTCGGCTCTGGTTCTTGGCTGGAATCTTCTCTCCTTGTACTGGATTTTGTCTCCTTTCTTCTGGTGTACCCTTTCTCTGTCATGCTTCTCTAATCCATGGGAAATAAGTAGCTCCATCTGTGTTGAGATCACCTCCATATCTCCCCACATGTTGGCTGGACAGATTCCCATGTGCTCTAGCTGCATCGGTTACCAGTTTCTTACAACATGTTAACTCCCCCATGTCAGCTTCAGACATTTAGCCATTTCTGGATGTTGTTCTGACGACACTCTGCTATCCCAACTATTTGTGGTTTATTCTGCACACGAGTCTTCTCCCTCGATTAACATTCTTTCCGCTACCGGAGACCTTCCTCATTGATTTCTATTCTCATCCTATATCATTGCTACCCATATGTCGTGTTTCCTTACATTAATTGTTGTCAGATGACCTTTTAAAATATTCTATTAAGTCCTTTGAATCATCCACCATATGGTGGGCCACTTCTCTGACTCATTTGCCAATGAGGCACTTATTCGGGCCACAATGGACACTGAGTCGCTACTTCAACATACTATCAACTCAGGCATATAGTGTGGCCCACGCTCACTGGAGACGTGGCATAATATCTTGGGAGAGGCTAGTCCACCACATGGTATCCATGCATCTCATGCTTCGCAGGGTGGCAAACACGCTGCATGGGGACGTCGTTCTAAAAACAAACAATGTTCTATTAAAATGACCTCCCCACTACCCTCTCTTTCTTTAGATAATGATGTGCTTGTTGAAAGAATTACAAGTCTATAGAAGAGAGTTTTAGTTGCTCGATGGTATTTTGTTGATATTAGTGACTCAGATACGAGAGATTGGGTGGGGAAAAAATGGAAAACCATGTTGGGTTACATGCCAACTATCGTTCGGCTCCTAAAGGCATGGTATAGTTTCCATTTTCTAAGTTAGGAGGACTTGGAAAAAACAAATTTTAGCCATGGATTAACGAAAAGAGCTTCCTCGTGTTGCACCACTAGTACATTGGATATAATTCACTCCACAATACACCCTAGAATAAGCTCATTTGGGTGAAACTTCACAACCTTCCGATTGAACTCTGGATGAAACAAGTCATGATGGACATTGGAAATGCTATAGGAAAATTTGTGTATGTGGACCCTCATTGTTTGGGTGCATAGGACAAAAGGGTGGCCTAGATCTCAATTTAGAAAGAATACCATGGTGGTTTCCTAGACCACATCAATTTATTCTAGGGGGATACACATTTGTCTCGGAGATTAGAATTCTGGGGAGTTCCTTTTTGGTGCTCACAATGTGACCATACAGGCATCTGTTGGCACAATGCCCTCACAGGATGAGTGGTCTACTACATGGCAGACCCAACATCGGTCACCCAAGGGGTCATGATGGTGGAAGCGGTCCTTCACTAAACATTCGGAAGGCTATCTCTCCTGAGAGATGACATGTGCATATTCCACATAATACTTTTTCACATCACTCTTATACTCTGAACTCTTCCTTAAATGGATATTCGCCTATTATGGTTTTGTCGTCCCCATTATCCTCCCTGATTGTAGACTCTCAAGATTAGTCTAGCCCGACTATTTAGCCCTGAAAGTCCACTCTCGTTGCCACTCCACCCCATATGGACATGCTACCACCCCACCTGATGCTTGGCCTTAGTTCCACCTCACATATCCCATATGTTCCATCCTTGTTGCCTTTATTATTTTCAAACCAAGGTAAAGGGCCAAGGACCAACACCACCCTACCTAACTCACCAATAAACTAGCCA
>Ga0068618_1000313_pt1 | contig 12968 bp, 12 predicted proteins | sample InSIn2SAF170_2_FD_77423 | JGI IMG/M metagenome (GOLD analysis project Ga0068618, IMG submission 77423) | Clean room microbial communities from NASA Spacecraft Assembly Facility at Jet Propulsion Laboratory, Pasadena, California, USA -... ...
CATAATATCTTATGATAAACATGGATGGGCAATGGGTCCTGAGTTGTCCATTTCCAACCCATAGCAGGAAATTTAGACACATAACAAATAGAATCCATAACATATGTGGATAGGTAAAAAGGAGGATAGATCCTTTGAGACATGGATCTTTTAGACCGGTAATTGATAATAGCCGTGAATAGGTTATCAGAAAAGATCTTGGCCCAATCTATAATAACGGCATTTGTGGTAGCATCGATCAATGGTAACCATTCAAACAAAAACTTATTGATATCTGGCATCCCAAATAATCTACAAAGCATGGTCGTAGCAATACAATACGGATAGGTGAGGGAACCAGTGCTGTACATACCGTTTTTATCTTTCTTGAGAGGTTCATCTTTTCTGGACCAATCTTTGGTGGTCTCTGATAGGTTTGGGTTCTCCGCCACAAATTTTTTAATGAATTGTGCATTGTAAGTCGCCTGCGGTTCAGGAAGATGATACATGAGCTTTAAGTCTTATGCAGCGAATGACCTGATGAGCCCATGTCCTTGCATCTTGAACTGTCTGTTGTTCATTTCTGCATTTTAAAGTATCCACTTGATCATATCCATATATGGGAGAATTTTGGGCCTTGCTGCTATCCGATGAAGGAATGAGCACGCTAGTTCTTCTAAGGATGCTTCGAAAGAGCCGTGTGAGTCTGCGACAGCGGTAACCTTCATTATTCTGGGGTTTTCTTCTTCGAGCAGTCTGTACATGCTTTCCCACGTCGATATCCCTGCGTCTCTGCTACAAGTTGTGTCTGTATATAAAGGTGCCATTTCCTTCACCTCAGAGCCCTGAGCCTTATTTTTCTTTCCCATTTCTTCCTGCGTATGGCTTGGTATCGTCCTTCGTTCTTCGTTCCTGCAGCTCACAAGCGAAATGAAAATGACTGATCAAGAAAGGTGATGGGAGAGTCTTAAATGCAGCAGATATATCAAATATGCCACCTTACGTGAAGTAATTCTTTGCAAAAGCACGTGTCTACATTTAATATATGACAACTAATTCCTTTATTATCATTAAAAGCGCATGATCTTGAGTCAGATTATGGTAGGTTGCTTTCTTTGAATAACATGCCCGAAAGATTCGTGATGGAGTGATTTTGCGATTTGGTTCGCAATCGTCGCAGATCGTGACATCGCATTATTGCACTATCGTGCTCTCGCACCGACTTACAAATATGACATTGCAGAGTTGATTTGGATTAATATCGCAACCATCGCTTTATCGTGATATCACAACATCGCAGATCGCAGAAGTTTTATGCTTGCCATATTTTGTTATCCCATTCCCTGCGATATGCGATCTTGCGATCGGGGTTATCACAAATCGGAAAATCTTGAAGTCTTTCTCATTGGCATTACCTTATTGCGATGCGATATATTTCTTAGTACGAGAATCTTGCACATACCGGGATTATACCAAAATGGAGGTGCTTATCTATTATTTTATGATGCAGCTTTTTAAAGAATCTTTTCTCATCATAAACTTAGGTTTTAAAGTATTCAAAAGATCTTTCCTAAGCTTACGATGGTAACCTTATTTTGAAGAAAGGAAACTCTTGCTTTTCCTAAATTTTAACTAAGGGTCCCCATTCATTTAGTATTTTGTACAACACTTAAATGAGAAAGGGGGGGTTGTTGCTGGCCACAACAGAAACATATCTTATATCTGGGGTTTTCCTGCTGAAGCAGGCCAAGGCACGTGCCCCCTGGGTTTCGTCACATTCATTGAATCACTCGCGATCATCAGGTGGACAGACTAGAGGTTGATGAGACATTCCTTGTGCAAAAAGACAAGTTAGGGATGGCATTTGACTAGTAGTTGTGTTTTAGCAAGGGAAGGAAAGCTGGTCAATGAGTTGGACCATTCTGCCTTCATACAGGAAACACATCACTCGAAAGAGTGAGGAAACAATAGCTCTCATGCTATAAATGTAGTCACACCCAAGGAGTAGATTGTAATCTAGAGGCCCTTGGACTGCCATCACGTTTAGATGAATGGTTTTCCTTCTCAAAGTTACAGGCAAATTTGGAAGGATCTCTAACAGTCGACTGGTTCCTTTACTGAAGCCTGACATATTTCGAATCTCAAGCAGAAGCGATGGTGAACCAAGCGTTGTCCAAGCAGTTGAGGAAAGGATACTCATGGAAGCCCCTTCATCTATGATAGTGCCAGCCATGATCATTCTATAAGCTTGTACTTTGATCCGGAATGGCACATTAGATGGTAGGCGGGGTCTCGCTAGTAGATTCCAATCAAAGGAAACGACTAGATTGCTTGGAGGAGGGACCAAATAAACAGCCGGATGAATCTTTTGAACTGACGAACTTCCTTCTTGCGATAAAGGAACGAGTAGATTGCCCCCATGTTCATCGGATTTTATGTTAGCAAAAATAATTTGAATGGTGTCGTTCTCATTCTCTTTGGAGACTATATCATCTGAAGGAGAACCTTCTGAAGGCAAGACTGGGTCGACTGTTATCTCGACCTGTTGAATTTGGTCCAGTGTGGACTCAGAGGGTTTATCTTCAATGATAGGCATCTCGACTGAAAACAGAGGTGTGTCAGTCAGATTTTCAACTAGCGATATACTCGGAAAGAGTTTCTTGTATCCAGGAGGAAGTCGCTGCGGTGAAGTAGGACGGTTATCCAAGACTCTTTTAGCTTCATCTAGGAAAGGACAACGGTGGAGGGCATGCTCACCTTCACATAGACTACAAGGAAATTTAGATCTTCCTTTCTATCCATTGACTTTGTTCTCACTAGTTGATGGTGTACTCTCAACATGATCGACAGAGGTTGAAGACACCGGATTGTGCAAACAGGGAGACCAGTCCCTTAAGATCCATGGGATGCAAGGACAATCTCGATGATAGTGGTCCCATTTGCAAATGACACATGGAAATTTAGGTTTGGATGGTGCACTATGTCTATTTTCGCCAAACGATGTAAAGTTGCCCCCTTTCACCATTGGCTTCTTCTTCTTCTTCTCAGTAACTTGGTTTTTAGTGTTACTAGCTTCACCAAGAAAAGAGGAAGAAGGAGAGGGAGAAACAAATGAAGTAGAAGGTGGGGGGAAAACTTCAGTATCATCTGGTTATTGATTTGATTGCTCAGGAATTACGGTGTTTTGAATGACAGAGGTAGAGAAAAGCCATACTGGCAAGCCAATTGTCAATCCTAGAAGGAACAATGTATCCATGTAAGGGGCACCAATATCTCCCCAAGAAGAGAAAGGACTAGGATTCCCCCCAAAGGGAAATCCTTGATTGGTGGACTCCATTTTCTAAACCTAAGACCAACGAGGGAACAGTGATGTTATTCGGATTAAAATAAATTTTATGATGCTTTGACACAACTTGCTTTTTCAATTTTTAAGAGTCGAGAAAAAGCTAAAGATTATTCTAGTCACCTTCGATTTTTAATGATCCTGAAGTGACAAGTGCTCAGATGGACCTTTTCTTTTAAGGAATCTAAAAAGGAATGAAAGTGACTACTAGAAGTCTAAACAGAGGGATTACCAAACCAATCACAAAACTGCAATATACTTTTATGTATGGCAATCAATCTTCTCGAATGTTGTGTTCAGTGCATTGCGATCGATAGGGCGGCAGACACGGCTTCCTAAGGATAAAGGATATAGCCTATTGTGGTCTCCCAATATATACTCGACGGTACATGGGAGCACAAGTCCGCACTAGCACTTGTCGTATCAAAGAGGAGGAATCACCCAACCTACGATGAAAATGATAGTTACCAAGCTTTACAACGCCGGAATACGTCTCTAGCCTAGACTTCTAGACGATGTGCATTAGGTTCCAAAGCGTTTTTATGTTCATTGAGGTTTATTTTACAGTTGATCTTTCTTAAGAAGTTTGCCTTTCAAGGTTCACCACGTGATGTAGATATGCAATTCCTAAATATGCAATCTAAGATGATAAACAGTTGTTTATTTTCTTTTAGCAATGAAAATCATAGCTACTAAGGAAAGAAGAGTAAAATTCTTTCAACATAGAGCAGAGAGCACACACTAGATGCACTTTTCCTAAATCGATTTCCGCATGCAGTCTAAATGCAAATGCACATGCATGTATTTGTTTTTCCGTTTCCTTAATGTGATAATGACAAAAAGAAAACTAAGTATAGATGTGAACTACTTTTCTTCAAAGCGACACTTTAGCAATTTCTTTTCAAAAACGAAAGGAAGATTAAGACGACACTTTCAATTTCAAAAGAAAACTATTTTCGACACTTCAAAGAATTGATAACTCAAATCAAATACAATGGCAAAAGTGTAATCGACTATCTAAAAGAGGAAGACTTTACGACACTCTTTTCTTAACTGAAAACGACAGTTGTGACACTTTCAAATCAAAAGATGACAGTTCGATTAAGCTACTATTTGCAAAGGATGACTATAAATGATGAAAAATACATAAAAAAACATTCACAATTCCTTATCAATGGAGGTTGAATAATGTAAAGGAAGAAAGTTTCAACAGTGATATACTGATCATAGACAACAAAACTACTAAATGGAGCTGAAAACAATGAAGAAAAAAACCAAAATCTGGAGGCAGAAACAGTCTCACTCAATCATCACACCTGTCCTTAAGGGAAACAGGGATGCATCTCACCTGCAGCACACAGGAGGTGCAATGCATCCAGAATTCCAATGAGAGACAGTGCGATGGTCCAGGGACGATACTAAGCTTGGTTTTTACTCACAATTTGCAGCCAAGTTCAGGGGTTTAGGCTGAGCTTATGATAGGCAGTTTTCACAAAGTATAAGGGCTGATCTAATGAGGTTATTTGAGCTACCACCAGGGCACTTACGATGTTTGCAAGTCAGTTGTTCAGTTTATAAACCAACCTGAAGATTGACTGAAGCAGCGTTGATCTACTTTGTAGTTGCATAGCAAAAGAAATTCGAAGGCTAGCTGGCTTAACTTCAGGCTCTGTTTGTAGTTTATAAAGCAAACAACAAGGACAAACAAACAAATTATTCACTCCCCAGCAAAGTCGCCATTTTGTTTCCGGGAAAACTAGAGTCTATTCAGAGCTGCTAGTCCCACTAAGACGAGTAGCTATCTTAGAAACAAACAATTCAAAGTTACTTGTGTTTTCCTTTATGAGAGATAGATGAGAGAGAAGTAGAGAGTACCAACCTCAGTCTTTCGCTTGGCTCTTTTCTCGTTTCCTCCCTCCCTTGATAGAACTTTCGCCACTCCTTTCTCACTTGTCCCGCTTCAAAGAACACCTGTAGAGTCAAAGTAGCAAAATACCATCAAAGCATAGAGATCTATAACCATAAACAATATAGGATCAGATGTACATTAACCATACAAATGCATACACAAATACAAGATTCAGAGATATACAAGTATATGGAGGAAAACTCAAATAGCTTTGAATTATTTGTTTCTAAGGTAGCTACCCGTCTTAGTGGGACTAGCAGCTCTGAATAGACACTAGTTTTCCCAGAAACACTTGTCCTTATCGACGACGACATATTGATCTAAGGGCAGGCCTAGAGTCGCACTCTGGCCCTATTTTCATGATTGATAGGTCACCTTGTGCTCAGCATCAATCAGTATCATGGGTCTTTGACTAAGTGGTTTCCCTTGTGTTCGACATCAACTTTCATTATCACACACTAGGATTCGTGTAGTGCCTTGGTTTCCATTTGACCCTATTGGTCAATTCCTCACCTCTGTGTTAGCTTTCATTATTGGTTGGTTCAAAGGGTTTCTATCATGCGCTAGCTACATCTTGTGTACACCGAAAATGTGCTTCGGTTGGGTTACTACATCTTTTTTCATCTGATTCCTTCCACATTATTGGCTTGCGGGTTACACTCACTCTAGATTGATGAAGGATGCCTTAATGCCTTCCTTCTGGCTGATCTTTTCCTATCAACTATGAATCATTGCTCTGGGGTAAAGATCTAGAGTCCATTTGGCAGTACCTTGGGGTTTGCCGTCATCAGTGGTAGATCCTTTGCTATCAACAAAGGGAAACCATCATTGTCCCCTAATTGGTAGATTCTTCCAGGTTTTCGACCTCAACTCATTCAATCGCACTTGTTAGATTGTACTGGGTACCTTGACTCTCATTATCATTATCGGTGAGTAGTCTCGTGTTTGTTAACAGTATGCATCAATGACCAGTAATCAAATGATTTCTCACATGGTCAACTTCAGATAATTTATTCCCATTGTGTAGAAATGTACCACGGCAGTTGGTGAAGACCTCGGGTTGCATTAGCATTCTTTGTTTCACTTTTCAGTTGCTGCTAGTTGACACCATCCACACTATATGTTCGAGTCCTTCACAACGACATCTTATATGCTAGCATCCGAGTTGCGATGTAGTATCATCTTATTCCATCATGTTCATTTGGTACTGTTGGGATCGGTTTTTGACATCAGTGATCAACTTCATCCTTCAGCTTCATTGATCATCTTCTTATATATGTGATGTTAATACATGTACTTGTTCAATCACGATCAGATGATCCATTGTGTACTTTCAATATTTTATACTTGCATACATAGTGGATCCGCTTGTACTTGATATGCGGACATGCTTTACTTTCTCTGAGCATCGGTATGCCTGCCTCAGACAGTTGTTTCTTTCTGATCTTCTTTTTGATGGCTTGGCGAGCTGGAATCCAGTGAAGTCCTTCTCAGTTTTCGACAGGTTTCCTTTCCATATACTTAATACATTTCGGCCATCATGTACCCCTTTTGACCTCATATATTAGAGGGCATCTGTTATAGCTCCAAATATCACTCTTGGTATTTTTGATGCTTGGTTTATGGCCTAGGGCAACCCCTCCTTCTAGACTTGGTCCAAATATTTTAAAAACAGTGTTTTACTCCCTATACGCTACTTTGCCCTGTGATAAAAGCATGTAAACGCGAGCTAGTCAATACCCAACCCATGTATATGTGTTAAAACACTTTAAAAAATTAAATTTCCTTAACTATGGGCAGAGTTCACGGGTTTTACCTATTGATTACCTCCTAGTGCCCGTGGCCCAACTGTTCCCAACTCTTTCCCAACTAAAAAACTAATTTGGGAGAAGTATAAAATACTTATATGGGAAGACCTTAAGGAGGAGAGAAGAGATAGAAATACTATACTGAGATTATCACCTAATCAAGTCTGAAGTATCCCTATGCTTCAAGCACTTCCCCAAGTTCAGGAAACCCTTGTTTCCTTGAGTGTTGATATTCTCCTACTTGCTTGAGATATCATGATATTGGTTATGGCAGGAGGTTGTTGAAGACTGGGACTGGACAGACCTGGAGGATGGTTTCGTTTGGAGCCGGAAGAGGAAGACTCAGGTGAACTCTTTCCATGTTTATTATAGTTTTCTACAATAAAAAGAAATGATGTCTTGTTCCTGAGATCAACTTTGTTTATGCATCAAATGTTATTGTTATGGTTCATGTATGAATGATTATTTTGATGTATAACTAACCATTTACTTATATGATATAAAGTTGATTTCATTAAAATTCTTTATCTATATGTTGTTATGTGTATTCGAATTGGTTGATTTGCATATTCAAAGATCATCAAGAGTTGCAGAGGGTTTGAACCCTGGCTGGAACTACCCAAACGAAGGACATCCGGGTATGTTCATCCTCGCATAGTTTGTTTATTTAAGCACGTTGTCTGAGTTGTATGTGTGTTTCTTGTTGTAGATTACTCTTGCTCTGTTGGGGTTCTGACCCAAAGCCCTAGGGGACTTATTCCCATAACAACAAGATCTCCTAAAACTTGTAAAATAAGATTCCCAAAACTCCGCCATTTGATTCAATCAATAGCTTTGCCAATCCTTGACCTTTAGTTAACTTGGTGGGCTTAATTTGAAGGTCAATTTTTTGAATCTTGGTTATCTACCTTCCTCCTTTTCCATCACTATCTGATTAACAAAGAATATTCTTGACAATATGGTTAGGCACATATGAAACAATTTTAGAATGTAAAACATAAGCTCTAAATTATTTCAAATCCTTTACTAGTGCTAACCTATTTCCCAAAATATCATGCTTGAACTCTACATCTCTTTAAGCCTTGCTAAGGAGTGCTATTGGCTATTCAAACTCTGCATTATTCTTCTATAATAGGACAATTGCAATAGTATTCCTAGAAGCAGAGGAAAAAATAATAAATTTCTTGGTGTAATTTGGACTTACCAATATAGGTGCTTCATCCAAAGTCCTTCTAATTTGGTCAAAGTAATTCCTAGCTTATGTAGACCATTTAACATCATGATACTTTTTCAACGTGTCAGTTATGTCTCTAACTATTTTTCAAAAGATGGGAATGAATCTCCTTAAGAAATTAATTTTACCCAAAAAAGATTAAAATTATTTTTCCTTTCTGGACAGATCAATAATGTTGGTTGCTTCAACTCTGATAGGATCAATTTTTACACCTCTTGAGACAAAGCGGCCTAAAAACTTTCCTTCCTTCGTTGCAAAACGCAATTTTTTTGTGTTTAAAAAAACACCAAATCTTATACATTTTTGGAATGTTTGGTGTAAATTCCTTAAGTGCTCTAAATTTGAAGTAGAAAAAAATGTTAATTCATCTAAATAAACATCAAAAATTTCATCTATTTCTCCAATGAAAGCTAAGTCCATGGCTCTTTGGAATTTCACCCATTCATTCATCAACCCAGAAAGGCATTTTTGCATACATGAATGTACCCCAAGTTGTAATAAAACTAGTTTTAGATTTATCATCCTCCTAGACTACCAACAACTAATAACATAAAAATCCTTTAATAATTGGAATTCTATATTATCCAACTACCTTTTGCAAAATGTGATCCATTTTTGGAAGGGGATAATTATCTTTTAAATAAAATTTCTTTAGATTCCCAAAATCCAAACAGTGTCTTATTTCCGTAGTTTTCCTCTTACAACAGTTAAATTTGCTACTTTTTTAATACCTTAGAGGAACTATAATTTTTGCATCCACGGACTTCTTTATTTCTTTCTCTATTTTTGGTTGAATAATAGGATTGAATGGGCTTAATTTTTGTTTAAAAGGTCTTGATTCTATACTTAAAGGTATTTTATGCTGAATAATAATAGGGTCATATTTTCTTAGAATCTTCATATCTTCAGGCAAACACATCAACACATTCCTTGAATAGATCTACATAGCTTTTCTTCATATCAACGAAGAGGGATTTTGAAAGATTGATGAATTTGGGTTCCTCCTTAGTTACAATATTGCAATTCCCTGCCTCTTTTGTTTGTGAACGTATAGATGGTATTGTATCCACATGATTATTATCAAACAATTTTTCAAGAGGTACTAAACATTTTGGAATCAGATTGTTATTTAATTACATGATTTCATGGTTGGCTCTCACATTTATCCATTCAAGCTTGTAGTATTCTTATTCCAATCCATGCTCTTATTGTTGTTGATCAATATGAGTGGCAGAAAATTCATTTAACAATTCCAAGTATCTTTTAATCATTTTATCATCTTCAAATACTTGCTAACGTTGACTCAAAATAACACATTGTCATGGATCCAGAAGAATCAAACTATTCACATAACATAATCCTTAAATCGTAAATGTTTGATATTATCAAGAATAAAGGGTATACATCTAATTTCAACTTCATTCCTTAACTATGGTCATGCATGTGGTCTTAAAGTGAGAGTTGATGTTGTCACAGAGCATACTTGTTGATTTTGATCTCTTGGAATTGAATTTATATTGAAAGCTTGAAAGAAATTTCTAACAAGATCCCATATCTGATTTATTTATTGCCTTAATCTAGGATGATTGGTTTGAAAAGGATCTCTAACTTGTTGAAACACTATATCCCAATCCCGAAATACTGAAATATTTTGAATCTTCAATTTCTTTATAGCTTCTAAGCCCAGAATCAAGGCCTCATATTCTTCAACATTATTAGTAGTTTCAAACTCCAATTTGTAAGATCAAGAAATTACTTCTTTTAAAGGAGATATCAATATCACACTTGTCCCTAAACCATCCTTCCAACATGCCTCATTGAATTACATCTTCCATATCATTTCTTTCAATATTTATATCTTGGCTTGCAAATAAATTCTCAATAATTTTATATGTTTCTATCTCACTGTTTATTGATAATATACAACATCCTAAATCTTGGTCAAGGCTATATATCATATCCATTTGCAAATTTCCTCCATGTTTCATCCCCCGTTACTTTAATAATAACATGCTAACTTTTTCTAATATATTTGCAACTATTATATTCATAACAATGCTTTTTACTTGTGGTTGAGCTATGGTTACAACCAAGTTCTTAATCAATCCATTACACTTTACCTTCCTTGAGTCAAAGGAATACAAATCATGATAGGGTTTTGTGGTTTCCAATCACAAGTTCTTCATTATTACCTGAGGCATTAGATTGTGAGAAGCCCCAGAGTCAAGCATGCAATTATGTAGCATGTGTTCATGAATATTACAAGTAATATAAAATGGTGCCATTGGATCCCCTCTTTCCTCCACATGTGGTCCAAACACCACTGAAGGATGTTCATCTTGTAAATTAAGAGTATCTTGTTGAACTATCACACTTGGCCATTAAATAACCTTTGACATATGTGGTCGATTCAGAAAGAGAAAGTGAAATTTTAATTTTCTCAAGCTCCTTTTCTAGGTTGAAAGAACTTGATGCTTGGTCTAGCTCTATATCATCATTATTACCTTCAGATCCATGTTGATATTATTTTAAGGAAGATGGCTCCTTTTATTTCCCTTTATCTTTTCGATGCTTGGCAGAAGTTTTCTTTGATTTATTTGCTTATTTAAATATATTGGTCTTGGCCTAAAATCATACTTCTTGTGAAAATTTTCTTGGAGGATATCTAAAAGAGTTTATATTGTGAATATAATCCAACCTTATCGTTATTAAGTTCTCAAAAAAATTGGTTGAAGATTGAAGATTGTTCATATTCACCTTAAGTTACATGAATTGATGAAGGATTATCTTCAACCTAATGGATTTCTTCTTCTAGCTTGATATATTCTTCCTCAAGAAATTCATCTACCATGCTATCTATGAATGGAGGTTGAATAAATTGTTCTACATTTTTCCTTTCCCCTTGTAAAATTTGTGGATTGAAAGGTCATATGAATTGATTAGGATTTTGTTTCTTGCTTCTTATGTTGGTCTAAGAGGATTCCTCCCTTTGAATTCCATTTTGGATAAGATTGTTTGATAAGTTCCTAATCATTATTGACATTTCATCAATATCGTGTTCTTGGGAATCCTTATTTGAAGTTGAAGGACCAAACTCCTATTTTTTCTTTCTCCTTTCTCTAGGATCTTCTATGACTCTAATTTTTCTTGATGTAGCCATATTTTCTTTGATTTTCATAACATCGTACTTCACACCAACTAGGGTTCTAGGTCTTCTCTCTCTCAACATGAAAGAAAAATAAAAATAAAAAACTACTGGAAATGCTACCTTAGAAACTGATTCATAAGGTTTAATGTAATCAAGTATTTTATTGTAAGCTTTATTAAACATTTAAGTAAATTCTACACATATTCACCATTTTATTTTTTTAAGTTGCACACTCTATAAGATAATAAAGACAACTCCTCTTTTCTCCCCATTTTCTCATAACTGTATCTTCTAGTGCCTCCCGTGAGTCAATTGAATTTATAAGTAATTGTTTTAACCACCTTCTTACATCACCCTTCATAGATTGAATACATATTAGCATATAAATGCCTTCATGCTCTATATTCATGTTGTCAGCAAAATTTTGAAAGAGTGAAAAATGATCTTAATTTGTTACTTTTATTTTCCCATTAATATTATAGGAAATTATACATATTTGGTAGAAGTGCAAGAATAACCTACTATGTAGCCACCCAAGCAGTTACTTTTGGGGGATTTTGAGGAATATTCATTTGTGGAATATTTATCCCTCCCTCTCCTCCTCCTAGAAAATTTCCTCCTCCAAGAATGCTTTCAAGCAAAAGATAATCTAAAATTACTTTCTTAACTTCAAGAGAAATTATATTATAAAACTATTTTAATGAGGGTTTTAAACCTTAAAAAAAAAAAAGTATAGGAGATTCTTGTGAAAAAAAAAGTATAGGAGATTCTTGTGAAAATGTTGATGATGGCCCTTGTTTTTCTTTTAAAAAGTCAAATGATTGTTTAGAAAAAAAAAATTAATCAAGAAGCTCTTCCTCTACCTCAACTTCTTGAAATGAAACTATAGATTATGGGAGATTACCTAAGCATGATAAAGCTTGTTTTTCATGGATATTTCTTTGAGTTATAAATTTCTCCATATTAGAAAACAATGGAATTTCCTCAAAATTTGGATTTTCCCTAGTATGCCTTTTTCTGGATGCTAAGACTGAAGTTGTGGAGTTTTACAAGTGAAAAACATTAGCCAACCTTTTGCTTGTTCACCAACAACATAAAGGTATATATTGATTTATCCAAGGAAAAACTCCTTGAATCTTCGTTCCCCTACAATGATGCCAATTCGATGTTGTTCCTTAAGATGTTCCTGGCCAGGGAACTACGCCAATGCACCAATTAATCTTGAACTTTGAAGATATTAACTTAATATTTTGATCAACCTCTCAAAAATTTAGGACAGTAAAGTCATACATTCAACCGCAAGGCATTCTCTCAAATGTAACAAATAAATTGAGAATAATATGAAAGTTATGAAAAACATGAGGAAATTAGAAATAGATGATTAAAGATGTTAGTGTGAAAATTCTTAGCAGTTGTACCAAAATTCTTCACTTAATCTACTGGTGATAAATATCCCTAACAACAATGGATAATGATTTTTATTTCTATTTACGCTTACAAAACAAACATTAGAAACCCTACAGATAATATGAAAGTTATGAAAAACA
>Ga0068618_1000314_pt1 | contig 12966 bp, 6 predicted proteins | sample InSIn2SAF170_2_FD_77423 | JGI IMG/M metagenome (GOLD analysis project Ga0068618, IMG submission 77423) | Clean room microbial communities from NASA Spacecraft Assembly Facility at Jet Propulsion Laboratory, Pasadena, California, USA -... ...
AAATGTACGGAATCTCCGTACTGCGCTACGTATATACGTATGAAATGAAGTTCCACAGAAGTACAGAATAATGTTTCTCATATTTGTTATAGAATGTTTCATTCTCGCTCGCTGGCCTACTCGACTTTCAGCATCTCCTCATAATATATCTTCTCAATATCAAGGTGTTCATAAACTGTGCCAGCTTTCTCCAACGCTTCAACGACAATCTTCATGGCCGCCAATGTCTTCTCTTCTTGTAGTCGCCCTGGCACACCTCCCACAACCTGCACAGCACATGGTAACCCAGCCATGGCAACACTATCATAATGCTTATAGGCACCTTCCATTACTCCATTCGTCGCCTTGAAGTACTCTGGCAGCGCATCCAAATGCGCATCAACTTTCGTTACTGGAATCACACCAGCAGAATAGTCTAGAAGATTGAAGAGGAAAGTGTAACCACATGAAGAGCAGGCATTGGCCATACCGTCATGTGGTAGCGCAGGTGTAGCATTAGCAGGACAGAGGACGAAATCAAAAGATTGCTCTGGCTTGGACAACCAATCGAACCATGATGCACGGAATGCCTCCCGCTTGGCAACCCATTGCCAATTCTCATATGCGGAGAGATGGCGGAAACTGCGTAGTAGAGATGCCCAAACCCAGTCACGTCTGACATATCGGACCCAGAGGTAATGAATGTACCGGAGCGGAGACGGGAGGGTAGTACCGTAGAAATACAGTTGACGAGCGCCAGAGTCCATCCATTCGAAGGTACGGGTGAAGCTGTGGTACGTCCTGCCACCATCGCCGCAGAGAAGCGTTGAGGCAATTCGAAGGGCGTCGAGAGGTTTGTGCTGTGGTGGAAAGGACTCTTGCGTTATTTCAATAATCTCGTGACCTGCAGCCTTCAGTGCGGAGGCGGTGAGGTCCACAGCGCGAGCAATGGCAGGCGATGGTGGAACAACGCCATCCGAACGCATCAACCCAATGCGCATTTTCTTCTTCTCAAGGGTGGAATCATAAATCTCCTGCCGCCACGGCAGAGGATGCACAGTGTAGTCAACTTCCCACGGCTTCATGCTAATGAATGATTTGGTGAAATATGTCAGGTCGTCCAGTGTGCGAGCCATGGGAGAGAAAACAGAGGGAATACCTTCCTGGCCAGGCATGGATGTGTTCATGCCCATTTTCGGCCATCGTCCAGTAGAGCACCGCAGGGAGTAGATGCCAGACCAGGCAGCAGGCGCGCGAACTGAGCCAGCGACGTCACTGCCAATTCCAATACGAGAGCCATTCAAAGCAAGGATCGCGCCCTCGCCGCCAGTGCTCCCACCAGGAGAGAACTTCGGGTTATGTGGATTCTTTGCAACGCCCCAGACATCGTTTCTAGACTCAAAAGACAATAAGGAAATTGGTAATGCAGTTTTGACATGTGGTATGGCACCAGCTTTCTTTAGCAGCTTCACCTGAATACCATCTTCCGCATACGGCTTGTTGGTATATCTGGAGTAACCAACTGTAACATCAAAACCACCAACTGCGATGCTATCTTTAAGTGAGACGGGGATACCAGCAAGCGGACCAGACAGGTTGATTTCGTTTCTGTTCACCCACTCTTCTGCGGTCGGAAGCATAAGCTCCGTCACGCAGTTTGTTCGTCTCTGTGCGAGAGCAGCAGTCTTGCCATATGTGCGGAGGATGTCGATGGGATCAGTCTGCTTGTTTTGAACACTCTCGACGAGAGAGGCGATTGGTGAGTTGAGGATCGAGATTTGGGCGGCAGTCAGAGGGCCTCGATAGCTTGATGGAAGAGCAGCGAAGCGTTGTTCACGTTCCTGTTGCTTGAATGAGCTGTAATAGAGTCAGTTCACACTGGTTCAGCGTAGGACTTCGAAGCAGCCAAGAGAATGTCGCGAAGGACTTAGCTAACGGCGTCACACTTACCAAGCCTTCAAATGGTCCAAGTAGTCGAACGGCGGCAGCATATTGGCGGCAACCCTCTACCAATAGCAGTCACAATAACACCCTCCTCGACACGACCTCGAGATATAAAGAACAAGACAACAACAAAGTACGAAAGCATCACATGGTTCCCGCTCACGTCGGCTACCCGCGCTTTCTCTTATGCCAAAGTCAGCGCAGGACAAGTCCGCATATACCGCGTACCTCCGCCGCCAATAGTTGCTTTTTCTTATCGTCCGCATAACCTTTCCTTCTCGCCGCTTAAACACCGTGTGAATATTTCACGCATCTACCTTCCCAACTTAGATGTTTGTCGACCTTGCAAAGCACTAGTCCCGATTAAGCACCACGAATCTCGTGATCACGATCCCTGCCCGCCCACCCCGCAAGATCGCAGAAGGTACCTCACTTAAACGATCCCTGATTTGTACCCAGATGGCAAATGTTACACAACACGAGCCTTGGACTGTGCATATCTCGCATGTTGTGTAAGGAGCCTCACTTTTGCCTCATCATCGGGTGAATTACGTTGATCTCGTCGATCTTGTCCTACACTCTTTGCAGCAGGCTTGCGGAGTACCTCGTAGATTTCCTGCTGCTCTCCCAAGGCTGAGAACAAACTTCGGTTTTTTGTGGCGGAGGTGGGCAGGGGAGCCACGCTACTTGGATCGGTCGTTAGGACTTGAAAGTTTCAAACTGCGCTGGAAGCTATACTTGTAACTTTGCAGATATATGTGTTTGAGACTATTCGTGAGCTTGCGATGCATGTCCACTTGCCTAACTCGCCAGCAGTAAACTTTGGGGCATGGTCTTCCCGTCCGCAATATCCACTTGTCGTTTGTGTCTGTCACTGACTGTGACACGTCACATCTCATGTTTTGTTTTCGTCTCTCGATTGTCCAATGATTCTGAGATACTGTACGTACATTTATTGTTGGTTACCATCTATTTGATCGACTTTTGGTTTTGCTTGACCTACTGTAAATCGCTAGGAAGGCTCCATTAATCACGAGGGCATAGTGACTCCTCGGAAATTATGGTAGTGATGGTGATGCCTGCCCATCGCGTAGGAGGGATATGGCTCATTTTCTGATTCATGTGGTGGAGGGGGGTGAAACGGCATCATAGTGCCTTGACTGTAAGAATCGTTTTGCGGGTAGAAATGCTGTTCTCCCTGCAACTGGGGTGGTTGCACTGATAGAGCAGGTTTTGGCCATGTTTGTGGTATTCCTGTCTCAATCGAGCTGGATTGTATTGGGAGAAAATGGTAAGATGTCTGCGCCACTTCCTGCATTTGATCATGGTGGGTTTGAGTCGAGCATGGTTGAAGATTGTTATTCATAGTGTTGATCGTTCTTGGATCGGCTGGCCGCCTAGCTTCGAAATTGTCCACTGACACGTCGAAAAAGCTCGTACTCCCACAAGGTTGTGCTGGCGAACTTGACAATATCTGAAACGGCGTAGAGATGTTGGCAGCTGGAAGGTGCCCAGGCGATTGCTGATGAGGTTGCAGCGGCGTGTGGCCTGGCTTCGGTGTTGATGCATACATGAGACCACTGTTCTGCATGGAATTATCGTGCCAGAGCACATTCATCTGGAGGTTCGGATCCAGGTAGTACCTGCTTGGGTCGTAAACCTCGGCATCCAAGTTCATCGGTGGATGAATCGCAAACTCTGGTGGCAATTCAGCTGGTGGTCCAGGATAATGGAACGGGTACGTTGTTGCATATGTAGGTTGCATGCCAACCTCTGCAAAGGACGTGTTGACACTTGAGGGATATGAGACGTATGTTTCAACGGCCATCGTGTCCGCGTACGTGTAGTCTTCGTGCTGGAGATTTGTCTGAGGCGGAGGAAGATTCGGCGTCATGTTCACTTCTTGCACGGCAATGTTGTCTTGGCTTTCAGCCTGATTCGTCTTTAGCCTCCCCGTATGCTTCGGAGCCTTGATCTTTGATAAAGAAGCACGAGCATTTACTTCACCAATGCTGCGCTTTCTTCCTGTAATGGGAGCAGGAGGATCTCCACCGGTTCTGACTGACAATTCGTGCGGAGCTGCAACGCTGACATTTCCTTCAAGACCTGGGTCGCTCGAACGGCGGTCCAATGTGGGATTGGGTCTTTGTTTTTCTAATACCTGTTGTCTGATTCGGTCGAACTCTGCGAAATATGCTTCTGCCCGCTCGAAGATTGGGCATGAACTATTGAGCCTTCTCAAGTTCTGGAAGCAGTCTCGCACTGGAGGCAGCGTGTGTGTAAAATGCTCCTTGCTTCTGTCGCGTATCCCTGCCACACCGACTATGACTGTTGCTATCAGAGCACCATGGAGTCTGAACCAACATTTAGCAGTCTCCTTGCGGTCAACTTCACATAATCTTTTGAAAGCGGTGAGAAGGTGTATCGCATGTTTTATAGCTAATTTGCATTCAGCACTTCTGCTTCTGAAACCAGTCAAGCGTAGGTCTTCAACGACAGAAGGTCTGTCCTTGTCCATGGGTTGCGCGGTCCTGCCTATTTGGTTTATTTGCTGACCATAATGTTCTGCAACACTAGCTGTCCTGCAATACAACATCATGAAGAAGAGATTGGAGAATAACTTGAGCTCCTGTGCCTTGATGGGTTCCTTGTCGGGTGTGCAAGTTGCAATTTGCTCAATTCGTGATGGAGGTCGCGCCTTTTGAATCTTGTGAAAGCGTTGCAGGAGCTCATTAACACCAGCATCGTTGGAAATATCAATTTGCAAGACCGTATCCAATGCCTCGAAAAGCTCGAGCTTCGTAGCGAAATATGGGTCTTCGTTTTCGATTTCTTCAAGTCGTGGGGACAAATATTTCAACGTCTTCCAGAATGGAAAGAGTGATTGTTCTCCTAGGAAGAAACTCAACATGCAATCCAACTCTAACAACTTGGTGTACGTGGATGTAGCTGCTTTCACAAATCCAGGATGAGCTTGAAGGCTATCGCTTGTATCCACTTTGTAAGAGTTAGTAGCTGTTGCGAAGAGAGTGTGGACAGAAAAGTGGATAACTTACTCTCGTGTGACTGAATGGCTCGTTGAAAGGACGCTACATCTTGCCAGGCGCGAAGCAGTTCTCCGTTGTTGATCCAGTGTTCGAGTGTTTTGAGTCGCCCACTCCAAGCAGCCGCCACGCCGTTGGCGGTGTGGGAAAATGCGTGATGCTCATAGCCTGCATCATCACTGTCCAAATTAAATTGAGGAGTGTTAGAGCCGAAAAGGCAGCGGGTATGACTTCTCAATCCTTCTGTGAGATTCTGAACACGCCCGAAGTGCTCTGCCTGGGAGCTCTTTGGCGGTCGGGTCTTCAAGAACTAGGAAAGCATCAGTCTGAAATTCCTCGAGACCTGCTGCTAACATTCACTTACCTCATCAATGACATGGGTCAAGGCCAGACGATGATACATTGATGAGAATTGACTACCAACGCGGACACTCTGAGCCACAGATCCTGTAATGTGGTTCAAAGCAACGACTTCTCCGTAGAACGTGGGATCGAGCGGATCTGGAGTGCTACTATGGCTTCTCCGGGTGTCTCTGTTATCATCGTCTTCCTGGAGGGAGGCGGCATTTTTGTCGGGCTTTTCTGAGTACTCACACGTTCGCGATTTGCGTTTCTCGGTACGACATGCGCCACAAGGTCTGAAGCCATCACACTGTAAGTATTGTATTAGCCGCATAAAACTCATAATCAGATGAAAAATGCATACCTTGATCTTCGACTCCTTGCAGGGTATGCAGGCGTTGCGCCTTCGTGTAGTTCCTGCTCGCTGCCTTCTTGTGTTGCCCTTTGCTGGTGGAACTTGCATTGCGAGTCAAGTTAAAGTCTGGACGTGTCGCGTCATGCTGTGGTATTGATATGATTTCTTGGCAAGTGGAGAGGAGAGTAGCAAGCGTCCCGTGCTCTATATCTCTCGTGGCGGCAAACTGAATGGTGATAGAAAGAAGTGAGTGGCGAAGGCGTGGTCGCTTATTCGTTGGGATGTGAGTAGTTTCAGATCCAAAGAGCAGTACTATAATACCGACTGCTCACTCGTGACAAAGACCGCGAAAGATACTGACGACGCTCAGCGTTCCGGGATGGTTCCGTTGCGATATATAGAGTTGAATCCTTGGGTCTTCGTGACTTCTTATAGCAATAAGACCTTTCTGGCATGTAAGCATGTGTTGTGATCAATGCAATATCCTACCACAGCTTTCGAGGAATTCGAGAAGGTACAAGTGTTCCGCGGTGATCGGCAGGAGATTGTTTAAAAAAAAAAACTCCTGTTTAGCGATGTGTTGGGGCTTGTGATACTGTACGCCTCACCTCAAGATCAATTTTGTCAAGGACGGATGGTGAAGGCGTTCATAGGCAAGATTCGAGAAGGAACCACTGATGTGAGCTCAGGGTCAGATCAAGATCGACAGACCAGGCTTGTGACACGGTGTTTGAGATCGATTTATGTGCAAGGATGTCAATAAGCTTGCTCAGATAGCTCCACGACCGACTCAGTCGAGAACGCAAAGACCAGAAACAGAGAAGGAAGGGTGCTGGGGCTGATGCAGCCTTGGAGGCGAATCAACAGGGAAGCCGTAGGAAGGATGTGCCTTGGACAGCTACCAGTAGACTGGGACAGATAAATTAGGTCACGCCTCTAAGAAGCAGACACTATGAGGGTCCAGAATGTCGCGCAGGAGGGCCCGACGGCTCGAAAGCCAGTCGTACGTCAAGCCACATGTGCGAGCATCCCTGTTAGCTCGAATGTCAATCGTTTAGACTGAGCGACACGGTCATAATTGTAATGCCTCTGACCGGGAAGTCCACCGCGGGAGGACGACTGTTGGAGGTATCAAGACTTCGAGGCTGTTGGTGGAGAGTCCAATACGATACCCAGTATCCAGGTATTTTCTGTGCGTCAAGTCATGGCGAAAAGTGGTGATCGGAGCAGGGTTCATTGCCAAGGACTGCAGTGGTTGCTCTCACATCTGAGAAGCTGTTGCATTTGACGAGTCAAGATGATCTCCTTTGCATCATTAGCTACCGTAGCTTGTTCATGATGAGTTGGAATTGTGGGCTAGGAAGTTGGGTAGTGCATCCGCGTGCGCAAGTCGCTACTTGGTGCTGTAGCTGTGCCAGTATTACCAATCACATGGGCGGAATTGTTGCTGTCGCCGCCCACATTGATTCCCTGCGAGAGCAGTCTTAGTGGCTCCTCTGTAGCTACAGCACAGTACTGTACAGTAAGTTTTCAGATGCAGGTCATGCCGCTGTTTGGAGTCCTTCCGTGACAACTCTAACATCAGCTCGATCCGATCTGCTGCTGCTTCTTCAGGTAGGAGATTATATGGCTACTGTACATGAACAGGGAAAACCGGGTCCAACAGCACTAACCATCTGACCAGGGTTGATTGCCCTCAAGGCGGTCTGTACTGTACCGTATCTGATGATTCCTTTTAGGGCCTCTTACATGCGATCTCGTCTATTCATTCTGTGCGCAGATTTGACGAGCCCGCTAAATACTTGTACATGAACGATGAACAGCGCCCAGCCAGCAGAGTTGCGGGCTCTGCCTTCCGCGGACCCGTAGACCACAAATCATCGATGATCCCCCATCCACGCCACCATGCGCCATGATTGACCACGAGTGCCCACTAACACCCACCAGTGGATACGCCAAGGGTTACGTCTCGGATCTCGGCAGGAGCAGCACGTGACGATACAGAAGAGTGGGCTGGTGAGGCTATTACTGTAGATCCTACTCCGCAGTTCCGTGCAATCAATACCACATCTAAAAATCTTTGTCATATCTCCAGTGTACGAGCCCGTTGTCCTGTACAGTAGTTTTGTCCAATATGTCTTCATGTCTATAATATCTCTCCAAGAGAAGCCGGAATTAGACTTGCATCAGAGCATTCAGGGTTGCATGATTGTGGTCTGTGCATTTTAGGTGCCGAGTCTTGCTCAAGCACACACGCCCGCAAAGTGTCGTCCTCAGATTGTGGCGTCCATCAAAGGTGCAAGATGCATAACGCTTCAGACTTGGCAGTTGTCGATCCCAGGCCTTTACGTGAGGTATATCTCGGCTCTGCCGACCATGCATCCGATCTTGATCACATGTACCGCGTATCGTGATCTAGGCCGGGAGACGGCCACGGATCTTGCAACGTGCACAAGCTTGCCGAAACGCTCCAGTCCATCGCCCACGCACCTCTACTCCACGCGTCGTCCTTCATTCATCGCTGACGGCAAGTTCGGGATATACGCAGGTACCACCGTTGACAGTGGGAGTGTCCGACGGCGGTCCTACGGCTGTACAGAGGAGATCGTAATGCGCGTCAACCTTGATGATCTTGACCGGGAGGTACTGGCGAAATTTGGCTTGCTTCTCCCACCCCTCGGCGCTTGGCTCCAGTCGTACCTGCACTCCAAAACAGAGCAAATGGCCATTAATGTGGACGTCAGCATCAAGATGTTTTCCTATGCGGACAGGGTTGCCCACCAACACATCCCACACCTCTGGCAACTTGGCTTCTTTGAAGTGAAATGCACGGAATAAGGCTTGAAATATCCAATGAAATTTCGACTGGCCAGCCACACGGGATATCTCCATATACACATCGTTCTCGCGAATGTATTTCGTCAACTCTCGCCGATTTTGTGGGTAAGCTATATCCAATGCTTTTTGATCTGACCCATCTGCTGCTCGTGATCTGGCCTTGATATATGCGTCAATATTGTAGTGGTTGATTAAGTCGATATATTTCCGCAGCGGACTGGTAAATGACGCCATCTGAGCCATATTGAGAGGCGTATAAGGATAAGGCGTTGTGCTATCTGTAGAGAAAGGAGCGAGAAATCCTTCGTTGTTGCCAAGGCTGTTCAGTTTCTCTAGGTCGAATGCAGCTCGGGGCGAGCTACAACGGTACACCCCAGGTACATCGTGTTGTCGTAACCACAGGCCGGTGGACTCCTGCGCGAGTAGCATAGTGGCAACGAGCACATCATCTTTTGTGACTTGGTCATCAAAAGTCTCATTTAGGCCCAAAAGCGAAGCCTCAATGGTGATCGATGGGTCGCCAACGCAGTGCTCGCTCCTGAAGACTCGCTCGTAGCTTCGATCGGAAGCTCCGCCCATCTGCACATCAACATTAACCATGGCCCTGGGAAGTTTGCGCATCTTCAAATAGTGAGGGTTTTCCCGATATCGAGCTTCCCAGCGTTGTGCCATCAACTTTTGTATCAGCTTCATCGTAGGGCCGTAGTGTTGTAGCAATTCTTGCTGTTGAGCGATTCGCTGTGCAGATTTCTCCCTCCTATCGAAAAGCTCCTTTACTGTTGGTTGTGGTGCCTTGCCTATTCGTAGACGGTTTCGTATTGATGGCTTCATGCCCATGAAACTTGCAAGTTGATCGGGGTGAATCTTGATCACATTCCGAACAATTCCAGGTGTCATGTCAACTGACTGTACAGAGCCATCAGGCGCAATAAGCGTACTGCAAGTCAAGACCGGTTTATTTGGGGCGATACTGCAAGCGCGAAGGAATTCATATGGCATGGTAGGTTCGTTCCCGTCCGCGCCATAAAATCCACCACCCATCAGACGTGCTCTTTCAACAAAAGGATGGTCAAATGGAAGAAATGCAGACGGATGCGCTATATGTACGTGCACCCAATAGTGATCAGGATGTTCGGCGGATGGTTCGACAGAAATACCGTCGTCGACTAGGCGCGTGTTTGGGCTATCGATGGTGAACACCGCAAGACTTCCCCAATCCTTCCGCAGATTCGCCATTGAGTCGGGGAATGGAATGTCGACACCATCCCAAGTGAGCTCGAGCTGTGATAATGTTTCGACCTCCTTGTTCTTCAAAACACGTGCATCGTGGTTGAGACCTAGGAAAGGCAACGGGGTCATCACTGAGTAAGACGCAAGACTATGCCAGGGATCCAGACAGCCAATTTCTGTGAGGAAGGCTCTACCGACCCGCTTCTCGAGTCGGTGGGCAGGGTAGGCACCAACAGCACGCAGTAACAACGATCCAACAGCCATATGTCGAGACGTTGCAGTAGACCACAGTCGCGGTGTCTTGATGTACACTAGCCAGAGAAATTCGATGATGACCTTGTCAGTGGGCGAGAATTCTTCGCCAGTGGCACAGCGACGGACCTGTCCATTTGCTAGTGCCACACCTTTCGACGTTTGGTTGGTGCCATTATCCAAAGTTGGGCTGATTCCGTTATCCAAGGTTGGCAGACGAATCTTGCGGCTTTTTGAAATGAGCTTCCGAGCCTTACTGATGAACGATGTCAAAGGATTCTTTTGCAGTTCTTCTGAGACGTCCTTACCAGTAGCGGCGCGTGCAGCAGCATCTTGGTACTGCCTTGCCCACTTAGTTGCTGTACTGACAGCACGACTCATACGCTTTGGCATGACAGAGATTTGGTACGTGTCTCGAGTGACCAGAGGCAAAAGACTGTCATTATCAAAGAATTCGTCGATGATCATCAGCTTTAACGCTTCGCTCATCGATTGATAGTCCACATTGAAATAGTCTCGCACAATGTCCTTGAAAGGTACAAGCTTGAATTCAGACTCGTGTGCAAGGACGTCGTGAAGGGTACTGAGAGTTCGTCCATGCTCACGTTTGTGGTCGGCTACTTCGGCAGCAAGCGAGGCAATCTTCGACAAGAGTCGAGAAGCGATAGTCAGAGGAACCTCGCCAGTTGCATGCATTGGGACTAATTCACCAGATATGTCACGGGCAATTTCCACAGTCTTGACCGGCAAGAACTTCCTTATGGCAGACATTTCATGCTCAGTTGCAAAATTCTGAATTATATACCTAGACCAGACAGTTTGGGTGTCTACAAACCATCTTCCGTCAGCCAACAGATATTGAGCTTGGCAGCCACTGTGACCGAGATAAATGGCATATTGCTGTCGGACTCGAGTAGCATCCATAAAGAATAAATCACCGGGCTTAAGCTCGCGCTGTATAGGCGCGCTAACGTTATCCAGGTTGTCCTCGTTGTCCTCGTTCTTGTGCTCAACAACTTCAGCCTCGACTTGTTCTCCCACCGTAGGTAATTGGTTGTCTCTTGCGAAGAGAGCATTCGGCAGACTCACTTTGCGACCCAACATACGTTGAACATCCTCAGGCGCAGTTTCTTCTAACTGTTGCTGGTGCTTGGTACTCCATTGCTGTAAATAAGCTCTAACGTCTCTTGACTTGCCGAAGTCATCAGGAAGTAGCCCGAACGTTCTATCGTCCAACGATGATGCGACCTGGCCTGCAGTAACCTGCGCATTCTTCAGACGTGTGGTACTCGTAAATGCTTGAGTTTGACCTTTGTGCTTCGGCGAATGTAATCTCGGCGTCTGGTCCAACCGTTTTTTCTGGGACACTGCAGTGTCTGGGGTTGACTTCGAATCGATTGTGAAGTCGCGCGATCGACAAATGGGGCAGACATAGTGCTGGTGTTTCTGATATATCTGACCACGGAGGATTCTAAGAGTGTCGCGCGAGAGCATAGTCAGCTTCCAGTGGTTGTAGAAAATCATGAACTATCTCAACCCACACTCTCCCCACTTTAGCAGTGTCGAATGATGTTGCTCTGGAAAGTGAGTAGCTGAATCCGCGCAATGAGGCAAACAACATCACTTGCCAGGGACTATGAAAATAACTACTTGCCTGAATAATCAGGCAACAAATGACGTCTCCGTCAAGGATCCCAGGTTGAAGTTCAATTGAATTTGTACTGTAGTCACAGATACCCCACGCGAGTGCTTCGTCCGCCCTTCACGTTTCTATTTGAGTATTAAGCCCACTATACCAGTGAGCCTTGGACAAACCATAGGGCGCTCATCACCGCTACTTCTCTACGCAGTATGAGCAACCACCCCGCCACACTTTGGAACTGTGATAGATACAATAACATACTTCCATCAATATGCCCATCCAGCAGCCTGCGAACCAGATCAAATTGACGAATGTGTCGGTCGTCCGATACAAAAAAGGGAAGAAAAGGTTCGAGCTAGCTTGCTACAAGAACAAGCTGCTCGAGTATCGATCAGGCACAGAGACTGATTTAGACAACGTACTTCAAATTCCTACGATATTCTTGAACACTTCCAAGGGCGAAACCGCGCCAAATGCTGAGCTGTTGAAAGCATGGCCCCAACTTGATCATGATCAAGAATTGTCCGGTCAGAGCAACGCAAAAGCCAAAGGAGGCAAGAAGGCCAGAGCAAAGGCTCATGACGAGAATGATGCAGAAAAATCATGGAAAGATGCCATAATTGAGGAGATTCTGAAGAAAGGCGACATACAAGTCAACGCTGGAGAACGGAAAGAACTACTAGATCGTATGGAGCGGGAAACCATTGAAGAAGTCGCACAGAGACTCATCGATCCGCAAACAAAAAGGGTGTACACTACTGGCATGATCAAGAAAGGCCTGGATGTATTGTCGAAACAGGGCGGCCACGCGCCTCAAAACGATTCATTGCCTCACAAGCTTGGGAAACTAAACTTGGGCGAGAGTCAGAGGCAAGGAGGCTCTGCTCCGAAAGGATCCAACCACACTAGTGGTGCTGGTACACCAATGACTGAAGATGGAGAACAAGCCGGCACTGGGGACCACACAAGCAAAGAGAAGAAGAGTGACATGCCCATGTGGACGGGTGTGGTAACCACGAAGTCGGTCAAGCAGCAGGCTCTTGACGCCATCCGGGCACTCATTGCCTGGCAGCCTATTCCAGTCATGCGTGCGCGAATGCGACTTCGTGTTACCTGTCCCACTAGTATTTCAAAACAAGCAGCAAGGTCCAAGATATCGGCCACGGCAGACGAAGACAGTGAGGAGACTAGTGAAGGGAAGGGCACAATCAAGGATCGCATTCTTTCGTATATCGAACAGGTTGAGAGTCAGGATGTTCTAGGTGAGGAATGGGAAGTTATTGGCTTCGTCGAGCCCGGTGCTTTCAAAGATCTGGGCGAGTTCTGTTCTGCCGAGACGA
>Ga0068618_1000316_pt1 | contig 12963 bp, 10 predicted proteins | sample InSIn2SAF170_2_FD_77423 | JGI IMG/M metagenome (GOLD analysis project Ga0068618, IMG submission 77423) | Clean room microbial communities from NASA Spacecraft Assembly Facility at Jet Propulsion Laboratory, Pasadena, California, USA -... ...
GCTTCGGCCTCGGTGGTGGAGATCCGGGCCTTCGTGAAATCTGCTTCACGTAACAAACGTTCCATCCTCCGCTTATCAAAATAAAGGTGATTGTGGCTTCAACAACATCCTCCTCTCCGTTACTGACGTACACAGGGCGAAGAGATTGCGGTCTCAGTAGAGAAAGCCAAGCCGTTTCCGGTGCGCCGACGCGTCTGTAAAACCGATGCAGTCCTCGAAATCGCGTTCGCAATGGCGAAAGCCGAGACGTCGAATGTTGGCAAACATGTTTTACTCCCATTCTTACCTCTGAAGGAATTTGAAATGCTCAGGTCCCTTGAACTGGATCTCAGCGAGTCTTTTCACCTGCCAGAGAAACCCAAAATGCTCGAATACGACATTCTCTTTTTCCGCAAGGACTTCAGAACAAATTTCATCTTGGTGCCAACCTCACCATGGGCGCTCAAGGCAAAGAAGGAGAAGGAGATAAAGCACTTCTACGAAGATTGTTTTGAGGAAATGATTGTCGTGAATAAGGAAAATGATGACGCAGCAGAAGAGTTGACAGACGGCACTAAGCACCTCCTTGCAGAAGAGTTCAGTCACATGCCACGCAAGAATGGTCCCATTCAGAGTTTCTTTCGAGGTTCGAGTGTTTTCGACGAAAACGGAAGGGGTAAAGCGGACTTTGTTCGCAACCGGCCATTTTTTGCTGCGACTTTTAATATAACTGCTATTTCCAAAGCCGCCATCAATGAGAATCAGGCCACATTTCTTAAAAGTCTCCATTTGCTCCTCAAGGAATTTGCAAATGTCCCCGTACGCAAGTGGGCAAATCTCTTTGTCCATTATGTCTCTAATCTTGCGTTAGCCAAGCGCACATCACTGTACGGCGCTGTTCATACCCTGTCAAAACTATCTTTGGATCGTCCACCAACTCTACTTCCCAATTTGGGTTGTTGACGGTGTACCGCCCGAACGCCTGTTCGAAGCGGGTTCTGGCATTGTCCAACTTCCAAGATGTCAGGTTCCCGAAATTAGATGTCATCCACTTGCTGAGGGCCCTATATATGGTCTCACCGCCCAAACCAACACCTAAACATCTTTTAGCTTTCGCGGAGGCATATAGCTGAGCAACTCACATGCTGGAGGGTCAATCTCTTTCAGGTCCGCACCCTTTGCCACATTTTCCCGGTCTATGTTACTAGAAACGACTTGCTATGAAGAAGGTTAGGAAGCATTGAAGAGAGAACAGGAATACGTACCACTGTGCCGGCCCCAGCGTCAACCAAGGCAATATCCCCTTCAAGATCTCTGCCTTGCCGCCAATAATCGAACAAAATCCACATGAGTCTCGCTTCGGCCTCGGTGGTGGAGATCCGGGCCTTCGTGAAATCTGCTTCACGTAACAAACGTTCCATCCTCCGCTTATCAAAAGAGACACCGCGCTCGTTGGCATCCAGACTACTATTCTTCACCACAGGAGCAGCAAAGAAGAACTCTTCCGGTTGAGGGTAGCTTTGTGAGTCACACCATTCCCTGAACACTTTACGCAGATGTGTGTAAAGGTCGAGGAGAAGATCATCTTCTGTCATCTCGAGGCCTAGATCCGCCAGCGCCTTTAGATTTATGAAGATTATGTAACGCGCAGGCTTGTTTGCATCGCTGTTGTCCAGGAGAGCTTTGAGGTGGGGGAATTTTATTATATTGTGGGAGGCCGTGACTAATCTTGCCTCCCACCCGAAGAGCTTGATGAATTCTTTTTCACCTATTTTCTTGATAGCCATTTCGGCAGGTTCGTTGTGATCGAGTATATTGGGACCGCCGGGGAAGGAAACGGGGACTATATTTGTGACATCGGCAGTCTTTCGAGAGAGGTACGCAGCTCTACACCCTGATGTCCCTATGTCAACGGCGCCTACGGCATGCTCCATGGTTCGAAGATTCTGCAATGAATGCCGGCAGAGAGCACTAATTATTCGCATCGTTAGCTACGGCGCGACTAAAAGTTGTAGATGACGTTCTAGCTGGAAACTTACAGGAGCAAAGTGAAATTTGGTTCCGTGAAACCCAGCTCGGACAACTCGACTTCCGTCAAATGTGAGGCGGTGGCAACGCAGAGGTTTTGCTGGGGGGAACACACTCTGTACGGGGTTGCAGCGACTGAGTTAATTGAATTTCGTTGCGCAGTTTGTGTCTGCAGTCGCGGTCGAAAGTTCTTTTCCGGGCTGGGGAGTCCAATGTTTCGAGAGGCGTGTTGTTGGTCCAAAATCCCTCCGAAAGTGTCTGCAGATCTGACTGGCCAGAGATTCCGCTCTATGCAGGGTGCGAGTCAATCTGATAGAGCCCGTTCGAGTGATTTGAGAGGGTTGCTCCAGGCAGTCGAAGTTGTAGCAGAAGGAAGTACTTGCTTTTAGAAGCTCCGATGTGCCATTACCCCCAAGATCACAAACCGTAGGATTGGAAACGCCGCTGCGCACTCTTGCCCAAGTTTGATATGATGGTCGCACAATATCGCCTGGTGCAATTGAATGAGTGGTGAAATTTGCTGCTGTTGCAGTGTACTGATTGACGCGAAATTAGAAGCTCCCCAAGAGCTTCGCGACGCGATAACGAACTATTTTTGAGCCCTCAGGCACCCTTCGGGAACCGATTCCATATCGGGATTAGAGTTTTGACATAGCGTGACTTAGGCTACGCATGAATCTTTACCCCACTCCTGTGATTGAATTTCGCGTGAGAGGCTGGTGAGGAAAGGTCTGCTGGTCGAAAGATTGCTTTGGAGGTCCAAAACCTGGAATTGAAGGGCCACAGCTTATCTGTATCATTCGCAACATTTTGGGTGAGGATCCGCGTCAACAAAATCAACATCTCGCGCCCACGAAAAAAAATCCCTTCAAATCTGTTAAGCCTTACACCGTACAATGTTCATAATCCGCAGCGGTTTTGAAATTTACCTTAGGGTACAAGGTGATGGATAAAGGTACATAGAACGACTCCGATTTGAAGCATGGTTGCAGAGGAAAGCAAGTGGCGATAGGGGTGTAGTAATATCCAAGCCCAGGATCAGAAAAGTAGTGAAAGTGGCAGTATCGGGCGACTGGATTGATCGGGAGGATAAACTGTGATGGCAGGTTTGGGAGACAAAGAACAGAAAGTAAGGCTCCTTTATACGAAGTATGTGTCCATTCAAGATTGCCGCTACAGTGGCGCGAATCAGCCGGAATGCAGTTCGTCTTCAAGGGACCCACTAGGCGTAAGTGGAAACTAGTGGTGTATACTACTACGTACAAGGGGAAACAAATGTAAAAATTGCCACTGTCACGCTGCTTTAAGAATGGCACCACAGAGGCAAAAGCTCAAAAATGAAGTTATTCGGATTTATTTACCAGCTTGTGTACATTCCATTAGCATTTATGACATCTATACAGCGCTGGTGCATTGTATGCACTAAGTCTCTGACTTCTGTGTCTGTGATAGCTTCCCAGGCTTCTGCAACAGCTGCTCTCAGCCTTTTAGAGTTCCTGTGAACTTCTGGGTGCAATGCTTCCAAAATATCCTTCATTCTATTCCATAGAGCCTCAATAGGGTTCAGATCTGGAGAGAATGGGCAATGAAAGATTGGTATAACTCCCCTATCAGCCATATATGCTAAAGTATATGCTGCATTATGTCCTGGTCCTCCATCTTGCTGAAATAAGAGCCCTGGATGCGAGTCCTCAGAGTTGTAGAAGTAGTTCCAAATAACTGGGAACGTATGCTCACAATAGGACTCTGCTGTGATTGTTTTCCATGCTTTTTCCCAAAATAAGCTTGCTCCTTTGCCATATTTTCCACTCATACAACCCCAAAACATCCATCCTATCTTCCTCTGCCACTTGTGGGAGATGCAGTCAGGGTGATTAATCTCTGAGGGTCCAACAAGCCGTGTGCACCACTGTCTCCTATGATAGCCTGGTTGTACCCAGCTTTCATCACTCCAAAGGATTGTATCCCACTGCTCATCAGTCCATACCAAATGCTCTGTAGCCCAGTCAAGCCTCTTGATTCTGTTAGTTTCAGAGAGTGGTGCTTTCCTCCTTCTCACTGCTCTTGTGTATCCTTCCTTTTTAAATGCTGCTCTTAGAGCATAGCTCCCACACCAGCTCTCCCATTCTAGCCACTTAGGGAGCTCTGCCCATGGTATCTCGCGAGTAAAGGAGGACTGGGTGACCCAGTTGATAAGGTGCTTGCGGTGAGGTGTATCAAGGAGGGCATGCCTGCCAGTAGTATGCTTTTGAGGAGTGAGTCTATGGGTGAGGGCATAATAGACCTGACGCTGTGTTATTTGAGGATTTTGGAGGAGGATGTCAGTGACTGTCCAGCCCGCATCGTGATACAAGGTCTGTATGCGCAGCCTATCATCTCTAGAAGCAAAATGAGTAGGTGTTTTAGGAGTAGGAACGTTGAATGGTTCTGCCATAAATGATAGTGAAATAAAGAGCAGAATCCTGACTCTTAGAGCAGCATGAACAGCTGTTAATTTTGGTTAGATCAGCTGTTTACTAAATGGAATGATTGGTGGAACCCCCTGTAAGGAAGCTGATTTTAACCCCTGCATTTACATTTGTTTCCACTTGTACGTAGTAGTCAATTGCTGTAATCTTACACGACCTTGTCTTTCTAAGGCCCTGTGTCTGCATCCACTTTATTTACTACCAACTATCGCAGCAATCGTAACTTTCTTTTCATATCAAGCCAAACTTCGAGATTCGTGACATTGCCTAGAAGTTTTTGGTTAGAAGAGTATATATCAAAACGTCTTTGAAACCTGAACTCCCTTTTCGGGAGGCGTCGCGCTGAAGACTTTGATCGTGGCCCGGTTCGGCCTTCTTATTACAGCCGGCCAGCACTACTTACGACCTTACATTTAAGGCACGGAAGGCACCAATGAAAACTCCATATCGGTGCCTGATGCGAGCCAGAGGGACCTCAACATGCAAATTCTCCTCCCAATTGGCAACAACAGACTGCGCTATCATGGAACCTAATATAGTGAATGAATTTCTCAGACTCGCTGAGCGTGATGAGAAAATCCAGGATCGGGATTTTGAGCCCTTCTTATAAGTAAAAGATCATCCGCTCTTCCGCGCCACCACCATCGCCTTACGGAATATGCTTTATATTGCAGCTTATGAGGATCGCTATCCCCCCATGGCCTTCGCTAATCCTGAGACTTATGTGTCTGGGGAACCAGCTTATGATATAAATATGGACTTGGATGATTGGGAAGGGTTAGCAAATGTTGCTCAAATGAGATTTGGACATAATCTACAGGGCAGCAAGTTTTTGGGCTATGAATTCTGTGTTTCTCAGCCTGTTACGGTAGACCTCACCAACAACAAGTTAAAGCATGCAAGGTGGTTAGTGGCTGCGGTGGTGAAGTTCAGACAATATCAGAACGGTTTCTTTCTTCTAAGTCATGGACTGGGAAAGACCTTCGCTATTGCCAAGATTGGGGAGAATAGAGCATTAGTTACTTCTCCTGAGCAGCGAGGAGAACCCGCTACGGAGGGATTCTTCTTTGAGCCCGAGAATATCGCCAATGAGGTGATACAAGTGGAGCGGTTTCTATTTGGAGGGAGACGGAGGGGAATGTTTAGCATGAGATGCTTGGATGGAAGGACAACGATGAAGACGATGAGCACGATGAGCATGATGAGGAAAGCGAGGACTCGAGGTATGGATCCTCATAAACCTTGGTTGAGAAGGGTGTTTCTGCAAGGGACTGCACGTGGGTTGTATGTGACTTCGAAGAATGTGGCCAAAAGCACAAAAGAATAAAGGAATGACGGACAATGGGGTAAAGTTTTCCGGTATTGCTTATGATATTATTTACCAAGCTTACAAATCTATCATCATTACTTCTGCTCGCCTTGTATAACCCTTATCCCTTCCCAACTAACTTCCCTTCCCAGATGACTTCAATATAGTAAACCACAAGTTACTAAAGCCTTAGTTTGGATCTGCCTTTGAGCTTGATACATTCATTGTATTTAACACCGTTTCTGGCGCTAAAACTGCTCACAAAAAGCGATGAGTATAACCTTAGAAGGTGTACTATAATGCTTTAATTTTCGTCTCGTACTGTTCCGAGGAGCTCCTGGGGGTGGGTGCCCAAGTAACCATGGACAAGATATAGAGGATCAGCATTAGGCCTCAACGGACACGAGGGAAGAAAGGGCGCCAATTATCTAAATTTTATTTAAGAAGCGGCAATTTATGTAAGGACGGATATTAGATCGCGATATTGTACTTACCTGCCGTTTGACAATCCTAAAATTATCCCAAAGCCCGAAATAATCTCCTCCTCTGTCACGAACAGCCAGAGCCTAGTTCGATGGTGTTGTATAGAAGAGAGTTAGTCTAAGGCAATTCTGCCGCTCGTGAGACTGTACATCTTCTACGCTGTCCTCTTGACTCAAAATCCACGGTACATCCCAGATCGCTAGCGATGATTCGTAGCAACCGTACGGAAACATGGATGATGACGATTTTAAAGCTTAGACTTGGAGTTCGAGTCCATCCCAATCTATTCTTCTCTGCTGGTGCATCTAGCATCCAAGCGATTATTGATCAAGCTACTGAAGATAGAACCCGGTTAAAAGGGCGATGTTCGCCGAAGCTTCGCCAAAGACAGAATACATTTGTGGTCTAATCGATTCCTAGCCTTCGTCAAATTTACGTTGAAGAAAAGGTACCCAGTTCTACTTCTGTACCTTTGGCGCCTTGCGCTTGTTCGTTTATTGTGGACGCAGTCCATTCTTTCTGACGAATCTGGGCCTAACCAGACGTGTAGTACCGATTATGTGCCAAATGGAGCCGACCTCGAACGTTTCCTCATCTCGATTGTTTGTAAATCAAGCCAATAGGCAATGAGGTACCGAGTCTGTCTTGGATCAAAGTTAGCTTCCGACGCACTCTTATGAGCCTCCTCTTGATCTCCACTGCTGCAGCTGATGACGGACCCACGCCCTCTTCCCTGTAAATGCGATTCACTTCGACCCTGGTCCACCTTGGGAGCTTGTACACACTGTCTGTCACATCGAGGCTGAATGGATCTTGAAACTAGCATCGGCCCGTTTCTTCCAAGAGTCATTGTTACATTTGATTATTCACCTTCAGAAGAGCCATGGTATCGCTAAAGATGAATCTACAACTTAAGTCAAATCACTCTCGAATGATTCCCATACTTGCTCAACCATCATGCTATTTCGATATCCTGCGAACCGCAGTTCATGCTTTGCCTGCAGACATGAACTTCGGGGGCTTTTGCTTAGAAAGCTGCAACGTTACCTCTAGACCACATATACTCATTCTTTGAAATATTTCCCGTTCCACCCAAAATGCGACATACTTGATGGTGGAAAAGGCGAATAAATAGGGCTTCGGCCCAGAGGCAGCCCCACTCACCCGGTATCTCGTTTTACATGTAAAGAGCAAAGTGAAGGGAAGCAAAGACTATATTGAATCGGACTCCATCGCCAGCAATAATAATCGAATGATCATCCATTTACCCCACCGCCTTGATTAGAGTAGTCGAAGAACTCCACATGACACTTGCCCATCCCCAACCTTCTGCGCCCTCAGCAGCCATATGTATGTGCAACAAGAGCATAAAGTCAATTTATTCTCCAGAAGCAATCTAACGTTTTCTTAGAATCGGGCAATGAGACCTAAGACTTAATCCTAATCCCAAACATACTCGTCCCTATTTTTATAGGTATCCACCTCGAGAGTCTCTATTTCCTGGGGGAAATCGTCGTCATCATAGGTGTCATCATTGTCGCTATTCAAATTTGCCTTAATCGCCGGCCACGCCATTCCGTCTGTCTGCTGCCTGATATCGGCTGGATCATAGGGACCTTCAACACGTTCTGCAATATCAGTATCGCCCCGCTTTACAACTACCAATAGCTCCTTTTCTTTCTGGCCGTCGCTCATTAGCTGCGGATCCTCCTTCAAGCCAAAAGTCTCTAGTGTGTCGGGAGGAACAACTTGACTCAGACGCCGACTGTTATTCTTAACGAACGGCGCTCCAACTACCTTTCCCTCAGCTGCTTGGTAGATGACGACAGTGGCTTTGGAATCGATGCCATCACGGGATAATAAGGAGTCCTTCCATGAACTAGGCTGCGGTTGACGCCTATAAGGACCAGCCCGAGGACGCCTACCGGGCCTTGCTACAAAACCAAGCATTGCTGAGTCTGGAGAGACATAGTGCAACTCCTTCCATCCATTTCCATTATTAATCAAGTCTTCCAGAGCGACACAGTTGACGTAGCCATCAAATGATTCGAGTGGACCAAGAACCGTGAGTGTATCTAGTCGCAAAGCAGGAAGCAACTTGAGTATCGAGGCTAATTCGTGATAGTATTTGACATCGTCAAATGACAGGATCCAAGAGTCTTGTCTCGTTCGGAGGTAGCGTATCTGTGATAGTGTGGCCGAGGGTAGAGGGGAGAGCTTATCGAAAAGGCTTTCGACGCTTTCGAAGTTGAAAAGGAGCCGTTGGAGCCAAAGAGTTTTAGTTTCGTCGAATATTTGGCGGCAGACGCTGAGCAGAGCTAGGGAATGCGCTGCTGGCATAATGTACTTAGGGCTGCCGTCATTAAACCTTGTACCAAATGTGACCCGAGTCGACAAAAACAGGAAATTATACACCTTGTCGCGAACCTCTGGGGGAAGCTGTAAAAGTGGGCAGTCTGGTTGTGGAACATATTCATGTCGCTCATGCCCACCTTGTTTCCCCATTTTCATGGAGACTTGGGTGGCTGGTGTGTGCAATCTTCAGGAGCCAGAATTGAGCCAAAGCGAAGAGAATCGCGGTCGAACTACTTCAGCAATATTGGAGGAGAACCTTGGTCAAAGGACAAGTAATTGAGCAGTCGAGTAGTCGAGCGTGTGTGGTCGAGCGGTCGAGTGGTCGAGCGGTCGAGTAGGAGGAGTGTGAGGAGTGGGAGTGGTTGAGCGATCGAGAAAATAGCGGCGAGGCTGAAAGTGACGGCGCTGAGTCGGAGACCTTGAAGTTACGGGTAGGAAGAAGACTTCATTGTATTATTGGGACTATAGATGAAACTTAGGCAGAAGAGGATGTTGAGGCGTATTGGTTAAGATGTTGACAGGCTTCAAATGTTGATTGAAATTTTGGGTAGTGGGAGATTGCAATGTGTTGCCTTAGATTCCAGGCCTGAAGCGATGTCTACAAGTAGTGTAAAAAACCTTCCGACCCTCGAGTTTGAACTCCGCAGAAATAAAGTAAATCAACCACCCACAATATAACAACTAACGTCTCTCCCTGCGTCCAGAGACGCACCCCGTGACGAGACAAAACATAGGTACTTTGGATTCGGAAAGCTCTAATTTCATGAACGCCTTAAGATTTTGCATACTTTTGGGAACAATCATGTTGTGTACGCTTCCCGAACATCCCTGAATTTGTAACTTCGAAAATTATGATCGCGTCGTCGCCGCGTTGCTGATTTGCGAAGTGCCTCTTTTTCTAGTGCAATCGGGCCCATCAACCCACAACATCAACATCGAGCATATTTCGCCTCACAAACACATAAATGGGTTGGATCTGATGTTCATATCACCCCACGAAAACAAGAACTCGTTGTCAGCCCTATGCCGATCGGGGCGCGATGTGACACACGACGTCGCCACACGGATCGGTACCTCCCAAATAAGCGAACAAGGGTTCCTGGTCAATATACTGTATTCATAAAACCATGGTAAAAGGTAATTTAGCCTGTGGCTATCAAACCTCGCCGACATTTCCCGCTTCCCCGACATACCCCGACAACGCTTGCTTAAAAAAAAGTGGTTTTCAGCTAGTTATTGAAAGCACTGTAAGGTTTGGCTTGGCTGGGGAAGGACCCTTCACCGCACCGCCCAGCTTCCGACAGCTTCGAGTTTCAACATCGACCTCAATCCAAGCACATCAAAGATAAGTCAACACGATACTGAAGCAAGAGAAGATTGCCAGAGAAGATTGCCGTGATGGAAGGCAACTACATAGCGCTCCCTGCCTGCCAATACTGCCTACCATCTCCCCAGGCGGAAGTTGGGAAGCCGCTGGCATGCTGCGATAGTGAGTAGAGTACTCGAACGCATTAACCTAGACTCCAACTAATGCTAGGAACATAGCTGCCTGTATCGAAGTCGCAGCTCAAAGAGAGTGTGATGCTGAGAGCTACACCAGCAGTATCACTACCGACAAGCAGGCAGAAGTCACTGGTATGTCTACTTGCGGTGTGCCAGTCGAGCGCTGCTTACAAGTTACAGAGACGTCGAACTGCGCAGGCGGATGCAGCTCTGAAAAGACTTCGACTGTGAACAACAAGAAGGCGGCCGCCCGAACTGAGAAGCTCAAGGCCGCACGCGAACGATATGCCGCAACATTGGAGGCCGTCGGCTGCATCTGCAGAGCCCTACTGGCGCGAAACCTCGAAACATGCTGCTCCCCCCAAACGAAGCGATCACTGAGATCAGCTACTCCGCGAACGAGCACCTCTTCGAGCAGCCTGCGAGCTTCCACATCTGGATGCTGCTCAGCCAAGGAGGCTAGTGCTTGCAGTAAGCGCAAGATGAAGGCGGACACACACGGGAAGAATGCGGGTATTGGGGGAGGATCTGGTTCGGTTGGAGACAAGATTGACAACTCCAAGATACTAGCTACATCTTGCTCCAAGGAAACTGGTTGTTGTGATAACCCCAAGTTGGGAAAGTCCATTGTTAAGGAAACATCGATTCCGGCAAAGACTGGCTGCTGCCCAAGTCTATCTCAGACCCCGAAGGACAACGTCAAGAAGACGTGTGGCGACAGTGCATCGACCACCGATGAATGTGGGATCAGGTCCAGCTTGCCTTCAGCAAAGGCTGGATGCTACGGTGGCAAAAAGCCTGACAATCTGCTGGCTAGCTTGGGACAGGGTCTTCCAGCTACGGGAAAGGACTGTGCTACGAAGTCCTGCTGTGCCAAGAAGAACGACGTTCCGGTTGTCAAGGTTGGGTGCGCCAAATCTTGTTGCTCCAAGAAGCCTGATGCTCCTATCCAGAAGGGAAAATGTGCCAAAGCTTGCTGTAGTGAAAAGACTATTCCAGCCACTGTCGAGCAGGGATGTTGCGGCAACAAGTCTGAAGCAAAGTCTGCCTGTGTCGAAGCTGACGACTCTTGCGGAGCGAAGAAGTCAGATGCTTCAGAGGAATCTTCTTGCGCCACTAAATCCTGTTGCAGCAAGACAGCTGATGTCACCATTAACGCTGTTACTTGCGAGTCATCTGAAGAGGAAGCCTCGGATGATTGTTGTAATACGGAGAAGATCAAGAACGAGAAATCGATTATCCACAATGCTCCCGTCACTAGCAACATCGACATTGAAAAAGCAGGCCTGATCACCGAGCACGTTACCCTCAGCATTGAGGGCATGACATGTGTTGGATGCGAGAACAAGTTGTTCCGCTCTCTAAATATCATGCCTGGCATCAGAAATCTCCAGACAAGCTTGGTCATGGCTCGAGCCGAATTTGATCTCGATACGGAAGCGTCTGTTGACGAACTTATTAAAGAAGTTGGAAAGACCACCGGCTTTACCTGCCAGAGACTCAGTACTCAAGGTCAAACACTCGATATTCTGGTTCCGGGCGACGCCAGAGACTTTGTAAACCAGAAGCTTCCGTACGGAGTCGAGGAAATGACTGCACTCGATAGATGCACAGTCCGTGTTGCCTACGACGCCAAGCTGATCGGGGCACGAGATTTACTTGAAAAAGGATTTGACAGAGGAATCTCACTCGCCCCAGCTCGTCCGTACGCTGAGCTGGAATCTGGGAGTAAGCATGTTCGAGAGACTGCTTTCATGACAGCTTTCTCCACAATCCTTACGATTCCGGTGCTGGTCCTAGCTTGGGCACCATTGAAACCACGGGAAACTCTATATGGTTCGATCTCGTTGGCACTCGCTACGATTGTGCAGTTCGTCGTGGCTGGCCCATTTTATCCTAGTGCTTTTAAGGCTCTGCTGTTCACGCGGTTCATTGAGATGGATCTTTTGATTGTCTTGAGCACATCCACTGCCTACATCTTCTCTGTCGTTGCCTTTGGATACCAAGTCCGAGGACGTCCCTTGTCCACTGGAGAGTTCTTTGAGACCAGCACTTTACTGGTAACATTGATCATGGTTGGCCGTCTTGTTAGTGCCTTTGCCAGACACAAAGCCGTTGAGTCGATTTCAATTAGGTCACTCCAGAGCGGGGCCGCTCTCCTGGTGGACGAAAAGTATCCTGGCGGACTTGGGATCGACGCGCGCCTGCTTCAATACGGCGATATCTTCAAGGTCTTGCCTGATAGTCTCATCGCTACCGACGGCACTGTTGTATCTGGCGAGAGTGAAGTCGATGAATCACATATCACAGGCGAGGCTGTTCCCGTCGAAAAGTCTGCTGGATCCAATGTCATCGCTGGAAGTCTCAACGGATCCGGCACACTCACTGCCCGCCTCAGACGGCTGCCTGGGGAGAACACTATTAGTGAGATTGCAACTATGGTTGATGCAGCGAAGTTTTCGAAGCCGAAAATTCAAGAACTTGCGGATCGTGTCGCTTCGTACTTCGTGCCCGTTGTCATCGTACTTACCCTGATCACGTTTGCGATTTGGGTTGCCATCGGCAAGGCAATTCGAAACCAGTCTGGCGGAACAGCAGTTGTCCAAGCTATCACATACGCCATATCAGTCCTAATCGTCTCTTGCCCTTGTGCCATTGGACTGGCAGTTCCCATGGTTGTTGTCATTGCCGGCGGCGTGGGTGCTAGATTTGGTGTCATCTTCAAGTCGGCTGAAACAATCGAGATCGCCAGAAAGGTCTCTCATGTTGTCTTTGACAAAACTGGAACACTGACCATGGGGCAATTGTCTGTCGCCAGCGAAAACTATCTAGCTGAAA
>Ga0068618_1000319_pt1 | contig 12924 bp, 11 predicted proteins | sample InSIn2SAF170_2_FD_77423 | JGI IMG/M metagenome (GOLD analysis project Ga0068618, IMG submission 77423) | Clean room microbial communities from NASA Spacecraft Assembly Facility at Jet Propulsion Laboratory, Pasadena, California, USA -... ...
ACCCTCAACGCAGGAGTTTCCGGTCCTGTTGCGCCAGAACAGGCTGCGCTCGCCAGTCAAGAGGCACGCATGACATGGTCGTTGCTCAACTTATGCGTCCAACAAGCTCAAGAAGGCAATGACGAAGATGCCGAAAGATTCGCTCGTCGAGTCAAAGCTCTTGAAGCCTTGCTCACAAGTGAGCCGGTTGTTAGAACCGGTTCGATGTCAGATTTTGTTTACCAAGAACCAGACAGCGAGATGGATGCCGAAATGACCATGGAAGGTATACCCACAGTTGCTAACAATCCGCTACTTGAAAAGCCTTTTATGAAGCAGCTTACAGCTCGCTCAGATGAATTTTGGCGGTTGGTTGAGAAAGCATCTGAACATCCAACCACAGTTCCAACCGAGATTTTTGACCAGGCACGAATGCTTCTCGATGGACAAGAAAATCGTGATATTATTTACAGTATCATGCTACTTGGCAGTCCCCCTAAATTGCATGAGAATGGTCGTCGGCCGGGCTCGGATAGCAACAATTCGTCACCAAGTAGAGCAGCAAGAAGACAGGAGAAAGAACAGGCTGCACGCCTTCTGGAAAGTGAAGCAAATGGCCGTGCAACGAATATGGTTTTGCAAAATCTTGCTGGTATGGGTTTGAGAGCATTTGTGTCATAGAATGACGACTGGCCGAAGCCGCAGCAATGGTCTTCGAGCACTTTCATATCACACCAGGACATTCTTGCATGGACGAAGAGGACGAAGCAGCATGAGCAGTTACAGAAGAGGGGACTGGAAAGGAACTGCAACGAGGACGCCAGGCGGACGATTGTTGTTTCTAATGTCCTTGACGGACGCCAGATCAATTAGCATAAGGTGGCGTTGGAAGAACAGCAGGGATTCCATCCATTACAAAGGAGGCCGTCGTTCACATGAGAGTATGACAATCAGCTATACAACAACTCTATTATCCTTGAAGGTGAACAGAGGATATCTCTAGCTTAGGAGGTACACAAATTCGTCCTAGGACCATCCCCAACTTTCCAATAGAAACACGATCGAGATATGAAATTACAAAAGCGTCAGTATCGCACACGCTTTTAGTCCGCTGGTTTGCCTAGATGTTGAGGCAGGCTTATATCTGGCATTGGATAAAGTAAGCAAAGTAACATCAAACCCCTTTCACACAAAACCACAACCATTTAATTCTATACCCTTCAACTCCACACCCTACGATTGAACTACATTTCATAGGTACATATAGCAAATCCAATCTCTCTGTCAAGGATCATGCAGCAAAACCCCGTTATCATTGTAGTACAGTACAGTAGGCGCAACGTTATCAATATATCTCGAAGGCCAGGAATGGACATAGCATAGTACTGTACACATGTTGACCTGATCGCGGAAATTTATCCACAGTACGCGTATTATACTGTAGGGTACACTGATACAGTACATCGAAGGAGGTGGTTCCTAAGAGCGAGAAGCTTCATGTACGTAGTATGGCATGAACTGGGTGTCATACAGTATGTGATACTGTAGTGACGACGATGGTGATAGTAGTCGACACGAGAATGGGGTGGAGTGAGGTGAAGCGGAGTGAAATGGGGTGAAGTGGTTGGGAAGGAGGTGGACATGAATTACTGTAGTCCAGGTCATTAAGTCAAGTACTGTCATGTGCTGTACTGTACTGTAGGTGGGCAGGTACATGTGCTCCGTACTGCATGCTGTAACAGATCCATATGATGTGATGTGATATGATCACTACTGTAGTAGTGCAAGCTCCCCGCCTACTTTCCAGTCTGGCACCAGTACCAGTGCCAGTGGCCGACGGGCTTGGGCTTGGACTTGAGCTTAGCTTGCAAGAACTTCGGATCGCTTAGATGATTTCCGGACATCGGTGAATGTGGAGGATGGTGGCTGTGGATGGTGGGCTTGCAGGAATGGGATGGGATGGTCGTTTCATGTACAAACTAGACTATTTTGTGTGGAGGACTGTAATCTAAGCTGGATGGAGGTTGGGTGTAGTTTCTGTGGCTGCTGTGGCTTGGTGGTGAGGTTATTTGGTGTGCTGTACTCGTATGGATGACATGTTAGTTTGCTGTATACTGTAGGTAGGTTTACGGTTGCAGGATTGTTGCAGAATTGACGATGGAATGTATATATAGTGGAAGTATAAGGACAGTAGATTCTAATATATGTGGTTCATATAATACACTTATGTAGTAGAAGTCCCCTTGTGCAGCTGATGGCAGTACACCAGCTGAGGTGAATGTAGTCTAAGTTCAGATATTAATACAAGCACTCTCCTCCCCGGTACCGTCGCATCGAAATCGTTCGAGTTGTCGTTCTGATGTTTGTTGTCTTGATCCTTAGGCATGATGGCATCAGGCTGGTGGCAAGTGGAGCGATGGAATTGATTGCTTGGATTGACTTCACTTCTCGTAGTCTAAGGTCTTGCTGTACCACTTGAGGTGACTGGGACATAATATTGAAGCTGTAGCCTCGTTCCTTTGCCCTTGCTATGAGGCAGAATCGGCTGCTGACTCTTCTGCCTCAAACACACATGAATGAGCTTGTGACTGTGGTAATCGTGGACAGGCCGGGAGCGACCTCGATGTTCTCCCTAAGCGATCGTGTTCATATTCTCCTGTGTCTTCTGATGGTGTAGGTCCGTGTGGACAGTCAAAAACCCGCACTTGACTTCCTGCAGCTGCGATTGATACTCATGCAAAACCTCCGCGGTCGATAAGTCTCCAAGTCCAATTAGTGGGCAACCAAACGCACCTGTTTGAGGTCATGTTTTCACGCATGCAGCCTAGGTGTCACGGAGCTGTCATCCACCTCTTGATGCAGCCACACCACGAGCATTAGTCTCGGTCCTTCATCATTATCAGAACACAATCTGTACGTTAACAGTTCTTTCAAGCTTCGGCAACAACATCAACCTCCGTCACCTTTCTTCCCCCTAGTTTTCGAATCTCTTCTGCCAATAACCCCTTCTCATGCAATTCCCAAATCTTATCATTCCCACCAATACTGTGAACACCACCAACCATGATATTCGGTACTGTTCTCCGTCCGGTCATACCACCAAGGACGTCTTGCATTACTCGTCCGAGCATTAGATTCGAAGAGGGGACAGGATCGTTAAGACGGTCGAGCTCGACGACGAGTGGTTTGGGGGTGATAGAGTAGATCTCGAGGAGTAGGTGCTTGGCGCGTTTGCTGTGTGGGCATGTTGATTTCGAGAAGATAACAACTAGGTAGGATTAGTATTCGGAGTAGTATATGGATGAACGCGACAAGGTATATGGACTTACCAGGGTTCTTTAAGTACTCCATGAGTTTCTCCCGTGCAAAGTCCTTCGCAGGATCGACCTCTTCAGTGGTATCCTTCTCTTCCGCTTTATCTTTTGTCTTCACATCAGTTTTGGCATCGGTTTTCATGATTGACTCCTTCTCATCTGTGGCCTTAGGACTGTTAGGGTTGGGCATCTTCTTCCGTCCAGCAACGCTAATATCTTCTACATCATGCTGCAACTTCTCTGTGCCTGGCAAATTGCCCAGCTTGTCCGAAATCTTCTCTTTCAACTCCTCACCACTTGACTTTGCGTTTTCTCTGTTCTTCGTTGACTCGAGGATGCTCTGGAGCTTTTCATTGGCTTTCTTTGTCTGATCCTCATCTGAGAGATTTTCTTGTAATGGTGTTTTTGTGTCATGGTGGGTTTTCTGGCCCCGTGCTCTGGCTAGACCGGCTTCTGTACTTGTTCTGAAACTCTGGGCTGATGCGCTGTTATCATAGAATACGAAGTAGCAGAAGACGGAGAGGATAAGAAGGATGTAGATAATCGCTTTCCGATTGTAGCGAAGAGCGCCCGGCATTGCGCTGCTGTGAAGTGGTGGGGGGAGATTGTGCTAGCTATGCACGATGTATTCAAGTTTTGCGACTTGATCGTATTTGATGTCAGTGGTTGATGTTCAGTTCAGGAAGATTTGAGTCGAGAGCGTGCGATGCGACCAACGGGTATTAAGGAACTCTTTTATTGATGGGAAACTGTGAAAGATTGTGTACAATGCTGTATCAGCGACGAGAAGGAGAGATATATTACAGCTGCTCAAATTTGCTTTGTCTTAACACCAAATGGCTGCACTCCCTGTGCTCACCATCAAGCGGCAAAGAGTGACCGGGCCTGTCGCATCATGCCCGAATCAGAAAAGCGCTTCAATCGTTCTGCGCCAGATATGCAGGGGTACCGACTTGGCAAATCTGGGGAAATCCTTTTTGTGGAGGTCGAATGCTGCACAAGCTTCGTTTGAAAATGTCGGCACTGTATCTGCTTGACGTGGAAAGTCCTATACACCCTTCTCAAACTCAATAGGCCCAAGCAGGGTTTTGTGGAGCACAGCAACTGTGGCATAGGTCGTGGAGTATATGATATGATGGCACGAACCCAGCAAGGTGAGGTCGAACAGGAACCGATTCGAACGGTATAGTACAATTCATGCCATGGGTCTCAGTATGGAAGTCATGCTTGGTTGATTCTTTCGCTTGAGCATTGAGAAACAGTAAGACGTGGTTAGCTGAGTGCGTAGCTCGAACCAGAGGCATAGGTATGGCTACATCGTAATGTGCTCACTTCCAAGGACACCTCTCTCCACGCACACAAGGTAAATTCTGCTAGTGATCATATCAATACACCTCTGCATAAAGAACAGGAGGCGACAATAGCTATTAAGTGTGATTGTATTGACAAGTTCGTTCAGCTTGAGCTTGATTCTCCTTTAATTCAAGCTTGCCACGCTCAACAGACAAATCACCACTAGCATCCACACCACAAGACTCGATTCACCATGGGTCACGCACAGCAGCTTCAATCACCCCCTCCAAATCAGCAAGCACGTCTTCCAGATGACCAACCAACCAACAAGCCGAAAGAGCTATCCGGCCTAGAGGTAGCCGCCGATGCGGCATACATTTCCGCTGGAACCTTGATTCCTCTCACCATATTCATATTCTTCCTACACGCACCAGGCAGTCCAAGTCGGCTACACATAGGATTAATGTGTAACGCCGTACCGTTCGGCACAAGCCTCGCACGACTCGGTTTGAACAGACGACTCCGTGAATATCCGATATTCAGCGAGGTCTTCGCACTCATCTGGCTGATGGGCTGGTTCGTCTTCAGCGTGTTCGTCGCGACGCCGGACGTCGAGATGGCAGCATGAAAGGTCGGTTCATACTACTCCGAGTTAGTACCAAGTCAGCAATAAAGTAGTGCCTGATAAGAGAATGGAAATATCAATGGATATAAGACTGTTCGTACATGGTGCGATAGAGGATACTGAAACAAAGAATCCGTGGAGGATAAAGATAGATAGATAATCTCAGGAATCCATGTGAACTTCCAAATCAAGCCCCATCGGTAAAAATCAGTTTCGCCAGGCGCCATCGCTATGCCCACCAGGTTTATCATAAAATCGTTAACTTCCAGCCCATAGCAATCAACCCATAAGCCCACCGAGTACAACTTTTTGAACACCGGCTAGCTCTCTCCTCGTGCTCTCTCTTGATGCAGTCTCGAAATCCTTTATGACGCCACCAACCATAACCCTCCGTATCCGCGCATCCACTTTCATGAATACCTCATTGACCATGACTGTACACGCCGAAGGGGAACTGATTAACTGAAGTAGTCGTTGATACGTATCGATTAATACATCGCAAAGCGTTGCGAAAACGGTATAGAAATCCGGTGCAAATGGTAGTGGTGGTGTAAGGAGATGTGTATATGGCGCTTCGTTCGGTAGGAGAGATGAGTTGGGTGCGTCTGGCGGTCCGGCAGGTGGAAATGTTGCTGTGTGAGAGAAATTGACTTGATTGGGTGGTAAAGCTACAAATGGAGCATTGACCAGAGTCGAAGTGGAAGAATATGAGGTTGTGCTTGTGGCTGTAGTGTCTATCGATGGATGCTGTGCATGATGTAAATGAACGGTTGGTGTATCTGGCACGGCTGGGGGAGAAATCTGTGCGCCAACCTCGGTGGAGTGTGCTGTACTGGACTTTCGAGGCCTGGAAATGGTACCTGTCCTTTTGAACATTGATGGCAATCTTGCTCTGCTCAGTGATCCAGAATGGCTGCTTTCTGTGGGGTGTCTTTCTTGATAGGACTCGTATTCTGCGAACAGAGTGTTCAGACTTTTTAAGAATTCCAGTGCGAGGCTTGAGGTGGCTTGATTTGATTGGTGAGCGGGCTGATGAACGTCTAGTACCGTTGGGATAGAGAGACCAAGGAGCAAATAGTTTGTCGCTCTGCGAGATAAGCGGTTCGGTGTGTACGAGGATACGCGCGAAATGTCGCTCTTCGAGAAATGGGCGGTGTTGAACCAGAAGGACTTTCCCTCATGCCTGCCATCTTGTTAGTTCCGCTTACACACTAATTCGTTTCCTTACACTTTGCGCATGTAGTTAAGTGTTGCTATGCGCTTGTTTGATGTCTCGTATACATGCTGATACATGTAGTTGTGTGTAGCCTGTATGCCCGTAGTCGGCCGGGATTCGGCAAAGTATTCGGTGTGTAGTGGTACTGCAAACATATTGTTCTGTGTTGATCCAGCCGCGGGCTGAAGAATGCTTGTCGGAAGTGGCAGTAATCTCAATTGTTGTTGTCTATTAAGCATAGCCTTCGCCTGCTGTGCTACTTCTCCAGTTGCATCACTGAGATGTCGTGGTCCGCTAACCTCCTCTTTCAGTAGCACAGAGGTGTTAGGAGCCGAAATCTGACGATGAAATCCTGGCCGTTGCGGTGCATGAAGTTTAGAATGCGACGCGCCTTGTGTAGGCAGCCGGGGGATGAATTCTGGCACTGGAATGGCATCTGGACCAGAGCCTCCACTCGGCCCTGGTCTGTGTCTTTCAGCTGAGGTTGGCGATCTGGCGATCTTGGAGAGGAGCCGACCTCTGCTGAAAGTTTGTTCTTTCGATGGCTGTTGCACCTCTACGAGGGTCGGCCCCGTCGTCATTTTGAATGCCTGCCACAGGACGTGGTTTCGTGCTAACGCAGCCCAGTCTTGTCAGAAGCAATACTAGTACTGCAGGCAAGAAGCTTTAATTGCGTGGTTGGTGATGCGCAATAAGGGCACGGTACCTTGCAGTTGAATCCGCAGGCAAAGTGTGGGGATACCAATGTGACCAGGATAGGGGTCAGGTCAGCCAAACCAGCGTGTAAAGTTTACCTAAGCCTGAACCCTTGCGGACTCTTTCCAAAAGCTTAGTGAACTAGCTCGCATCCTTCCCGTCTGGAAGGTACATGTATCGGTTCAACACTTTGAAGACTCGATTTTGGTCACAGTAAGCACTACTTACCACTAGAACAGTTCTGCAAGAAATGGAAGAAGAGGTACCGAAGCCAGGGCAATGGCCAGTCGACCCTCAAGAAGATCAGCCCGTCCTCAAGGAACGTATCTGGGTCGACGGATGTTTCGACTTTGCACATCATGGTAAGGCGGTCAAGGTAGGTTGCTGTGCGTTCTAACCAGTTCAGGTCATGCTGGCGCTTTGCTGCAAGCCCGTCAACTTGGCAGTGAACTGTATGCGGGTGTACATTCGGACGAAGCGATCACGGATAACAAGGGACCGACAGTGATGACACTTGACGAGCGTGTTGCTGCTGTTGACGCTTGTCGTTGGATCACCAAGCCAGTTCCGCACGCGCCATATGTCACCTCTTTGCCTTGGATTAGCCATTACGGTTGCCAATATGTTGTTCATGGAGATGATATTACTTCTGATGCATCAGGTGAAGATTGCTACCGGTTCGTGAAAGCTGCTGGCCGCTTCCTGGTTGTGAAGAGAACTCCGGGCATATCCACTACAGATCTGGTCGGCCGTATGTTACTGTGTACAAAGGGACATTTTATCAAGTCGTTACAAAGCGAGATCGAGGATCCACTTCGAGGGCCCGATATGCTGAAAAGAATGAAGGATTACGCGACTGATGCAACAGGTCTCCAACCTGGTTCCCAAGTATGGATGTGGAGAGCTTCTGACCAAGCGCAAGCACAGCAACCATCTGATGGTGGTGTCTTTCAGAAGATAGTGTCCGGCAACGGACCTCGACCTGGTCAACCCATTATCTATGTGGATGGTGGCTTCGATATATTCTCCTCCGGCCACATCGAGTTCTTGAAACTGGTAAATGAGGCTGAAGGCGGACAAGCTTACATTGTCGCAGGTGTCCACGATGATGAAATCATCAACCATTGGAAGGGACTAAATTATCCCATTATGAACATCTTTGAGAGAGGCTTGTGTGTTCTGCAATGCAAATACGTCCATGCAGTCATCTTCGGCGCACCTTTTGCCCCATCGAAGCCATATCTACAGACAATGCCCATCGGGCCTGTGACAGCTGTGTATCACGGTCCAACTGCTTTCATACCCCTTGATTATGATCCGTATGTTGACGCGAAAGCTTTGGGTTTGTTGAAGCAGATATCTGATCATTCATTCAAACACGTTAACGCAGGTGAGATTATGAGTAGGATCATAAAAGGTCGGGAGGCTTTCGAGGAACGACAGAGACGGAAAGGACAGAAAGCGGTTGGAGAAGAAGCTGCCAGATTGAAGGAGCTAGAAGAACAACAGAATGCCCAGTCATGAACTGGTCACCATTCACACTTGGTAAACCGTTCTGAACGCCGAATCGTGACTATATACATCGCTGAATGAAAGGAGCATTTACACAAAAGTCCTGCATGGATATTCGTGGCTGTTTCAATCGTTAGTCAACATGAACTTGTTCTTATCGTGCTTACTCACTCATTGCCATATGTTTGTTCTTCAAGTAAGTTGTACTTTGTCGCATCCGGGTTTCTGTACGCTACAGGCATTGGAGGTATGCCACCTTCTCCAAGTACAGCAGCACCCTTCTCTTTCTCGAAGTAGGCAGCAAGACCTTTCTCACCATCCTGCTTGACGGCGACCAACTGTTTGCTCCCCTCTTCACCTGCCAGCAGTTTTGGACTTGGATTTGCCGCATTACCCACGGTCAAAAGGCCCACAACATCTCCCTGTGTCACTGCGCTAATTTTTGGATAAGCTCTTCGTACGTCTCTCCTCCAGTATGGGTTGTCTGCAATATCGGCTGCGGGCACAGTCGTTGGGTCATCATAGGCTGCTGGATCAAGAGCTCCTGGCGGTGGATTTCTGTAGTTCTTGACTGGTATGCCATTACTTCGATCGGGATCGACGGCGAAGAATCTTCTTATCGTTTCATAGATACCATAGCTCTGTTGTGTATATTTCTAGGACTACGTCAGCATCCACGTCGTCGTGTGGTCGTCGGTTGTCGTTACCTTTGCGACAGGCACCACGTGGCTGGCGACTTTGCTCGTCATGTTCACAGAAACGGAGTCGTGCGGAGGGCGAGGTAGTCGAAGTCACCGAAGGGTAGATGTATAGCAATATGTAAACGGTTCACCCTTCAAGTATCGAAGTGTTGCGAGCTTGAACGCAGTTGTTCTCTACACAAAAGCCGCGTTCTGATTGGATGATCTCGGAGCTTTCGGCAAATGCTTGGCGGAGAGTCGACATCCAAGCCCAGCCAGAAGCATTCCCCGGCTGCCGTTACCTTCAACATTTCAAGGCGAAATGAATGTGTCGGACAACGATGTTCGAACTGCACTCTTCGTATCAAACACGACTTGACTGTATCTTACAGCATACAAATAGACCTCAGGCTACAAGCTATACCTCCTCTTGAGCACCACTTATGAAGTGTGCCCATCGAAATGACTTTTTTATTCAAACATGCTACATGCAGCTTCTTTTGACCGCAAGAGCTATTCGATGCAACCAATTTAAACCCCTCTATCTTGATGTGAGATCCTTCGTTCAACAATCGTTATGTCCAAGAGATGAATGCGGCCTCGCCCCAGAGTAACTGACTTCTCCAATGGTACTCATAACGAGCCACGGCTATCACCGCCGATAGGTACGCTCGTCGATTCGTACCGCGCGCCCTATGCAGTAAAATAGCGTCACAAATCGTGCCGATCAATGCCGCAGACAAGTCGTTTTGGCCGCAAAGAGCGTATTTACCACGGTTGCGTGATTATCGCCAATGACAAGCAATTAGAACGAGATAGACAGTCTTCGTGGGCGCTTGAAGCAGGGCTAGAAACTAACATCTGTAGCTTTTATCACCTAGCGATATCGATATACATATACCTACATATCTGAGGTTAATCCTTTGCTATTGGTCCGGAAGAGATTTCACCTCCTGCCACCAACCATCTAAGAAGCACTCCTGAGTAGGCTGGCCACCCATGTCGTCCAAGCCAAAGATCCTGCTTTTAGGGACAATCAAGCTGTATGTGTTATTGCGCGAAACCGAAACTCGCAAACGGCTAATCTGAATAGTGCCCAAAAAGAATGGGAGGCCTTGACTGAGATAGGGGAATTGGTGACACCACAAGCCAAGAATCGGGAGGACTTCATCAAAGAATGTCAAGATGGAAAACTTGATGGCGTCGTCGCCGCCTATAGAACAGTACATTCCCTATCTATAACCGGTCGTTTCGACAAAGAATTGTGCCCTGTCCTCCCGAAAAGCTGGTTGTATCTCTCTCACAATGGTGCGGGCTACGACCAGATCGATGCTGAAGCGTGTTCAGCACGAGATCCACCGTTGCGAGTTTCGAACGTTCCAACAGCTGTAGACGATGCCACAGCTGACACAGCCATGTTTCTTATGCTCGGCGCACTTCGCAACTTCAACCCGGCAATGACAACCCTTCGAAAGGGAGAATGGCGAGGGAAGCCCGCAGTGGCGTTCGGGCACGATCCGCAAGGTAAAGTCTTGGGCATTCTTGGCATGGGTGGTATTGGACGGAACATGTCGAAGAAAGCGGCGGCGTTCGGCATGAAAACTATCTACCACAATCGCAGCAAACTCGACGACGAGAAGGCAGGAGGTGCAGAATATGTCACATTTGATGATCTCTTGAAGAGGAGCGATGTTCTGAGTTTGAATTTACCACTCAATGCAAAGACCCGGCACATCATCTCCACGGAACAATTCAAGCTGATGAAGAAGAGTTGTATCGTTGTCAATACTGCTCGTGGAGCAGTTATCGACGAGGCTGCACTGGTGGATGCCCTTGACAAAGAGGAGATTGCTGGGGCAGGGTTGGATGTCTTTGAAGAAGAGCCTAAGATCCACCCAGGCCTTCTCAAGAACGATAAGGTCATTCTGTTACCACATATGGGTACTTATACATTGGAAACGGAGAGGAAGATGGAATTGTGGGTTATTGACAATATCCGGAGCGCGATAACTAAGGGCAAATTGGTGTCAATCATTCCGGACCAAGAAAATTTGGCGTAATCGTGAGAAGACTACTTTGTTTGGCACTATAAACCATAGACAATATGAACACTAAGTATACAGCATCAATTGGTACAATTCTGCAGGCCAGCAAAGCACTCCTCGAAGTAGTACTCCATCGACAAGGAGTGTTTAGGTTGAATGACATCACAGCCATAATACAGGATTACAGCCCTGAACTCTTATGTCCCACCAAATATACAATACATCCTTGAATCTCTTCCTCAAAGATAATCAACACTTCTTAGTTGATACGATCTTAAGACTTCAAGATGCGTGTCGCTAACAAGAACCTAAGTGTAGGTGGAGGTGTACGAGGACGCTGGGTATGGAACTGACTCGTGGACTCTAGACTTTCTTCCTCTATGCCTACAGCACGGCTGCATGGCTCGGAATTCAGTCCTTGGTACTGATACTCACACCAAAAGTCCTGATCAGCCTTCTTGCACAAGAGAGTCGTCATGCGTCCGGTGAGTGTTATTACTGTCTATCCATTGAACGACTTTAGCTGACCATAAACTTCCTAGATCTCGAACTCTACTTCAGTCGGTCACTGGGTTTTGCATTGAGTATCTTGGCACTGATCATGCTATTCTTCACCGGTGCTATACCAGTATCAAGCTCTGTCGCGGAACCGATCAGCCTGGAAGATAACGACCCGAAAGCACCGTATGCGCAACCGATACTGCTTATCACTTTCCTGTTCCATCTTACAAGCACGATTTATTGCTGGGTTCAGTACACGAACTACAGGCAGTCCGGATACATTCTAGGCAGTATAGGATATGGAGGACTTGCTTGCTTGGCTGGTTTTCTTCTGATGTTTGGATCGACCACGCGGGTCAGCAGTAGGACAGGCCAGGATAAAAGAACTGCTGGATTTCCATTCGCCAACACTAGCGCTTATGACAGAAAAGATGATCGCAAACTCAGATGATTGATGAAGGTAGCGTTTAACGTTCGTTTGGTAGATGGAGTTGCAAGACGGCTGCTATGTTAATAGGACCTGTGGCTGCAGCCGGCTACGATAGTCGCGGCAGGACAAAATTGTTGATACCATTGGCGCTAGCATGAACATAGATGACGATCATTGCTATACCACTTCAAGTGATGTTTACCCTGTTACTACTGGCATTATCTTGTCAGCGAAGACTTCGTGGGAATCTCACAACAGCACTGTAAGTCTGACTAAGCTAGCAACACCCGGAAAGTCAACGCGAGTTATACAAATTTCATCACGAAGAGTGTCGTCACAACCTACTGCGCAACCACGTAGCTTTGTTAGAAACGAGTACGGTACTCATGAATCCGATGTCCCTGCTATTGTTTTCTTACCAATTTTGTATACAATATCACACCTTTGACTTGCAGATATTGTCAAGAAGCGAATGTGGATAACTCTCGTTGACTTTCTGCACCTTAGCCCTGTTAAAGCAGCGCCTGGTTCGATCCCAGAGTCAGTTAAACACATCTTGTATGCAATGTCTGATTCGTCAATCGGCTAGACTAGCGGTGACGGGTCGCCGCCGCTTTGCAAACCTTAGGCATC
>Ga0068618_1000323_pt1 | contig 12841 bp, 6 predicted proteins | sample InSIn2SAF170_2_FD_77423 | JGI IMG/M metagenome (GOLD analysis project Ga0068618, IMG submission 77423) | Clean room microbial communities from NASA Spacecraft Assembly Facility at Jet Propulsion Laboratory, Pasadena, California, USA -... ...
AGAGGGTTGTGCGGGTTGAGCAGGCGTTTCGTTCAGGGGGTGTTTGGGCTAGGTCTTTGGGTGGACATATGCGTTTTGGAGGGCGAGGTTCTCGGCTGGAGTTGCGCCGTGGACTCGGAAGCGAGGGGTGAAGGATGTTACTGTGGTGAAGAGTTTGGTTAGGGCGTTGACGACGGTGTCAATGTTGAGGTCTGTGTGGTAAGCGCCGATATCTTTGGCAAGGAGCTTTGCCCTGCGTCTCGTGTCTGAAGATGAGTTCACTGTGCCCATGAAACATGTGTGGAATAGAGCTCCGGAGATTTCCTGTGGTGAAGAAGGCAGCCAGTCGTCACCCTTCGCACACAGTTTTCGGCAGTCGGCGATCACTTGTGCTTTCGTGGCGGGATGGGTTTCGTTAGAGTGTATTGCTTGATGTACGAGTCTACACATGCTGAAAACAATGACTGATGTAGCACAAGAATCGATGCCTCCAGAAAGGGGAATGAAAAAGCCTGCCACACCTACACGACGAAGATAGTCCCATAGCCACAGGGCAGGACATAGTGCGATTTCCTCAGGAGGTGTATGCGCTTTGATGGTTACCGGTTCTGATGGGCCTCGATCTAGAGGAGATGGACCAGTTTTTGGCTCGGATAGAGCAACGTCTGCCTCAATCCTTGGATATGCAGGCTGGTTCTGGGCTTGCAGGCCACGACTCGGAGCAAATCTCGCTGATCGGACTTCCTCAATATCAACTGTAGCGGTGACAACCTCGACATCGTCTAAGCTGAATTGAGATCCTTGAGCAACGCATTTACCATTAATGATGATCATCGAGCAGCCATCATAATAAAGTCTATCACCATCACATCCTTTCTGATTAGCGTAGAGATATATACCCTTACTTAGTCGTGTGGCCTCGGTCATAAGGGTGAGCCTTGTCATGATCTTCCGGATTTCAAAGTGACTGCCACTGCTGTTTGTGAAAATTTCGCAACCATTGAGACCCTGGTGGATATGTGGTGCGTTAGATGTGAACAACTCCTCACAGGTCTCTGCTGCAAAGGCCGTATCTCGAGTTGATATGATAGCATCACCAAATGGCACAATTCGCTGTCCAGTAATGTGGCTGACTGTCTCTTCGAGGTAGTAGTCCTCAGTATATCGTTCTTTCGACCATGGCGTAAAGTATCTCATCTCTCGGTAATTGCCGTCGTTTGCGAGGAACTGCTTTGGTCTGATGAGCAGAATCTTCTTGTTGTAGAAGATGACTCGAGAATTATATCTGACGTTTCGGTGTCGGACTGGCATACCAACATCACAAACGATATCTTGGCATATAGGATCGTCGATGATCTGTCCCAGCATCTCCCAAGAATGTAGGAAAAGGTCACCCTCTAGAAAATGGTCGAGACATCCGTAGCCAGTTATTTCGAGCTCGGGACCGACTCTCAGTGTAGCTCCAGCAGCCTTCGCTCTCTTGATGGACTCTATTATTCGATCCCTGTTACCTGTAAAGTCCATCGCCCATTGATTGAGCGAGCATGTCGCCAGCGTCATTAACCGACCCATTATCGTGACGAGTCAAGTATACAATTGGTATGGAGTTCTGTAAAGAAAAACTGATGTACTTCCTTGTGAGCTCCCAGTCTTGCAGCATAAATGTGCCTATCTCAGACAGTTTCCCTTGTGGTCACTATATGGATGGTATGATGAGTCCCGGAAATATGCTCAATATACCACCGTCAAGTAAATTGCGGTGCATTTGCTCTGTGTGTCTGACTGTGCATCCATCAATGTAGCTTGTCTTCATGGAGCATCAAATGACTTCACAGTGAGCTCTCACACCAGCCACATCAAATGGATCTCGTGTGGCTGATGCGATATGAGGCGCCGACCTTCACTTCTTCAGATTGCATCATCGAACGCCATGACATCGGATCTATCTACGAGCACTGTTGAAACTCGTTCCGAGGCCCGACGATGATTCAAAGTTTGGAGATCGAAATCGCGGGCTTGTCTGCTCATCGATGCGGGCAGTTACTGGACAGCTGAAATGATACGTACATTGCTAATCAACCTCGAAACAGTTCTCCTACCCTGCTGGTTAAAGGCACATGCAAACGCTCTTTTCCATACATAGACGTAGAACCTGTTCACTTGTACGACTTGCACTTGAACGGCCGGTATCGCAACCTATTGTCTATCTTCGTCGTCTATACTCAAATACCCCTCCAAGTACAATAGCAACAACTGCGGCAGTCGAAGAGATGGCACAACATATTCCCACTCCAGAACTACCCAAACCGGCACATGTCGATAGAGACTCTGCACTAGGAAAGAAGTTCGGTAAAGAGGTAGTGAATTACTTCGGTGCTTCCCCTCTGAACCGAATATCCTTCCTGCGAGAGGACCATGAATTCATCGCTGGCGCATTTGCTCACCCATCCACGAAATTCCTCGCATTCAAGAACCTGTCACCACTGATCGATTCCCCCACTGAAATCCACTATGTCACCTACGACGAGATCAAAGCCATCGTTCCCGAAAACCCCTTCGCAAAGCCCGAAAAGCAACAAGTCGAAGAATACGATTCCCGCATCGAACATCCCCAACTTGTCTTCCTCGGTCTCGACGAATCCAACACAAACGGCTACTCCTACAAAAACTACACCGGCTCCCCCCACTTCGCAATCGACATAACACCCAAAAAACAATACGAAGAAGCCGCCAACAGCATGATCAAAAAATGGACAGATAACAACCTTAAATTCGTCGAAGGCATGCGCGCCATGAACTTCCCCGCCGACACAGCGGCCGAATACGCCCAAGGACGCCACTACCTCGACTGGAACGCACGCAACACCTACTGCGGCAGCTGCGGGCACCCGACCCTCTCCGTCAACGCCGGCGCAAAACGCATATGTCCACCCAAAGACCTAGCCCAAACACCCCCTGAACGAAACGCCTGCTCAACCCGCACAACCCTCTCAAACCTAACTTTCCCGCGCACCGACCCCACAATCATCGTCGCCGTCCTCTCCCACGACTCCAAACGCTTGTTGCTAGGCCGCCAAAAACGCTGGCCACCATACTGGTTCTCCACCCTGGCGGGCTTCATCGAACCCGCCGAGTCCGTCGAAGACGCCGTGCGCCGCGAAGTCTGGGAAGAATCCGGCGTCGTGTTGTCTCGTGTCCTAATCCACTCGACTCAACCATGGCCCTACCCAGCAAACCTGATGATCGGCGCCATAGCCCAGGTCGCGAGCCCAGAGGACGAGGTTATTAAACTTGATAATGACCCCGAGCTGGAGACGGCGAAGTGGTTTGAGCTCGATGAGATCAAGGAGGCGTTGGAGAATGGCGTGAGTCCGTTGGGCGATCCGGCGCCGCCAGGGTATAAGGAGGGGAATTTGAGACTGCCTCCGCGGACGGCGATTGCGAATAGATTGATTACGGCGGTTGTGGAGGGCGGGTTTTTGGAGGGGGTTACGCCGTTGGCGACTGCTAGTAAGATGTGAAAAGTGAGAAGGAGGAGAGACGAGGAACATAACTATATGTGGTGGGATTGACAAGAAATGTACCAGATCAAGTATGAGTGGTGATCGTAGTACGTCTAATCTAAGAATTGTGTGAATGTCTTGTTCCATCGGTACCCACCCAGGGAAGCTAGTTACTTACGTAGATCTATATAGTAGACAGGCGACGGTATAGCAAGAAAAGATTCATCACGTAGTGCATATCTCCTACATGATACCTACCAGAGTACTCTACACATCCCAATCTCCATGAAGTAGCATCTCAGTCATAAGGCGTATCTACAACGTCCAACCCTCACATACACTCCTCCTACGAATTCAAGGCGTACTCAATTAAAATACCGATCCAACCCAAACCGGATCTTTTCCCCCTGATCCAGATTCTGACTCTGACACCGATTCCGGTTCCGCCCCTCCTCTTGCCCTTGTTGCTGTCTATACTCATCTCCCATGAATTTATCTCCTCCATTATTCTGATTCTGATTCGGACTTGTACTCACACCCAAATCCGACAAGAATCCTTGCGTGTCATCAGCGAATAAATACTGCGGTCCCTGCCCCGCGAAGAACGGACTCGGTTGATACGAACCTGCTTGCGCCGATGTAGCTGGCGTCGTGTCCGTCGTCATTGAATATTGTGCTTCGAAGGGAGTTGCGGAGTGCGCTCTTGAACTTGGATGTGAGGTTGAGCTTGGATGTGAATTTGGGCTTGGATGTGAATTTGGGCTTGGATTTGAACTTGGGTTCAATGGGAAAAGGTCTTGGTTTTCCCAGGCTTCGATTACGTTGTCTAGGTCTGTTAGGCTGGTGAATGGGCCGGACGAGGAGTAGGGGGTGCTGGCGTTGCTGAACGAGCTGGGGTTTGTGGAGGGGGTGGGGGTGTTGTACTGCTGCTGCTGCTGCTGCTGCTGCTGATGTGGTCTTAATCCGTTGTTAAGGTTTGATGTCGTGCTGAAGGATTCGGACTGAATGGAGGAGGAAGGGTCTGTTATTTCCATGAAGTCGTCGTTTTCGATGCTGATGCTTATACTGGGAGTGGTTTGGAGTTCGGTGTCGTGGGAAGGGCCTTGTCGTGCGGATGTGCTATGGGTGTGTTGCGTTAACTGCTCGGCGGCCTTCGTCTTGCGTGCTTTGAATTCGATGAGGAGTTGCTCTACTCCTATGCCAGCGCGGTACCCGGGAACGTGTTTGGCGATGCCCATGTGTTTGTCGCCGATTTCGAATAGTTTGCGCAGGATCCAGTCGCATTCTACGCCTCCGGTGTCTTCAAATACGAGTAGGCCGACTCTTAACCCGAAGATTAGAAAGAATGGACCTAGGAAGGAGGATGTGAGCATGCTTTTGCAGGAGCGACATATATTTAGTGAGCTTTCACGATTTTCTGTGGCGTAAAGCACGACCATTTCTGGGTCGTCGGCTTGCAGGCCCATGAGGCATAGGTTGAGGACTACAAGTACGGTCCAGTATCCCATGTATGTAGCTGACACGAATGTGTTGATGAATTCGTAGTCCAGTCCGATTAATGGGTCTTTGTGGTTTAGATTGATCGTTGGTGCATGGCCTGTTTTTTTAAGCGCAGCTTCGAAGCGGGAGAACGTTGATTTGAAGATGGCTCTGGATTGGGTGAGTTTCTCGAGAACTTGAGCTCGAGAGATTGGAGGTGGTGTGCCTGCTTGTTTTGCTTGCCATAATGCACGTGCATTGGCCGCGTACTCTGGAAGGATGACCATAGATTGGTAGTATTCCTCTGATAGATCAAAGACCTCAGCACGTTCAGCGCGAATGGCGGCAGCTGCGCCTGCGGCAACAAGATCGGCATGAATTTCGGAAGAGACTTTCATCCAGCCTGGCTCGGCTAGAAAGCAGGGTACATCCTGCTGGAAGGCTTCAATAATGAGTGTATATCGATAGGCCAGGAAGATCTCGCGACCAAGGCCATGACGATGCGCTTGTGGGCCACGCGCTTTCATAAGTGCGGACACACCGCCAGCGTGACGTACCCAAGACTCGTTATTGTCGCTGGCAAACATCTCATAGAAGGAGAGAAGGATAGTTGCGCACAAAGTCTCGTTCGACATGCCATTTTTGCGGTCTTGGAGAGCGTTATTGAGGAGACGGAGAGCCTGGCCGTAGTATGGGCGTGATTCGTTGACGAATGGCTCGGAGTTGTTGAGACGGCCAATGTGTACAAGGGTTACAGCGCGGACTGCAGTGTCGAGGAGAGGATTTGTCCCTGTTAGAGGCGGAAGATGGGCAAGCCATTTAGCATGGCTCCGAACTTCGGGAATAACTGTTTCGTTACCAGGCACTATGGAATCGCGAAACTTCATGATCATTTGGTCTTGGGCTAAGTTGGGACTATTGATATGTCCAAGAAGGAGGCTGGCAGAGTGGTCGACGTTGGTGAAACCGAAGTTATGAGCATTGCGTGGAGTATCGCTGTTGGCCTGGTACAGAAAATCCACGCCGGAGTTCTCCTGGACCATGCGAATATACTGTTCGGATTTGCCTTCCAGGAGACCCAGGAAAGTGCGTCGTTGAGATTCGTCTATATCAAGGCCGATGACATCCCAGTCTTTGGAGTCTGGTCTGAAGGGTTCGGAACCAAACTGCCTGATTGCGACATCAGTGGTGGTGTTGGTGGTCACTGAGCTCGTGAAATCAGGAAGGTCTTCAAACAAGGCCGCGCTATAGTCTTCAAAAATAGAAGAAGCTGTTTGGGGATAACGCTTTCGCAGGCGTTCGCCTTCATCCTGAAACTTGAGGTCTTGAGCATATCCGGGACATGGACGGTTGCCTTTCTTGCAGTTATTGCATGTTGGGCGCGTCTGGTCGCATTTGATCCGGCGCTGAACACATATTCGGCAGCCCTTGCTGCGTGGAACGCCTACCATGGCTCGTAGAGGTGCTGTTCAAACGAAAACGTATACCTCTATCTAGGCCAATTCGCGATCCAAAAGCTCATGTTGTATACGACGTCTGTTTCCTTAGCGAAGAGACTGGGTGCCTGGCGAATACTGGTGATAACCAAGTCCAACTACGAACGCCGAGAGCGCATGGTTTTGAGTTGAAAAGTCAAGGCTGAAGCAGTCCCAGAATAGATACTCAATACTGTCGAACGTGTTGATTACGGCGAGGGCCAAGGTCAAGATACTCCGAGTTTGTAGGCATCAATCATTGGCTATTTTGACTTTATGCTAGTTCCGCCCTCGAAGTCTGTGGAACGTTGTGCATGCGGAGAGTGCGAGGAGAAGGGGTGGACTGTCATCTCATGTTCAAGTGGTATGCAAGTACAGTAGTATCTTGATCTGATAGGACCTACCGGTGACACTGCTGAACATTGCAGGTGTAGCAACACATCGCATGCTGTATTATGGAACAGTTGCTAACCAAGCAGGTTGTCTCTCCCCCTGACAGCACTCATAGATGATCTGTGACCTTCTCCTCTATAGTATGACCAGCTACCTGCAGCACATCGGTGAAGTGCCATTCCAATGGATGTCCCTCCATCCTGGCGAGGCTACAATTTTAAGTAGAAGGAATTCCCTCGGCTACTCCGCATACGCCAATCGCGATTCCGCTAACTCCCTCCTAGTGAACTGGATCAATATGTTGTCCTCATACCATCATGGCCCGTTGTTTTTCCACACGGACTAGTCGTTCACCAATGTCTAAGTCATTCATAATTCGTGCGATCCTCCACTCCTCAAGACGCTTCCGCTTCGATGTACTGCTGGCAGCACTCTCTTTAACCCTCAAGCTCGTTCAATGGAACGTCCTCATCGTCAGCGCCAACAATGGTTTCGGCGACCTTCCAAACTTGTATCAGATTGTCATCGGCAGCGCTGCACACAACCCAAGGGTTGTGTAAATTCCACGAGAAGTCGCTAATGCGATTTGTATGGCCACCATGCATGAACAGAAGCTCTGGAGGTCCATCTTCGCTGTCCTCGGGTGACTGTTCCTCTCCCACTCTGGCCAGGTCCCAAAACATAATTCGCCGGTCGTAGCTGCTGGAAGCAAGCACCGACTCTTCAAAAGGATGCCATTCAAGACTTGTCACACTATCGTTGTGACCTTCGAGAGCGTGCAGTTTCTGCTTGAGATTTCGCAAATCCCAAATCGCAACAGTCTTGTCGGCACTTCCAGTTGCAACCAGTGACTCCGCCGCCGGATTGAATGCTAGGGCGTTGATGGCATCGGTATGCTGACCAGCACCTGATGTTACAACACTTTGGGTAGTACTTGCATTTCTCGTGTCTAAAATCTGCAAAGTTTGATCATCAGAGACCGTGCCAATCAACGAACTGTGGAGAGGATGATACTGCACGTCGTTGACGATTGCACTGTGGTGTTCGTATTTTCGTGTTTCACTTAGACGTCTAACGCTTTTCGAGGCTTGTGTGGTGTCCCATAGCCTCACTGTTTGATCCTCACTAGCTGTCGCAAGATGTCCAAGGTTATGTGGACTCCAACTCAAGCCATATCCTTCACTTTGGTGTCCTACTAGCTCGATTTCCGGATTTGGCTTGCTATCTCGACTCGGAACGCTAGGATGTTTCGACTTGTCCCATATTAGCACCCGGCCGTCGGTACACATAGTTGCGATTATGTTTGGGTTCTGTGGCTGGTAACGAGCTTTGTTCACCTCGCCAGGATGCTCAATTTTTTGAATGATATTAAATTTGACCTCAACTTCCCTCTTGCTGCCATAGCCGCCGATCTCGCCCGTTTCTTCATTGTAGTCTTTCGCGTCCGGCTTGGTGGGGTTTGGTAATTGTACATTGGCTATTTGAAGGTAGTTTGGGTGTGACGGTATGGTATGAGTACCCAATAATAGCCGGTGCTTTGAGTAGTGCGTGCCAGGCACTCTAAATGCTTGTCAATGAGTTGCAACATGTGAATAGACTTGTCCTCACTCTTGCTTGTCTGGGAACCACTGCACGGTCAATGTCGGCCAGTCCAGGGCGGTGCTCAGTATCATATCGTAAAGGAATGGCGCATTCTTCTTCCATGTTTTGTATTCTTCGTTGATCGTCTTTTCTTCGATCGCATCGTCATCGCCGTTGAGCTGTTCGCTCACTTTTGTTTTAAGGTTAGTCCTGCCTTGCAACAGAGTTAATCATACGCACTGTTCTCATCCTCTTCGGCCATTATGTACAAAATTCGTTACTGGAGGGAATCAAGTTGGTCAACAACTAGCCGGAAATTCTATGGTTGGCTGCAGTACATGAGAATCGAGGGAGCCAGAAATAGCTATATGTCATCGGTGAAGGCGTACAATCAGATTTCTTCACAGACACCGCTGTACTTGTATCTCGAGGGAAAGTCGGCATGAAAGTGTTCCAATGCTCCGCGTCTTGAAACGCGTCGCGAAAAGTGGGTTCACTTCAAGGCTCCAAGGCTCACAAGAACTCTTGGCAGTCAAATGAGTCGTTTGAGTTGATAGCATCATTAAAGCCTTGCCACATTGACCACTTCTGTTTGCACTTACCACAAGCCATTGTCTACCCACGAGTTGTATCGCTGATTTGTCGGATACCAGGATCTTTCATCAACATCGGAGTTAGGATTGGATTCTTCATGGTTTCTTGATTATCCCTGTCCATCTCGATCATTCGCTCATTTCTCAGTACACAATATTGAACCATCTCATTATCATAGCTAAACGCAAACATGGGGTAAGTCCAACATTCGCACAACGATATCTTCCAGCACAGAAAAGAGTAGGGACGGTGGAGGCCGTCATGCATCTTGAATGCTCGCAAGGATGCTTGCAAAGACAGGATCATGGCTAACTGTCAGCAGTGTGCCCAAGTTTTTCAGATGGCTCAGCGAGCGCTACCCTGCGATATCGCAGTTAATCTCGGAAAACCGAATTCCAGAGTTTGACTGTCTTTACCTCGACATGAACGGTATCATTCACAACTGTACTCATAAGGATAGTGATAAACCCGATTTTCGGTTAACCGAAGACAAAATGTTCATTGCGATCTTCAACTACATCGAACACTTGTTTGGAAAGATCAAGCCGAAGAAGCTGTTTTTCATGGCAATCGATGGGGTAGCACCCAGAGCCAAGATGAACCAGCAACGTGCCAGACGTTTTCGAACAGCTCTCGATGCTGAAAAAGCTAGAGAGAAAGCTATTAGAGAAGGTGTTGAGATGCCCAAAGAAGAACCTTTCGACAGCAATTGCATTACCCCTGGTACTCAATTCATGGCCAGACTGACTGAACAACTCAAGTACTTCATCAGTAAGAAAGTGACTGAGGATATCGAGTGGCAAGGCGTGGAAATAGTACTTTCAGGCCACGAAGTTCCAGGAGAAGGCGAGCACAAAGTCATGGAATACATTCGACAGGCGAAAGCTCAGCCAGGCTATGATCCAAACATTCGACATTGCCTTTATGGACTCGATGCGGATTTGATCATGTTGGGACTTCTCAGTCACGACCCACATTTCTGTCTCTTGCGAGAGGAAGTTACCTTTGGTCGACAGGTGAAGAAAAGCAAGGAACTAGAGCATCAGAATTTCTTCTTGCTCCATCTTTGCATAGTTCGCGAGTACTTGGAGCTAGAGTTCCAGGAGTTAAAGAAACCTGGTGCACTCGACTTCGATTATGACATGGAACGAATTATTGACGACTTCATTCTCATGGCATTTTTTGTTGGAAATGATTTCTTGCCTAATTTGCCGAACCTGCATATCAATGAAGGAGCGCTGGCGCTCATGTTTCAGAAGTACAAGGAAGTCCTTCCCAGAATCGGTGGCTACATCAACGAATACGGTGTCATTAATATGAAACGACTGTCAGTCTTATTGGACGAGCTTTCAGATGTCGAGCATCGCTTTTTCGAAGCCGAATACTCGGACGCAAAGTGGATCAAAGCCAGGAAAGGAGATGTTGAAGAGAATTTCGCGATACGACCTGGGAAAGTTCCAACTTCAATTTCGACAGTACAGAAAAACCTTCTCACCAAGATTCAGACCTATTTCATCAATCCTAATAACAGCGATCCTGCAACGAGAAAACCTCTTGATCTGTCTTCAGACCTGCCGGCCAGAGATCGAAAATTTGTTCAGCAGCTATGTGCAGATCTCAATTTGAGATGGTCTACAAAGGAGGACGGATCGGGTAATCGGTTCATGCAACTGGAGTTTCCCCCGACTGAGGATGAGGAGGACTCGGATGAGGAAGAGGAATCCCAAGTCGCCGTTACCAGAGTACTCCAACGCTACGCAAAAGCCAAGGTCGAAGACGTTTCAAGCGGTCAAGCGCAAGCCGATATGCGAAAGAGGTATGACGACAAATTCCTCGAATGGAAAGACAAATATTACCAAGAAAAATTCGACTGGACAACTTCAGACGAAGAACCGATGCGGCAATTGACTGAGAATTATGTTCAGGGTCTGCAATGGGTATTGTACTACTATTACAGAGGTGTCGCATCCTGGCCATGGTTTTACCAATATCACTATTCGCCGATGATCTCTGACGTGAAGAGAGGTCTAGACGCTGACATAAATTTCGACCTCGGAAAGCCGTTCAGGCCCTTTCAACAACTCATGGGAGTTCTTCCGGACCGAAGCAAGACGATTGTGCCAACGATATATCATGAGTTGATGACGTCTCCTGACTCGTCGATCATCGATTTCTATCCTCGAGACTTTGAACTTGACATGAACGGCAAGAAGATGGAATGGGAAGCCGTCGTCAAAATTCCCTTCATCGATGAGAAAAGACTACTGACCGCTATGGCTCCCCGCGACGCTCTACTTTCGGAGGATGAGAAACGACGAAACGACTTCGGTGTCTCCATCAAGTTCACCTACTCGGATGAAGTCGATTACACGTATCCGACATCGATGACTGGGGTTTTCCCAGACCTACCACATTGCCACTGTGTTCAAAACATTTTTGACTTGCCCACGATGGACGGTCTAGAGCCCCATGTTGGTCTTGTACCGGGAGTAAAAGTTGGCGCAGCAGCTCTAGCAGGCTTCCCTAGCTTGAAAACACTTCCGTTTACTGGTTCACTTGGCTTTCACGGTGTGAACGTGTTTCAGCAGGATAGTCGCAACGAGAGTATGGTTGTCACTTTGTCTGATACGGAAAGAAGAACTAAGGTTGAGTTCGCGAAAGCTCTTCTCAACCAGCGTATCCATGTGAACTACCCATTCCTGCAAGAAGCAAAGGTAGTCAAGGTTTCGGATGAGATGTTTGATTATACAATGCCCGAGTCTGGTCCCCAGCATGTGCAACAAGTGGAGCATTCTGGAAAGGACATCGACGACTTCCACAAGAAGGCCGATCGAATCGAAAAGTGGTATGGCAAGCGACTAGGCATGCTTACTGGTGAAGTCGAATCTCTAGTTCAGGTGGAAATGCTGAAGGGCCTTCGAAAGCTGGACGATGGATCCACTGTCAAGGAATTTGCAGAAATGCCAGGCGTTGAGATGATCCACGCTACACAAATGATTGTCGAGAAAGTCATCAGTGAAGACGAACGTTTTATTGAAAAGGCTGCCTTGCCAATCGAAGAAGAATTCCCAGATGGAAGTAACGCTTTTTTCTTAGGAGAATTTGCTTATGGTCGGCCACTAAGTGTTGTTGGCTACCAAGATGGTAAGGCAAAATGCTTGGTCGCCACTACCAAAGCACGGCAGGTTGAATTCGGCCGAGAGATTGCTCAGCAGGCCGAAAAGCTGTCATCATACACACCCGCCTTTGCCATTGCTCGGAGTCTGGGCTTGCACTCACTAGCTCTAGCGAAGATCACATCTGCGTACATGGTCAAGGTAGGCGATACCAAAGTCAATCTTGGTCTAAATCTCAAGTTTGAGTCCAAGAAGTTGAAAGTCCTAGGGTACTCCCGCAAAGGTGGGAACGGTTGGGAATTCAGCAATGCTGCCATTGCACTACTACAAGAATACATGGTTAAGTTTCCGCAGTTCATCGCTTTACTTCACAACAATCCAACAAGTGATATGTTGCCTGCCACAGCTTTCTACCCCGGTGACGAACATGAAGCTGCGGAGAAAATCAAGGAAATTCAGACCTGGTTGAAGGAAATTGAGGCAAAGAGCTTCGAAAGAGTTCCTCTGGATGCAGATCAGCTTGATTCGGAGATTGTGCACCGCATTGAGCTCGCAGCGGATCAAGCTCTGGCAAGTGAGCCACCGCCCGTCAACAAGGCAATGGCGGGTATCCCACGAAACGCTTTGCTCAAGCCTGCTGATGCTCAATGGCGACTTGGTCAACAGAGCTTCCAGGTGGGTGACCGAGTCATCTATGTCGCAGATTCTGGGAAAGTCCCTA
>Ga0068618_1000324_pt1 | contig 12829 bp, 15 predicted proteins | sample InSIn2SAF170_2_FD_77423 | JGI IMG/M metagenome (GOLD analysis project Ga0068618, IMG submission 77423) | Clean room microbial communities from NASA Spacecraft Assembly Facility at Jet Propulsion Laboratory, Pasadena, California, USA -... ...
AAGTTCTCATCCGTGTCCTCAACGGCCAAGCATCCGATAATGAGAGGCTGCTAAGCGCCTGGTCGACAGCAAGAAGAGAGAGCTTTTTGAACGTTGTTGACAAGCCGTCGAGGATGGCGTATAAGCGAGTTAAGGCTGATGTTAGTACTGCAGAGAGGGTGCAGGAGATGATGAGTAAGGATCCGCTTGTCGGTGCGCTGAAGAAGGGTATGCCTGTTCAGTCGCCGAGTTTAGAGACGTCGTTGGTGGTCGAGGGCTATATTCGTAGGCAACGTTTATTTCGCAGTCTCCTATCAAGAAAGTCATCTTGGTGATGTTCATATGTACCTACGGCTCTTAGACGGACATGCGACGACGTTGCCGGCGATGTGGTGCTGTCATCGTGGTACCTGCCGCAACGGCCCCGATGTGGGGAACCGGCGGCTTCAGCCTCAGGGTCTAGCTAACGGCGAAACTGTTCAGGAACTTCCGCTCAACCACCAACATTACAATGCATGTGCAAATACAAATCTCATATCATGCTGTCATATCTTCAGACTGCTTGTAAGCCTATCCATACGTCTAGCCATACATCTCACCTTGGAGAACCCTGACCAGAAACTGTCTCTACTTGCATCAACTCTTTCCTTGGAAATTCTCAGAACTTTTACTCCCTCTTTTGGTAACACAGAGCCGACCAGGCTTTATCATCTAGTCTTCTAAAGGATACAATTTCTGAACGGCCTCCTTGTCTCCGTCGGAGATCAGATTTAATCCTGGGATGATCGCGGCGTTCAACTCATCCGGATCTGAGCCATCCTTAGGGCGCCCATTCTTCCAGCGAACAAGAGGCAAATCTCTAACCGTACTTTTGGAAGCTGCAGCCCATGCATAGGAGGAGTACTGCATGATGGATTCGAAGTCGTAAGATTCACCAGCGTGCTGAGGGCGATGATCATCCAGCGACAACGAATAGTGTATTGGCGCATGCCAATCGAGGAACGGACTCCACCCTAGATAGTCTAAAGCACAGACTTTCTCGATGGTGAGACCTTTGAATATGGCCTCGTTTTCCATCTTGTCCTTAGCTACCTCGTAACCTTCAAGTTTAGAACAGTCGAAGTTGACATATAAGTCCCCTGAGATTATTAGTGTGAATGTGGATCTGGGCAGATGATATTGACTCACGATCGTGTCGCTGTTGCTCATGTATAAGGCCGAGGACATGACCCATTTCGTGAGCTACCTCGACGTCCCAATCTCTACCTTCGTCACCAATTCGCAGCTGGTGACGACCGGCAACAGTATGACTGCAAAGAGGAATGCAATGTTAGCAAGACATGACAGGCAATAAGGTTCCCTGAAATCTCAACATACATGGTTTCCTCGACGTACCCCACCGTAGCTGCACTGCCCGGGCCGCCGGACCACTCGACTACAAGTGTGTCAACAGGAACTACCGGATTCCAGATTCGATTGACCTTGTCAATATAACAGCGAGGATAGGAATTGGACTTCTTGTCCGAGTAATGCTTGAAGCCATCGAAGCAATGCCCGTTGTTCTCGCCCGGGCCCAACTTGTCTTGCTACATCGTTAATGCATCGTATACTGCAACAGACAGAGTCAGTATTCGCGATCGTAGCAACATGATCTATGACAGATTACATCACTTACCAACGCCCTTGAGATTGTCGAAGTCTTCATGGCTCGCATAACAATATGGGATGGTGACCAGCTTCATTGATTTCCCTCTCTTAGGCCAAACAACCCTCACGGGGGCGCCCTGACCGATGATAGAGGCCCAGCCCTTGCCTCCACCAACACCGGGCTCCCCGGTGGCTTGAAGATTGGCTATGTAGTCTGCGAGCTGCGAGCTGTTGGTAAAACGAGAGTCATTGAAAGGGAACTGGCATGCGGAGGTTAGTGTGTTACAAAGACCGGCGAGTAGTAGTAGTAGTAGTAGTAGTAACAACCGCATGTTGTTTGTGGTGAAGTTGAGAGAGTTCAGAGCAGACAGATCGAAGAGCAATGGAGAGAAGCGGTTGTTTAAAATAGACAAGACAAGGCGAGGGTATTCTGTTGGTTTGATCACGTCGCCAGGGAACCCGTAAGTACGTGAGGCAAACAATGGAATTCAGGGGCGGTCAAGGAAAGTGTTGACCGACATTTAGTCCGGCAACCTTAGGATGGAAATTTATGAGTGATTGGCCCAAATCGCGCCTAAAAACTGGAGTTCAGACTGCGTGAATGGGTGTGGAGGCACTCGCAATGGACAAGCCAAGTTGATTGATTCCGAAACCTATTTCTGCGCAATCGCAACATCAGCAACCATACGAATCCTGTTTACCCCATCTTCAACCTTGAATCCCTCACAGTTCTGTAACTCTTCAACAATAGAGTCCAACGCATCGTCCCACTTATCTTCATCACGTTGCTGCCAGCCCCCAACAGGCGTCCCCAAGAAAGTCCACGCGATAGTCGCCCATCGCCTCAGGTCAGTACCAAGGTTCAAGTAGGCTTCCTTCTGTACGAACTTGACACCCTTCCAGCTAGCCTCTTCGGTGACCTGCTCAATTCTCTCCTTCTTGTACCAGCTCTTGCTGAGGAAAGGAGCCATCGGCTCCTCAGCTCCGCGCGTCTTGTGGTGTGCATTCTCGAGCGCAACGTGCCAGGGCATTTCCGCCCAAACGGCGATGACGCCAGTGCCTCCTGGCTTTAAGGTACGCATGATGTGCGAGGCGGCTCCTGTGTCATCAGGGAGGCCTGCGAAGACGAAGTTGGTAAGAGACAGGTCGTAGGTGTTGTCCGCAAAGGTAAGCTTGCACGCGTCCATGGTTTCGACCTTGACAGGCCACGAAGGGTTTTCGGTGAGCTTGGCTCGCAACTGAGCCAGGAACATGGGGTTGACGTCGGTAGCATTGACCTTAGTGCCTGTTGGTGGGTCGCTTTCCATAATTGCCATGGTTACTGCGCCGTAGCCACAGCCGTTGTCGTGGATGACCGACGATTCGTTGAGTGATGGGAGATCTTCGAGGAGCTGACGAGCAATGGAGTCACTGACATCGCCTTGGAGTTCTTTGAGGAGAGCGCCATCAAAACCCAGGGCTTGCTTTGGCTTGAATGCTGTTGTCATGGTGTCGTAAGCAATTTGGTGAATGTCAAGCGTGCTAAGATATGTCTGTGTGTAAGGTCTGAGTAAGCGCCCAAGAAGTCCCAGGAGAACCATAGTTTGTGAGCAACCGCATCTTGATATAGAGAGATCGGAGACTTTTTCTTGAGTTTGGTAGACCGTGCTTCTGAAAGTGTCCGATGTCGATCCTTTTCATTGGGCGGAACAGATTACAAACCCAGAAGGATCCAGTGGCACGCGAATATCGTGGGAGGCCTTGCAGTATCTGGCCTAAACAGGGCGTAAAGTACTGTGATGAAGCTGGAATAGGACAATGGCGCTGATGTGAACCTCAGGTGTCGATGAGCATCTCCCCTATTGCCGTTGGCTAAATGGTACTTGCGAAGGAGTGAAAGAACGAGAATACACAATACCCCAGAAAGTGGAAATCTTGATAACCTCAAGTAAACCGCGATTGAAAGAACCAAGAGGATCCTAACGTCGGTGTTTGGGATACGCTTAGGGGGCCTTCGGGTCCCGTTTGTGACTGATCATTCTTGGGAGAAGACCCAGTCTGAGGACTCGGAAAGTGAACGAGGCATATATGATCGTGATGGCCGAGTAGAAAAGAGGTTTGTAGTATTTCATCTTTAATAAAATCAGAAAGATTACGCGGTCAGTCTTGGCTTGTTTGAGCTGGAGTGCAGGTGATGTCTGGGAGGCTCGGCTACCCCGCGAAGGTTTGCGCGCTGTCGCTGTTGGCTTGGGTCGTCAGGCAGGCGGCACGAATGATTCGTGATATTTGTTAGTAAGCGATTGTGCAAGTCGTCGCATTCGTGTTGTTGATGATGAAGAGACGTGCGTCGGACTGAACGTGGGACGGTACCTAGGTAGTGTGGTGAGATGTGGCTAGTGACGTACGCCACCCATGGACCGCGTGGGCCGAAACAAACCATAGAACGGGACACGAATTGCCAAGTCAAGACATCCACGAATGCTCCCCCAGAACCCTCGTAGCCTCTTCTTTCCGTAGACTAAGCCTCCTTGATGCGGTAGCGACTGCATTACGCGTCTTTCAAGATGTCTGCGCCCACTTCATCGGACCCCATACAACAGAGTGGTAGGTGAGCTTACAGCTTCGGAGGTGCCAGTAAACTCCGCGTCAACGTTGCGGTTGGTGGTGGAGCGCCGGGGAATTGCTTGCTAACAGGTAACTACAGGCACTTTGTCCAAGTCGCAAAAAAAGAAAAACAAGAAGAAGGCAGCCGCTGCGAACAAAGCCGACGGCACGGACAAAGTAAATGGGGACCACTCCAGAAGCGACGCCGAGGATCACGAAGATGAGGCCGAGGATGAGGCCGAGCAGAGCGTATGAGGCCCATGAGAGTGTTGTATAATTCTCCAGGTACTAATGTTATCAATGCAGAAGCCCGCCGCGCATTCGACTGATCCAGACGCCGACGATGTAGACGATGAACAACCGCCGCTGTCCCCTACTATACAGACAAACGGTACTCCACACCACAGCATCTCCTCTGCAATTGCGCTCGGACTTGCACGCTCACGCTCGCAACAAGGAATCTCAGCATCACCGCCGCCTCCATCAGATGCCAGCGCGCGACTGGACGCGATAGCGAAAGAGCGCGATGCGCTGCGACAGGAAGTCACGGAGCTGAGGAAGAGCCTGGAGGAGGTACAGAACAAGCAAAGCACGGGGACATCGGACGAGACACATTCAAATCAGGAAGAAGAGATACGAAGTCTAAGGGAGGAACTGGACGAAGCCAATGAGGGCAAGGAGCACTTTGAGACGCAATACAAGAACTTGCTGGGCAGAGTCAACACGATCAAGACCAGTTTGGGTGATCGGCTAAAAGCCGATGCGGTATGTTTGAGTAGAAATATGCAGAGCACACAGTACTGACAAGGTCCAGGCTAGAATCGAGGAATTCCAATCGCAAATCGCCGACCTCGAGGAGCAGACGCGCGAGCTACAGGAGAACAACAACAGCCTCACAGAGGAGCTCGTAAAGCTACGGCAAGAAAAGGAAGCCCAGGCGTCCGAGATCGAGACTCTACGCAGCAGGTCGAATCTGTCGCAACAGAACTGGATCAAAGAACGCGATGAGCTCATTTCGCGAGAAGCATACGCAAGGGAGGAGTTTGAGAACGCCAAACAAGCCATGCAGGATTGGGAAGTGCTGGCCATGAACGAGCGATCTCTGCGCGAGAACCTAGCCGAGAAGGATGCCGAGTTGAGAGACCAACTGGAATCGATGAGGGAAGAGTACGAACGTGCTGCTCGAGATAGGGATACCAACAACCAAGCTGTAGAAGGTTTGCAGAAGGCACTGCAGGAAGTCCAAACCCGTAAGCAACCCCTGTTAAACCCACGAAACCTTGCTAACAGATAGTCTCCAGTGCGAAAAGCCGAGCTCAAAAAGTCCGTCGAAACCTACGAGTCGCAAATCAACGAGCTACGGAAACAAGTCCAAGCCGCCGAATCCGCCGCGAACGCCGCGAAAGCTACACTGGAGTCCACTCAAAAAGACCTGGAGCGAGCCCTACCCTTCGAGAAAGAAGTCAAGGAGAAGAACCTGCTCATCGGCAAATTGCGCCACGAAGCCGTAACACTCAACGAGCACCTCACCAAAGCACTGAGGATACTCAAAAAGGGACGGCCTGAGGACAACGTCGATCGGCAGATTATCACGAATTACTTTTTGCATTTCCTCAGTATAGACCGGAGTGATCCGAAGAAGTTTGAGGCGCTGCAACTCATCTCTGCGCTGTTGGGGTGGACAGATGGTATGGCTTCGATTTATTGTGGAAATCCTGTCAACCTTGCTAACGATATGTGCAGAGCAAAAAGAGCAAGCTGGTCTCGCTCGCCCGGGTACATCATCAGGCTCCACCGGCCTCCGCATTCCGCTATCCTCGCCGTTTAGACGAACGCCATCTACTGCGTCGCTGAGCGCAGCGGCGGCAGACCCCATGCTCATGGCTAGCAGCTCGAGCAATAAGGAGTCGTTGGCTGAGTTGTGGCAAGACTTTTTGGAGCGTGAGGCTGCTGAGGGAAAGGGCGATGCGTCGAGGAGGGGTAGTACGGTCAGTCCCCCGCCGAGGACGGAAAGTGGGCTGGGCCTTAGTGACAAGAGGTAATGCGTGGGAGAAGTGTAACTATAGGATAATAGGTCTGTTTGAGACTTTTGCAATAGAGACAAGGCGCTTTGGACGCCAGAAATTGCTTCATCTGGTATTCATGGCCTTGTTTGCCTTTGGTGTATATCATAGTGCTCCATCCAAATGTCGTGTTGTTACATCTTTCATGTACAAGTATCCTCCACGCCCAAGCCGCGCTCATGTATGCGCTGCAGGTAAAAGGCCATGCACTCTGCATGCCACTCGTTCATATTCGCAATCCCTCTTCTCTCAGTCCATCATCTTTTCCAGCCTGTGTGCTTCAATATTTGGTCTGCCTTCTCCTTGCGTGGGTCAGGCTGCATGGTGCGCGCTCTCCGGGCTTCGTCGCGCTTCTCGCGTGCGAATTGTTTCTCTTGCTTTGCGGTAGGTCGGCGGATGGCCCAGTTGAGCTGGCCGAAGATGTTGGTTTTGATGGCTGTATCATTAATTAGCTATTAGTCCTCGATGTAGGGGGTGGAAAGTCCTACCATCCACACAATAAGGACATAATATATGCATCCGCTTGACTCTTCCGCAGCCGGAACATGTGTTCAGCGATGTTACGTCCTTCAGGCCCTTGCCCGCCATGAACCGTTGGCGCTTCTTGCGGTATGACGTCTTCTTCTTGGGGACTGCGTTGAGTATGCCATCCCAGATATCGGCTAGTGACGGGATTGCGGGAAGTGATAGTGAAGGTAATGCGAGCGCGCCGAATGGTGTGTTGATTGCGCCGAATGGCTGTGATAGGCGTTGGAGGAAGGGTGTGTTGAGGATAGGGCGCATTGGGCCATTGAGGCCGGGCAGCAGCGACTGCCAGAGCGGAGGAAGCGGCCGGGTGAGTGCCATGGTTGTGGCAGAGGACAGGCGGCGACCGGGAGTACGTAAGGCCGCGATATGGCGATGAAAGCGGTGGTGTTGTAAAATGTGTCTGCACCCCAGTCCGAGCTTGCAGGTCGCGCCTTACCGCCAGATGACTAGCGCGCTTTCGCTTCCTAGCTGCCCCCTTTCCCGCGCCTGCATCTCCACGAGAAAGTCGCCAGCGCAGCGACCCTGACTATTTACTCTATTACGACGACACCCCGTACCCTTTTCTCCCTCTCCCCCCCAAGCTAATTCACTCTCACATCCCTCCCTCACCCCCAGTCCCGGCATCGAGGCTCCCTTCACCCACAATGGCTGCTGCATACAACCAGAACCAGTCGCAGCCCATCTTCCCGGACAGCTATGTCGGTTTCGACAGCATCACCAAGCAGATTGAGCGAAAGTCGGTCAAGCGGGGCTTCCAGTTCAATGTCATCTGCGTCGGTACGCATCGCCCTTGACTATCTCTTTCTCCAACAGGTGGCTAACGTGTGCTACAGGACAGACTGGTCTCGGCAAGTCGACACTGATCAACACGCTCTTCGCCTCGCACCTCATGGACAGCAAGGGTCGCTTCCAGCCCGACGAGGAGGTCCGCAGCACCACCAACATCCACCCCGTCTCACACATCATCGAGGAAAACGGCGTGCGTCTGCGCCTCAACATTGTCGACACGCCCGGCTACGGCGACCTGATCAACAACGAGCGCTGCTGGGACCCAATTGTCAAGTACATCAAGGACCAGCACAGCGCCTACCTCCGCAAGGAGCTGACAGCCCAGCGTGAGCGCTACCTCCAGGACACGCGCATCCACTGCTGCCTGTTCTTCATCCAGCCATCTGGCCACGCCCTCAAGCCCATTGACATTGTCGTGCTCAAGAAGCTGAGCGAGTTTGTCAACGTCGTTCCCGTCATTGCCAAGAGCGACAGCTTGACCCTGGAGGAGCGTGCCGAGTTCAAGCACAGGATAAAGGAGGAGTTCCAGTTCCACAACCTGCGCATGTACCCGTACGACAACGAGGAGGATGACAACGAGGAAGTCCAGGCAAAGCAGGCCATTAAGGTGAGAAGAACTGTTCAATTGTGATTGAGCATCCACTGATCTCTACAGGAACTCCTTCCCTTTGCCGTCGTCGGCTCCGAGAGGACTGTCGTAGTCAACGGCAAGAACGTCCGTGGTCGCCAGAACAAGTGGGGCATCATCAACGGTAAGCCATCCAAGTCACCATTCCATGCCAACTCTACTAACGCACACCAGTCGAGGACGAGAACCACTGCGAATTCGTCTACCTCCGCAACTTCCTCACCCGCACCCACTTGCAAGATCTGATCGAGACGACCGCACAAATCCACTACGAGTCGTTCCGCGCCAAGCAGCTGCTTGCTCTCAAGGAGAGCTCTCACCAGGGCCACTCCTCGCGTCCCATCTCGCCCTCTGCCGACCGCGAGCTTAGCCGGAACAGCCAGCGCATGACGATGAACGGGTACTAGGAGTTCCCGAATCACAACCGCGTCAATAGTAGTGGGGGCAAGCCGAACGGCCCTCCACCACCGCGCATGGAGCCACGCATGGAAAGGCCTGTCCCCATGATTGATGCTATCTGATGGGGTTGGTTTAGAAGTGCTTGATTGCACGGGGATTTGCGACATGTTTTGATACCAGTGCATCATCGAGCACGAAAAGGGAGAGTAGGAGGCTTTTGCGGCACACTTCAGATTTGACACCTTTCTCAATATCCTTTTAGTTACGATGGATCTTATTACTTTCTTCATCTCGTATGTCATAGCACGGTGTAGTGGTTGGGCAAAGACCCTGGGTTGTGCCCGGGTCCCTTCTAGGATAGCGAAGTAATTTGAAGCCTAGTGCTTTTCCACCTGTCCTGTCTCTCAAATGACTGAGCTCACCAGCTCGAATTCCTTCCTTTGACTGGCGACTCGCTCCTTACGTCCGTGCAGCCATGTCAGGCCACAACCTTGAATATGGTACGATTCAGCCGTCGCCGTACCCCGTCAAGGCAGGAGCCAAACACCCAGATAATACGAGCGCTGATCCTCATCTACCATATCCCCCATTGAGTCAAGGTAAGCCTCAGGGCTGCCCGACCCTCCACGAACCAAGATACAGAAGTCATGCTCTTCCACACATCTCTTCAGCGCAACAACTTCGACCCCGCAAAGTCCTCCATACTATCATCCCCCTTCTTCGCACCGCCAGTCTTACTCTGCCCTAATACTCTCACTGGCCCACCCTTTCCTCTTGCTGGTGGCGATCCTTCAGGTGACTTTGCAGACGTGCTTCCATCCGTCTCACCGACGATTCGCTCGATAACTTTTGCTTTGGCTCCCGCTCGCTTGAACCTATCGTCGAAATCTGCGACTGCTTCTTCCGTATTCGCAGTATCGAAAGTCTCAGGGTCGGTTAGAGAGTGTAGGAATGTTGTGTTGTTGCGTAGTCTCTCGTTTTTCTGCAACATCGGCCATAGTGCCCCCTCTGTTGCTTCGCCTTCGTTCTTCTCTTCTTTCAATCCAGAACTAGGCGTTAGACCAGGTAATCGTGAACCCCATACCACACTGCGTCCGTGAAGTTCTCCCAAGGCAGCGAACTTTTCGAAGCCTTTTTCCAGCCCGAAAATTCTTCCTTCGATTCTCCCGGCGTGGGCGCCGTCTGATACGCCGAGGTCGTAGGCCGCGGTGTAGAGGGTGTCTTCTAGGGTTAGGAGGGTGTCGAAGGGGTCCGGGGAGGAAGACCGTGATGGCATCTTTTGGATGATAGCTGAGGTGGAGGGTAGATTGATCGCTGGAACAAATCCTGAGAGCCTCTTTTGTAATGGTAAAGTGTTTATTTTTCGGGATGAGGTGTGATTTGAATATTTGATGGAGTGATGGAATCTGTTCTGCTCCTTTGCAAGCACTTTTGAACTTGGTTTCTGCGAGAAGCTGAAGAAGACTGAACTGTGGACTATCCAAATTGCGCTGTTTGCAATTTCAGTATCAAAACTTGATGTTCTTCTGTTCGTCGATGCAAAGATCGGAGTCAGGGTTCAGCCGTGGTGTGGCGTCACTGTGGCTGGCGGGGTAAGTTTTGGCGGGGCAGCTACCACACACGCGCCGTGCCTGCAAGCATTCGCATTTGACTCAGAAACTCGACCAAAGGAACACAAAATTGAATATATCCCCATTGCGCGCTCACATCTCTCCCTCTGTCTTCACAATCAGTCACACAACCACAGATACACTCGAGTAAGAGCTGCACAGGTGTCCCTCTCTCCATCACAGCAAGCTGACTCGACAACAGCTTACAACCTCCCATGACTGAGACGACCAAGAAGATACTCCCCGTCGAGGGCGAGCGCAATGTGCTCATTACCAGCGCACTTCCTTATGTGAACAACGTCCCACATCTTGGCAACATCGTCGGCTCCGTACTCTCCGCCGATGTCTTCGCTCGTTTCTCACGCGCCCGAGGATACAACACGCTCTACGTATGCGGAACAGACGAGTACGGCACAGCGACGGAAACAAAGGCCATAGAAGAGAAGGTCAGCCCGAAGGAGTTATGCGACAAATACTTTGCCCTACACAGCGACGTCTACAAGTGGTTCAACATCAGCTTTGATCACTTCGGACGCACACCCACACAGCAACAAACCGATATCGCACAGGACATCTTCACAAAACTCTACAAGAACGGGTTCCTCGAAGAACAGACTACTACACAACCATACTGCGAGACACACAAGAGCTTCCTTGCAGACCGATTCGTCGAGGGCACATGCCCGTTGTGCGCATATGAAGACGCGCGTGGAGATCAGTGCGACAAGTGTGGCCACCTTCTCGACCCGCTAGAGCTGAAGAACCCTCGTTGTAAACTCGATGGCGCCACACCTGTTCCGCGCGAAACCAAGCACGTTTACCTTTGTCTAGACAAGCTGCAGCCGCTAGAGGAGGAGTGGTTCAAGAAGGCGAGCAAGGAAGGAAACTGGAGCTCCAACGGTGTTCAAATTACTTCGTCCTGGCTGAAGGAAGGCCTCAGGCCTCGCGGTATTACTCGTGATCTGAAGTGGGGAACTGCAGTGCCGCTCGAGGTACGTCCATGTTGCGCATATTGGATACGATCTGGCTAACCGGTAACAGGGCTACGAGGACAAAGTCATGTATGTGTGGTTTGATGCCTGCATAGGTTACGTGTCAATCACTGCGACTTACACCGAGGATTGGAAGCAATGGTGGCATAACCCCGAGCACGTCAAGCTTTACCAGTTCATGGGCAAGGACAACGTGCCATTCCATACGGTCGTCTTCCCCTGCTCACAGATCGGTACCAAGGATAATTGGACCATGCTAAACACCATATCAACCACGGAATACTTGAACTACGAGAAGGGCAAGTTCTCCAAGTCGAGAAACATTGGTGTCTTTGGAAACAACGCCAAGGAAACCGGCATTCCTTCCGACGTATGGCGCTACTACCTCCTTTCGCATCGACCAGAGACTGGTGACACCGAGTTCGAGTGGGACGGCTTCATCGCAGCAAACAACAACGAGCTTCTCAAGAACCTTGGCAACTTCATCAACCGCGTTATCAAATTCGTCAATAACGCCAAGATCTACGATTCAGTTGTGCCTGACTACACCAAGTACGATGATGAGTACTTCACTGAGCACAAGAAAAAGATCAATGATTTGCTGAAAACTTACATCACCGAGTTGGAGGACGTCAAGATTCGTGCCGCTCTTGCCACGGCACTACACGTATCGAGCTTGGGCAACTTGCTGCTGCAAGACAACAGACTGGACAACAAGCTGGCTACTGAGCAACCCGATCGCTGTGCCGCTGTCGTTGGACTTGCGTTAAGCCAGATCCATCTCCTTGCCAGTTTGATCCAGCCATACATGTAAGTGATTCTTCTCTTCCATCCTACTGAGTTCGTGCAATTTGATCAACCACCATTGGAATGTGTATGAAAATTGGAGATCATCGGGCTAATCTGCTCATAGGCCCGATACCACCGCCGCCATCCTCTCACAATTAAATGCCGAGTTCCTCATCATCCCTGACACTTGGGAAGCGCGATCACTACCTGTCGGCCACAAGATCGGCACAGCCGGCTATCTCTTTACTCAGATCAAGCCCGAGAAGGAGCAAGAGTGGCGCGAGCAGTTTGGTGGCGAGGAAGCACGCAAAGCCAAGGAGGAGAAGGCCAAGAAGGCGGCCGCTAAGAAAGCAGAGAAGGAGCGCAAGAAGGCGAAGAAGGCTGCCGGCGCTGACAAGGGTGTTGAGGCTGCTGAGAAAGGTCAAGATGGGCCTGCACCCAAGACCGCCGAAGAGGAGGTATCGAGAGGAGTGGAGCAAGTCAGCCTACAGACTTCGTAGCACGCGAGTGTGCCTACGTGGTTCGGGGAGTTTTGGCGCTGCCTTCGGTAGTGAGGTGCTGACAGCATGACGGTGCGGCTCATCAAGTCAAATGATACATCTTTACCTTAACGAAGGAAAGAAAATGTGGAAAGCTGAGTGATATTCAACACTGTGATCACTTGGATATGGCTACGAGAGATATCTCAACAGTAGTCTCGAGTACAACGATCGTTTGAGATAGACGATTCGAGTCTAATGTAGTAACACAAAATGGTGCCACACGTGTGGCTACATGTTGGAGCAGACCACATGTTCACGCCCGAAAAACCGTAGTATACGT
>Ga0068618_1000328_pt1 | contig 12756 bp, 13 predicted proteins | sample InSIn2SAF170_2_FD_77423 | JGI IMG/M metagenome (GOLD analysis project Ga0068618, IMG submission 77423) | Clean room microbial communities from NASA Spacecraft Assembly Facility at Jet Propulsion Laboratory, Pasadena, California, USA -... ...
CTAGGATCAAGAACTCGTATACCAAATGTTATGATTCTTGCACCTTAAAAATGATAAGAAACCAATAATTATAATCCACTTCGAGGGTGAAACCTCCTTTTACAATAAATACAATGAACAAGACAATATTTGATGATCCTAAGACTAGGTCTCCTTACTTTATATACAAGAGACAAGGGATACAATTATAATAAAATGGGACCATGAGGGGTTCTAGCCTACATAACATCATAACAATAGAAATGTAATCACTCAATATCTAGGGTTTGATAAGGAGTTTTTGGATTAACATGAGGATTATACAGGAATTAAAAATATATATAAAGAAAAAATTCCCACAAGAAGTTTGGAAAGGTATGAGATGCAATGTAACATACTTCAAAGTATTTTATTGTTTGGCATGCTCTCATATGCCTAAAGAATTGAAAAGAAAAAAGATGACAAAAGTGAAAAGTGCACTTTTCTTGAGTAATGCAATTTTTCCAAGGCATATACATTATGTAATCTAGTTACAAAGAAAGTGATAATCAATAGAGATGTTGAATTCAAAGAAGATAGATCATGGGATGGAAGCATAGGGAAGACTATAGTTATTGAAATAGCAAGACCTTAAACAGAAGATGAAGCATAGGAGAAGATTACGAAAGGTGGATAACAAGGTTCACAAACCCAATCATCAATTAGAGGTACTCCAACAAGACTTTAAAAATATTTGTTCAAAATGAGTCATCTAACCTACCAGTCTAGTCAATTCCTACTTCTCAATCAAGTAGTTAATTTAGCTTCACAATTTCTTCCATAAGCTTTAAAAATACTAGAATTTTGAGAGAAATCTATGAAAAGCTAGATGTGCATTAAAATTTTTCATTGTTTACTTGTCAAGCCACATATTTTGAAGAATCCACATTAAAGAAAATTAGGTGAAAGCAATGAACAAAAAAGTGAATTTCATAGATAAGAATGATACATGGGATCTCGTAGAATTACTAGAACGGTAAAGATTGTATTGGTATAAAATGGGATTGAAAAACCAATTTCAATGAGAAAAAATAAATTGAAAAGCACAAAGTCATATTGGTAGAAAAAGGTTTTGCACAATAACCTAGAGTCAATTTGACAAGACCTTCACACTAGCTTCAAGGTTAAATATAGTTTGAGTTGTCTTACCTGTAGTAGCTCTAAATAGGTGGAATATTTATTGAATGTGTGTAAGTTATCATTCTTAATTGGTATTTAAAAAGAAGTTAATATAGAGAAACCATCAAGATATGTGATAAAAAGTCATCAACATAAGATGTATGAATTGAAGACATTATATATGTATGTATGTATATAACCAATAATAGGTTTACTAAAAGAAAAATTGAGCCCACATTGTATACAAAGGTGAATAAGCAAGACCAAATCATGATTGTTTGTTTATAAGTTGATGATATAATCTTCATTGGAAATCTATCAATAGACAGGTTTAAAACAATCATTAAATAAAATTTGAAATCGTTGATTTAGGGTTTTAATGAAATATTTATGTATTATTGAAGTCATCCAATTAGATTGAAGGATTTTCATATTTCAAATAAAGTATGTCATGGATTTCATTGAAGAGATTTAGGATGATGAACTACAACCAACTACAAATGTTATAGGGACAAAGCTTAATAAAGAGGATAAGTAATCCAATGTGGATCCTAATCTATTCAAGAGAATGGTTGGCAACCTCATGTATCTCTATTCTACTAGGTGAAACATTATGTATGTTTTCAATTTCTTTCAAGTTCATGGAGCCTGAAAGAAATTGATAGAGTCAAAATGTTTAGATAATATAACATAACAAGACATTATAACATCTTTTCTATATTAGGTTGGAGAGTCTCTACTCGCAAAAAATTTATTTGCTTCCTCTTATTATATTGTAGAATTGTCAATCTTATTGTAAGAAAACAATAAAAATGTAACACACCATTAAGTGAGACCATTGTTATAAATACCAGCCTAGATCCATCTTAACTCTGAATCTATCAAGCACTGAGAGGGATCAAATCTCTCGAGGTGAAAACCTCTTTTTTGAGTGCAAAACTTGAGGAAAGGTTTGCACCTCAAGAGATTTGATCCCTCTCGGCGCTTGATAGATCTAGAGTTAAGATGGATCTAGGTTGGTTTCAGTCATGTGCGGCCAAATAAAATCTAACAAACATATGATTAATTTTATCAATAATATGTAAATTCATCTAATATTAATATAATCATTTTAAATATGTTAAATATATCTCATATTAATCTGGTCATTTTAATTTTAAATTTTCTTAGTTACCTCAGTTTGTTGAGACGATAAATCTTGTTAATAACATTAACAATGAAAAATGATGAACTAAACATTTTGAATGTAAAGTGACAATGTAATAGTGTTAAATGATAGAAAATGTGAATAATAAGAATATAGTCAATTACAAATAGTCTTCATTGTGATTAATCTCAAACTATTTTCTTCTACTGTTCTCATTGTCACCCTTGTTACTTTTGTCAACTTTTCATACTGATTGTCATCTTTTCATATCGATTATATGAAAAGGATGGGTTAAACTGTAAACCATTTAAATCTTTAGCTCAAGCTATTGTAGTAAACTTCATACCTTGTCTCTCTTTCTTTCCAATATTAATAGGTTGAATTACTATAACACAAAAATAAATGTATATTATCAATAATTTTTTGTGCTTATATTGAAATCAATGCATAATGTTAATCCAATCACTTTAAAATTAATGTACCATCATACATCCAATTACATGAAATCAGAAATCAACATCTACACTAAAATCAATGCATCTAATGCAAGCAATCAAATAAGATTAGAAAATAGCATTTACATTGAAATCAATGCATCTAATGCAAGAAATCAAATAGGATTAGAAATCAACATTTACACTCAAATCAATGCATCTAGTACAACTAAGCAAATAGGATTATAAACCAACATCTACACTAAAATCGATGCATCTAGTGAAAGTAAGCAAATAGGATTATATACCAACATCTGCACTGAAATCAATGCATCTAGTGAAAGCAATCAAATAGGATTAGAAAGCACCATCTACAGTGAAATCAATGCATTTAGTGCAAGAAATCAAATATTATTAGAAATCAACATCTATATTGAAATCAATGCATTTAGTGAGAGTAATCAAATAGGATTAGAAATCACCATCTACACTGAAATCAATGCATTTAGTGCAAGCAATCAAATAGGATTAGAAATCATCTACATTTAAATCAATGCATCTAGTGCAATAAATCAAATATAATTAGAAATCAACAAATACACTAAAATCAATGCATCTAGTGCAAGCAATCAAATAGGATTAGAAATCACCATATACACTGAAATCACTGAAATCACTTTCCATATACATCTCTGTCTCCCTTTGTCCCTCTCTATCACCCCCAAAACATACACTCTTTTTCTAAATATATCAATCTATCCCTCCCTCCTCCTCTCCCTCCCTCTCTCTCTTTCCCTTCTCTCCCTCTCTCTTGCTTCAATCTCTCTTCCCTCCTGTCATCCTGCCTTCCTCTCTCTCCATATTCCTTATCACTCCATGTTGGGAAAAATACTGAGAAGGGGGGTGAATCAGTATATAAAACTCACTTAATTTTTTTCTTTTCTTACTCATGTTTATGTATGCGACTTTATTGAAAGAAACCTGCATAAGTACGCAAATGTTAACAACTAGTGTATATCTAGTTAACTTACTTTTCAGTTAATTCATCACCTGTTTAACTTAAACCAGTGTATCAATACTTCAATAGGCATTAATTAAATAGTAACCATGTGCAGTAAGAACATAATAGAACATCATGCATAAGAAACACATCAACACCGACAGTTTTAGGTGGAAACCCAATGTGGGAAAAAAACCATTGTTGTTGTCATCTCTGCCTTCATATTTTATTATAAAGGAAAACTTCTTAAAATCTTGTACTGGCTCAGACTCATACCAAAACGTAGGCACCGACCTGCAGAAGGCTACAACCTTCTCTTGTTCTCCATCACCCACTAGAAGGGAGCTCCAACCCCCTGATCTCGTGTATCGACACCCATTGGAAGGGAGCTTCACCCCTTGATCTGATTTACCAGCGACCATTGGAAGGAAGATTTAACTTCCTCACTAAAGTCTCCAACCCTCAACACCTTTGTGGACCATGTTCCATAAATTTTCACATTAGATCCACCTGATAGAAAACATGACAACTTGTAGGCCACTTTTCTTCAAATTTTCAGACTAGACCCACTACCATCATTTAAGCCCAATACCAAATATAAAAACTGAAACTGATCACTGCAATAAATAACTCAATCATTGAATCAACTGAATTAACCAATCACTGGACCAAATGAGACCCAAATCAATCAACTTATTCTCAAACAACCAAAGTAGTGATCCAGGTGGATGTTGGTGGCCACCCACCTATCCCATTTGGACCCCCACAACTGTCTCTTTCAGTTTTTCAGTTTCCTTAATTATAGCGCAGTTTACTATTTTTAGCAGTTTTTCGGGTCTTAAACTTCCGGAGCCGTTTTGAGGCCCTAAATGACGTTTTTTGGGAAATCCACCGCCAACGATTTTTCTGATAAAAATCATCTTTTTCGTCGTAGTCCTCGGAGAAATCTTTCCAACGGGCTATCATGCGCATCAAACGGAGATAATACAACCAATTCACGACCTCGGGAAGTTGGCTGTCCAACTCACCCCAAAACGGGGCCCACAATTTGGCGTTTCATCTTCTAGGGTTAGGTTTTGGAATGTGAAGGGTTTTCCATTGTTTCTCAATAATAAATAGGCCTTCGAGCCTCATTGTAAACACAGTTCGGAACAGTTTAGAGGCATGTAGCTGACACATCTGTTACAGGGATTAGTGTCTATTCAGAACTACTCTATCCCACTAAGGTATGGTAGCTACCTTAGAAACAACAGAAGAAAGTCTATCTTGATTTCCTTTTATAATAAGTAGATAGAAGAAGATAGAAGGAGCCAACCTTTGTCTTTCGCTTGCACTCCTTGCTTGATTCTTCCTCTTTCTCACAGCCTCTTGATGCTTGCCCACTTGTATACCCAGCTCCAAGGAATACCTGCAATATCCCAGCAACACAAGACTATGCAAGAACAAAGATCTACTAATATAAATAATCTAGGGTCAGTATAGATTAACCATTCAAATGCATAAACATGTATTACACAAAGAAATGGAAGGAAGCAAGAATAGCTTTATTGATAAGTAAAATGAAGTCAAGAGAGTTACAACCAACTATTCCGACCCAGCATCATCCTCTTGACAAGAAAAGTTCTCTTTTCACCTCATACAAAAGCATAAATCACCCAACAAGCATTAAGATCACCTGAAGAAACTATCAACAATTCCTTACAATAAGCCCAATTCCAACCTCTGGATCTCTTGGTGAGGGATCCATATATAGCATCTTGACAAGGAAATAAGTTAGCTTCTATGTTTTTGATTAGTGTCCTCCCACTGATAGTCCTTGCTTCCACTTGGAGATTGAGCATCTATGACTCATCCTTGGTCGAATTCTGAGAAGCAAGTGTCACAGGAGAGAGTTATGGAAGATTCCATGCCTTTCCACCTTGCAAACTGACACTTCCATTTGTCACTTTCCCGCTCAGCGCACCCTGTAGAAGGGCTACCTGCTCTTAAACGCAGTCCCACGGTGTATTCAGGTGGGCTTAAACGCACCTGGACCATGGAGCAAGTGCTCTTATCTTGAATTGACCAATTTTGAGTAGTTTTTCATGGAGGACTTTCTGGGAGGAGCTATAATCTTTTGACCTTGTTCTTTTAGGGGTTGGAACAACACTTTTAGGGACTTAGGATCCCTTGATTTATGGATATTTGCTGGTTGGGGTTGTAGGGCCCAAAAATATCTATAACAACATCTCTTCTCAGAGATAAGCTACCATCGCCCTAGCTGGGTTATTTCTATTTGTAAGCATATTTCCGTATTCTCCATTAATGAAATGAAGTGTTATTTCCGCTGCATCTCTGTTTTTATGGTTATCGCATCTCTGTATTTATGGTTATCTCTGTAATCTATTGCGTTCCTACTTAAATCCGGATCAAGTAGTTAATCACTGTAACCAAAGTACCAATACTAAACCCAAACACTACATCAACTCACTGAACCAATTGAAAACCTTGATCAATAAAATGTTAGAATATATACACTACTTTAATTTAGCAAAACCGCATGTATATGTGACTTCCTTGAAGCATACACGTGTACAGATCTCAAAACATTGAACCCTGAAACTGAATCATGGTCATTTTGAAACAAACACTAAGTTACACCTTGAACCACTGACTCATTCTGAAATAATCACAGAACCATCATGGATCTTCAATCACATACAGCTAGCAACAACATCATTGTTAAATCAATCAATTCAACTACAATCATCACTGTTAAACCCAAATCATTGATGAGCGGCAATATTGCAGCAAGGATGCTACAACTCCTGGGCTACCAACTTTACTTATCAACCTGAGGTTAGTACAAACTTGGAGGTGATAGTGCTGTATGCACAAGTAAAAGTGATGGTTCTGCCAGTTGTCACTGTTCAGCTGGCGAGAGACCACTGGGGTTCCAAGCCAGACTTCTATAGAGTCAGAAGAAGCTTGATTCTTTGATGGAAGAAAGGTAAATATACTCTAAGAACTTACTCTACTGCAGTAATGGAGAAAGCCAACATGTAATGCTAAACCACACCATACCCTAATTAACCATTTAAGAAGCTATGCTAAGAAGAAATGATAAATCAACAACAAAAAAATGCTACTATCTAAGTTGCAGAAGTAAGAAGCATCAAACAAGACTAATGTGCAATGAAAGAAACTAAACTAAATATGTTTTCACTTTTTTGGTCTTTTTATGTAAAATCAAGTATGCAAACTAATTGTTCTTGTGGATGTGACAGGTGGATTAAGAGTGTTTGAGGATGGCTAGAAGGTTTATGGAGTGGTTGGATGGTGTGGAGGGTCCCTAGGAGGTTTTTTGTTTCTTCCTAGAGGTTTTCCATCAATTTGGCCTCAAAACAGGCTGTTTCAGGGAAACCTACAGGATACAACCAAGAGCTAAATGTGAGGTGTTGGAGGTGTTGGGAGGCTTAGGAAAGGTGTGTGATGGGTGGAATGGAGTGTTAGAAGGTCTAGGAGCACTCAGGAGTCAATATCCAAGATAAGAGATGGCTAGATTCGCTCAATGTGTTTAGGAGAATTTCAATGAAAAATGATGAGAAACTAGTGAGGGTGATGGTGAAAACAAGGGATGGCTAAGGTGGATGAAGTGGAAGGTGGCTTCTGGCTATGAAGTATTGGTCTCCTTCTGAAGCACCTGCTCTGCATGAAACATGTGTGTCTTCCCAAAAAAACTATGCAACAAGGTACATTTTCATAAACTAGAAAAGCAAAACTAAGGAATCAACTGCCTATATTATGCATGAAGAAAGCTGCTGAAGGGAATGAAATCATGAGTGAGATCTACTACAGAAATGGTGATGGTAAATATGACAATGAAATCTATCTTGCAACATTAACCAAATACTAAATTAAGGACATCAAACTCCAAAGCTCATAAAAGAACTAGAAATATGTGTTTTTGGGGTTGCTTAAGGGTCCCTTCCTCAAGTCATGGTCCCAGAGGGAGGAAGTGAGGCCAAGACACCTGCTAAAAACCTTGTGGTGATCCTTTTTCTCCTTGCTAACCTACTACTTGCAATAAGGCACAAATGGAAGCAAACTATCACACAACCAATCTAATCTACACTACTTGTAATGGAAATGCATCTAATAAGCAAATTAACAATTAAGCTATGAATCTACACTAATCATACATGTAAAATAAAGAGGAGCCTTGGCTGATAGGGTTGGGCCCTAACCCAAGAGCTTCAGCCCTCTGAGTTAACTCAGTGCTGGCTCAAAATAAAACTCAATCTTATTACCAAAACAACAAATTACATCAAAAGAACTGTCATAAGTCTTGCAGCTCGAAAATAGAGTAGAATTTTACAATAAAAAATCCAAATCCTACTGAGGTCCTAGGCCTCTCCACTTATATGTTTGAAGTCCCCAATGAATTCCTTAAAATTAGGGAGGCTGGGCTCCCAAACTCGAGATAAATTGGTGCTTTGTCTCTCACTTGCTCGGCTGCCTTCTAGTCCTCATGATATGGCTCTTTGCACTCCGAGCTGATGGAGGAATATTCAAATGGAGGGGTAGTAAATGAGGTGGATTTACCTCCTATAATCCCTCTCCCTTGTCCCAATCGAGTTTTGACCTTCGTATTTGCCAAAATTCCTTGATTTCCTCCTTTAATCCTGCATTAAATGCACACTAGACCACAAAGCATAATATCCAACTCCAACTCACCTCATAAACAAAATACAATCAAAAGCATGCAATAAGTTATGAGAATAGTTGGTTTGACTAAGCTAGGAGGTGAATTAAGGCCCATATAATTACCCAATGATGAGCCTCATCATCACCCCCTACTGAAAGTGTTGCTCATCCTCTGAGCAACTTAGTCAATATCCATATCCTTCATGGCTCTGTTAGCCTCTCTGACATCCCATGCCTCTGCTGTGGTCTCCTCTTCTTGTTCATAGAAGCCTGTTTTCTTTTCTACTTCTTCCCACTCCCTCTTTTATTCTTCTTCTTTTCTCCCTTCTAGCATCCCTAGGAGTAGTGGTGGACTGAGTTTTAGGCCTATCCAATTGAGCTTAATCACATATGAGCAGTATCAACCAAGAACACATATAATTGAGAATGAGAAGCAATCACACATAACACAGAAATATAATCTGGGGAAAGCCTCAGCCTAAAACCCCACTCTCTGCATTATCATATAAGTGGAAAATAGTTCAGATTACAAAAAGAATCAGCTCTCAAGCTATCCTGCTCTCTCTGCAATCCCTCTGCTGCTCATAGATAATAAAGGCCTCTCACAAACCTTCTCCTTTGCCCTCCAAGCCTCCTATTTCCTTGCGCAGTTTTTCCTAGGTTCCAGTGCTTCCACAAGTGTGAATTCCCACCTCACACTGCTCACTTGGCTCAGAAATCACTGCACAAACTTGAAAGAGATAAATCCTTCTGCTTAAATGAGTTTCCTTTATAGGAAAAATCCATCCAACTGATAGTACACTATCCCTCCTTTGATCTCAACTAGGTCTCTGACTGAACTGACATGCATGAGTTATTTATGAGAGAATATTTAGTTATCTGGAGAGTAGCAGTCACATGCATGCAAGCATTAATTAACTGAACTCACAATTACTTCAACAAACTGTTTAAATTAATCTAACTGGACATGACTTAGTTATCTGAGCCAAATAATTACAACTCAATATTACAACTCATCCTTATCTCTTTAACTGATGGATAAATTCCTCAATCAATGGAAAAACTGTTGCATGTCCTCATATAGACTTCATGTTTGATTTTCTCCAACTAATTAACTCAAGATGAATTAATTGATTATTTTACAAACAGCTGCTAAGATCAAATTCGAATTTTACTTCTCAATTTTAGTCTAGGGACTGACTGAAATTGGAATCTATCCCGAACTGCTAAAAATAGCAATGCTATTTTTAGCACTTCCATTTTTCATTCCTTGTTGCTCAATCCAGCACTGGTACCGGAACTACTATTTATAGCAGTGCTATTTTTAGCACTTCCATTTTTAGCATTTGTTGTTGCCATTTTCAACACTCCCTCTCGATAAGAAAGGCTTCCACTCAAACCCGATCCTGAACTTTTGGAATGTTCTGCATGCAACACTTCTACCAAGTATGGTTGCTCCAGCAACTCTAGAAACAAAAAAACTCCCAACTGACCTCCCTATTGGGCTAGAAACATAATCTGATGCTGAAGCTCCCTCTGTTGCTGACAAGTGCTCCCTCTTTGACCTCTAAGTTGCTGCAACACTCCATGCATCTCACACCGTTGCACACCTCTCTGTGCCATCCTGCACTAGTGCAACACTCCTGTTCCACTCTCATTGCTGTAGCTTGCTAGCTCTACATAGTCTTGGGACTCCTACACTGTAGCTCTCTCTTCTGCTCCATCCGCATCTACCTCTACCCACTCAGTCAGTCCTGCTACTCCTCGTCGGGGCTCCTGTAGCAAAGTCGAATCAAAGAGGTTGGGTACCTCAAGGATCCTGCCCCTATTCCAGCCTTCTTGGGACGATCACTCCACATCGCCCCACCTCCCACCTGGAGGTATGGCCGCATGTGATCCCTCTACCCACTTGGCTCGAAATTCCCCCCTACTAGAGGTTTCTGGATGAATGGATATCTCCACCAAATCTCCTCTCAGCTTCTCTAGTTGTGGCTGGTCCACAACCTCTTGAAGCTGCTTCACCAATTGTGGCTCCTCCACAATTCTCTGAGACTTCTTTTGGCACTGCATGTTGAGAGGTAGTGTACGCTCCCTCTCAACCACCAAGTCTCCACCAGTTTCCTTGCTCCTCAAGGCTTTGTATGCATCTTGAACCTCAAGAGCATATAGGTTCTTGACCCGTGAACCGATCTGCTTCACCTGTCTCGTGATGATGTGTCTAAGGAAAACCTTTCCCTTACTGAAGACTACATCATAGCCTCTGTCTTCCAGCATCGCGATCAACACCAAATTTCTCTTCAGTCCTGGTACATACTTGACATCGGTCAAGGTAATGCGAACTCCATGCTCCCTCTGAAAAACAACTGTGCCTACACCTGAGACACTATACTTTTCATCATTAGCCATCGCTATGAGTATCTGGAGATTTTTATCCTCCAAAGTACTGAACAAACTCTTGTCGTCGGTCATGTGGAAAGAAGCTCCACTTGCAAGAAACCAACCACATCCCACCATGGATGAAACCATGCATGCGAAGAGAGTGAAATCCAAATCGAACTATGAGGCCAATGCCTTACCTTTTAATCCTTCCACAGATCCCTTCTTGGATTTCCTCAGTGGACAATTTGTAGAAAAATGGCCCACTTCATGACAACGAAAGCATCACACTTTCGATTTGTCAAAATTATTCCCACCATGGGAAGAACTAGAATTGGAATGAGAATTCTTCTCCTTCCCCTTCTTCGCCTTACTCGCTAAGGCACCATTTTCTTCATCCTCCTTGGATGAAGAACCATCTTTGGTGCTTCTTCTTATCTCCTCTTGCATAGATTTGACCAAAGTCGTTCCCAATCTGACAGTTTCTCTCTTCCATTATCCGAGTCTTGGTAGCTATGCCAGCTCTTAGGAAGACCGAGGAGTGTAAGACTCGCCATGTCATCATCAGCGGTTGTCATCCCTACACTTCCAAGCCCATCTCTGCAGGTGGTGAGCTTGTTCAGATATGTAGAGATCGTGTCGCCCTTTTCACACTTGATTTTCCGAAGCTTGTCTTTCAGCGCCATCCTCCTCTGATCGCTGCTGTTCTGATATAGATCTTTCAATGTTTTCCACATCGAAAACGGTGTCTCCTTTCCATGGAGACTCAAGACTATGTGGTCTCGAACTCCCTCCAGAAGGATTCTCCTTGCTCTAGCCACACATTTCTTCCATTCTGCCAATTCTGCAGCATCAGTCAGCTTGGGGACTTCTTGATCAATGAAGTCTTTTAGACCATTATCCTCTAATACTACTTCCATGCGATCCTTCCAGGCTATATAATTTGAACTGCCATCAAGAGCATATTCGAGTCTTAAATCGTTGAACGCCATTGGTGAAATTGAGATGTGATAAGAACTTGATTTCTATATTCAGGAACCTTAAACTTCGAACTTCTCCCTTCACAGTATAGTGTTCTCTCCCTTGATCACCTTTGCTCCGATACCATGTAGAAATTCCCACTGTAGATCAATAAATTATGCAATATACTAAAGCAAAATACAGATCTACTTCTACCATAAACTTTGCGGAAGCTTAATCGCATATGAGTAGTATCAACCAAGAACACATATAAATGAGAATGAGAAGCAATCACACATAACATAGAAATATAATCCAGGGAAAGCCTCAGCCTAAAACCCCACTCTCTGTATTATCATTCAAATGGAAAATAGTTCGGATTACAAAAAGAATCAGATCACAAGCTATCTTGCTCTCTCTGCAATCCCTCTGCTGCTCATAGACAGTCAAAGGCCTCTCACAAACCTTCTCCTCTGCCATCCAAGCCTCCTATTTCCTTGTGGATTTTTCCTGGGGTCCAGTGCTTCCACAAGTGTGAATTCCCACCTCACACTTCTCACTTGGCTAAGAAATCACTACACAAACTTGAAGGAGATAAATCCTTCTGCTTGGATGAATTTCCTTTATAGGAAAAATCCATCCAAATGATAGTACACTGTCCCTCCTCTGATCTCAACTGGGTCTCTGACTGAACTGACATGCATGAGTTATTTATGAGAGAATATTCAATTCTATGGAGAGCAGCAGTTACATGCATGCAAGCATTAACTAACTGAACTCACAATTAATTCAACAAACTGTTTAAATTAATCTAACTGGACTTGACTCAGTTAACCGAGCCAACTAATTACAACTCAATATTACAACTCATCCTTATCTCTTTAATTGATGGATAAATTCCTCAATCAATGGAGAAACTGTTGCATGTGCTCACATAGACTTCATGTTTGATTTTCTCCAACTAATTAACTCAAGATGAATTAATTAATTATTTTACAAACAACTACTAAGATCAA
>Ga0068618_1000329_pt1 | contig 12754 bp, 12 predicted proteins | sample InSIn2SAF170_2_FD_77423 | JGI IMG/M metagenome (GOLD analysis project Ga0068618, IMG submission 77423) | Clean room microbial communities from NASA Spacecraft Assembly Facility at Jet Propulsion Laboratory, Pasadena, California, USA -... ...
AAGGATGAAATTTACCAGCATTTGCCGTTGCAGTAAACGGGGCGGCATTAAGGGCAAATATTAAAACCAACAGAGATATAATTGAGCGCATCAGAAATTGTGGATTTGTTTACAAAACTCTGCTTTATTTTCAACCAATAATCGTACAACGACATTTTTAACGAATGACTGATTTTGGTTTTTATTTTTCTATCGGATGGCAACATATTATTAGCCTCGACGCCCTTGATCACCAGCTTTTTATATTAGCACTAACTGTTTTATACACCCTGCGAGAATGGAAAAAGGTGCTCGTTTTAGTTACCGCATTTACTATCGGTCACTCAATTACACTCGCCTTAAGCACCCTCAATATTCTAACTATCCCCTCTCAATTAGTTGAATTCTTCATACCTTGTACCATCTTTATTACGGCTGCTGCAAATATTATTAAACCTGCATCCACCCCAAAAGGCATACAACTAAATTATTTTTTTGCCATGTTTTTTGGGCTCGTTCACGGATTAGGTTTTGCAAATGCTTTAAAATTCATGCTTGCCAAAGATCAAAGCCTGGGACGGTCGCTACTGGCATTTAATCTTGGACTGGAAGCTGGACAAATAGCCGTAGTTATTTTTCTTCTTTTGCTTGCTCATATTTTTATTTTTTATGTAAAAGTCAACCGTCGGTATTGGATAATATCAATATCTGCAATGGTATTACTGGTATCATTAAAAATGGCTATTGAGCGCTTTCCATCTTAAAAACACCTTTAATAATAACAGATGAGAAAATTTCTTTTATTTCTTTTTTCAAGTGGCTTATTGTATTCAGCTCATGCACAAAACGCTGAAAACAACCCGGGGTCTAATCACGGTAACAAGTTTGAGCAGCTAGGCACTATTCTTCCTACACCGAACGAGTACAGAACAGCAAGTGGAGCGCCAGGCAATAAGTACTGGCAGCAACGATGTGACTACGACATTAAAGCAAGTTTAAACGAAAAGAGCTTGCGGCTTACCGGAACTGAAACACTTACTTACTTCAACAATTCGCCTGATGTTTTATCCTATTTATGGCTGCAGTTGGATGAAAATGAGCACAGCTCTTTAAAGAATGCCGGCTATCAAAGTAGCAATCGTCTTCCTTCACAAGCAACAACCCAATCGCTTGCAGCTTTAGAAGACCCTAACAAAGACAATGGCTTTGGAGTAAACATTGTAAAAATTACAGATGCTACAGGAAAGGCACTGCCGTACGTTGTTAATAAAACAATGATGCGTGTCGACCTTCCTACCTCACTTAAGCCCGGTCAGAAATTTATATTTTCGATTGATTGGAACTATAATATAAGTGACCGAATGGTTCAGGGTGGACGTGGCGGATACGAATTTTTCCCTGATACAAAAGACTATTTGTTTACAATGTCTCAGTGGTATCCCCGCCTTTGTGTTTACAGCGATTTCCAGGGGTGGCAGAATCACCAGTTTGCCGGCCGTGGAGAGTTTGCTTTAACGTTTGGAAATTTCAAAGTACAAATGACAGTACCTGCTGACCATGTGGTAGGTGCGACGGGTGAGTGCCAGAATTATGCACAAGTATTGTCTGCTGCACAACTAGCGCGGTGGCAAAAAGCACAAACCGCCAAAGAACCGGTTGAAATAGTAACGCTGGCTGAAGCGAAGGAAAGAGAGATTAGAAAATCTACTGCAACCAAAACGTGGGTATTTGCAGCAAAAGATGTACGTGACTTTGCCTGGACATCATCGCGCAAGTTCGTTTGGGACGGAATGCCTACTACCGTTGAAGGCAAAAAAATAATGTGCATGAGTTTTTACGGTAAAGAGGGCTATGCATTATGGCGCAGATACTCAACGAAAGTGGTTGCACATACTGTAAAAACCTACTCTCATTTCAGTATCCCATACCCCTACCCTGTAGCTCAAAGTGTAGAGGCTAGCAATGGTATGGAATACCCTATGATCTGCTTTAACAACGGAAGAACTGATAAAGATGGAACTTACTCCGAGCAAACTAAGAATGGTATGATTGGGGTGATCATCCATGAAGTTGGTCATAATTTCTTCCCAATGATCGTTAACAGCGACGAGCGTCAATGGACGTGGATGGATGAAGGGCTGAATACTTTTGTTCAATACCTGACAGAGGAAATGTTTGATAATAAATTTCCCAGTCGCCGTGGTCCGGCCTGGGCAATTACTGACTATATGAAATTGCCTAAAGACCAGCTGGAACCAATCATGACCAATTCGGAAAACATTATTGGTTTTGGTCCAAATGCATATGCTAAACCTGCAACAGGTTTGAACATTTTACGGGAAACGATCATGGGTCGAAAACTCTTCGATTATGCTTTTCAACAATATGCACGTCGTTGGGCATTTCATCATCCTACACCTGCCGACTTTTTCCGCACTATGGAGGACGCTAGCGGTGAAGACCTTGACTGGTTTTGGCGAGGATGGTTTTATAGTACAGACGTAACTGACATTTCACTCGATACAGTTAAGTTCATGAAACCAGACGTTAATGCAACTCCTCGTATGGGAGAATCAGACACAATGGTAGTATTAGATAAGCCTCTCTTAAATAATTTTGAAGACATCTCTAAAATCAGGAACCGCCAGGACACAAGCATTCGCTTTTATACTGATGTAGATACAACCCTCCGCGATTTTTACTGGAAATATGGACGTGGAATGGAAGTATACGACTCAGCGAAGTATGCAGTTAAAGTTCCCGGTCGTCTCGAGCCTCTTACTGAAGCAGATAAGTTGAAGTATGACAGCAAATACTTTTACCAGTTGACCTTCACCAACAAGGGTGGGCTAGTAATGCCAATCATAGTAGAATGGACCTACAAAGACGGTACAAAAGAAACAGACAGGATACCTGCACAAATTTGGCGCTTAAATGAAAAGCAGGTGGTCAAGTCTTTTATGAAAGATAAAGAGGTTGCGTCAATACAACTGGACCCGCTACGCGAAACAGCAGACATTGATGAAAGCAACAATACATGGGGAGCGACCACTGCTCCTCCTACCCGTTTTCAATTATTTAAGTCGAAACAGGGTGCAGGGCGTGGACAATCATCAGGATTAACACCTATGCAAAATGCAATGAAGAAGAAATCAACGTAAGTTGTAAACAACGCAAATAGAAAAGCTGGGCCTGGATAAATGAAAACAGTAACGATTTCATTCATTCAGGCCCAGCTTTTTTACTCTTAAGAGAATAGCACTGGTAGAGCGCTTGAGCAATTTGGCTATTTCGAAAACAGTACTTCCTGCAACTAGCATATCGGTCAGTTCAATGTCTTCTTCAGCCGTCCAGGGATGATAAGCTTCCTTAGCTGCCCGCTTTAAAGCATCTGTACGAACACCTTTGGTTTTCTGCTTGCCAACTCCAGATTTTTGTTTGTAGTTTTTGCCGTCACTTGTATTTCTCTCGACTGGTTCAAACTCTTCGTGTTTTACAGGATTCAAAACTCTTACGTAAGCTGACGGCGGAAATTCTTTAGGCACTAAATCTACAGGGATATTTACTTTTTGCCTCGCCCGTGTCACTGCCACATATAATAGATTGATTTCCTCGTTTAGTTTATGTGACACAGCTTTTTCTGCTACTAACTTTTCAAGCTTCTCCTCCGTCAAAAAATCTTTCACAATTTGTATCTCGTCATACTCCATCCCTTTGCACCGATGAACAGTCGAAAAAACAATATCGGCTTTACCCCTGTCATCACTACTGATATGCTTTTCCTTTAAAGATTTAATGATGTCTGGTATTTCATTTCCATACTCTTCCACTATTTCTACCATCATCGCAAGCTGTGCGTCTTCGGTTTTTTCTATATAATCCTCTAATTCGGCCATGCTGTTCATGCTCTGTATCAGCTTATCTTTTATTGAACCACGCTTGCCATTATATAGGTTGAGAACATCGTACAAGCTGGCGCCTTCATCAGCATATGTATAAGAATTAATATTGCCTTCAAAATAAATTTTATCCAGGCTCTTTCTTTCGGTTACATATTCTATTGCTTTCAATAACAGCCCTAAATTAGTACGTGCTATTACCGCCTTACTCTTGCTTTCGTTGGGTTGGCCACTTCCCTTAATCGTTACTGTTTGGTGCTCACCTAAATGCCGCTTCCATTCCAGCACCCCACTTGCAAGGTCTGCAATCGCTTGAGGAAAACGAAAACTGGTGGAAAGATGAAAAGTGGGAAAATTTGCTTGTTCGAGGGAGTTGACAGCGTATCTCCAGCTATAAATTTGCTGGTGCGTATCGCCGACAATTACCTTCGTTGCCGCTTGTTTCAAAAATATGTCCAGCATTGCCGGTGAGGCATCCTGGCCTTCATCAAAAAGGATATAGTCATAATACAATTTCGGATTAGACAACTGAAACTTCTTTAAATAAAAGTCGTGTGTGATGTCAATCTCAGCTTTGTCCATCTTAGCAAGTAGTATTCTTACCTTCTGCAGGATATATGGATAAAAAGTATTTACGAATGTCTTAGCCTTTGTATCTTTCACAACATCCAGGTAGTTCAGCTCTTGTACACGTCTTTTATCACTGTTGCAGAAATAGGATACGAATTTTTGGATATGATTGGCGATAATGTATTCTGTATGCTTTTCGCCACTCCCCTGTATACCTAGCAACTCTGCGACTTCATACGATTTATATTCCTGTGTCCTTACTTTGTAACCACTGCCCATAACAATATGCTTGTAGGCGAGAGAATGTGCTGTTTCCACCTGCACATTATGCATGCCCTTTTCGACAAATCTTTTCTTCGCCTCAAGCTTTACAGTTTTATTAAAAGCCAGGTAAAGAATGTTTGAGTTAGCAGGCCGGGCATGAGCATATTCTATAATAGTTGTTGTTTTACCTGAACCAGCAACAGCATTAATCCTTATATCGCCGTTAGAATGAATAATGTGATATTGCTCATCGGTTAAGTGCATCTACGAAAATAATAAAAGCATTGTTGGAATAAGAAGAATTTGCTATGACCCGTTTCTTTAGTTCGGTAGGTTTAATTGTTATTTGTTCTGGCTAAAGGAAATTGAAGCTAAGCGAGTTTTTAAAAAAATGAGATGCCCAGGAAAATTTGGTGAGCTAGCAAAACAGAAGGCCATACACTGCCGCATCTTGCAACGATTCAAGAATTTATAGAACAAGAATTCAGGTTATTTAAAAGAAGGTAGGTAAGTGAAGTGTCTAAAGTGAATGCATTGGTATAAGATAAAAATTTTAATATTCCAGGCACCACCACCCACCTCTACGCTAACATCATCTCTTTTTCCTCTTCATATTTTTTTCGACCATAACCAGGAATAACGTGTTTCTCACTATGGTAAGAAGAACGAACAAGCGGCCCGCTTTCTACATAGTCAAATCCAAGTTCATAACCAATTTCCCTTAGTTCAGCAAATTCGTTAGGATGAACAAACCTTTCAACTGGTAAATGTTTTTTTGTTGGCTGAAGGTATTGGCCAAGTGTAAGTACATCTACACCTACGGCTACAAGATCTTCCATGCTTTGAATAACTTCCTCCTTTTTTTCTCCAAGTCCAAGCATGATACCTGTTTTTGTTCGCATGCCTCCTTCTTTTAGCACGCGCAATACTTCAAGGCTTCGGCGGTATTTCGCTTGTATCCTTACCTGGCGGCTAAGCCTTTCCACCGTTTCCATGTTATGACTCACCACGTCTGGTGCCGCGTCTATTATTCGTTGCACCTGGTCAGCGTATCCTTTGAAATCAGGAATTAGAGTTTCAAGTGTGGTATCAGGGTTTAAAGCTTTTACCGCTTTGATAGTATTATACCAAATTATAGAACCTCCGTCTTTCAGTTCGTCCCTGTCGACACTCGTCAATACGGCATGTTTCACCATCATTAAATTAATGGCTTCTGCAACCCTTTGTGGTTCGTCCCAATCAACGGGATCGGGGCGGCCAGTGGCTACAGCACAAAAGCCGCAGCTACGCGTACAGGTGTTGCCAAGGATCATAAAAGTGGCCGTTCCTTCACCCCAGCATTCGCCCATATTAGGGCAATTGCCGCTTTCACAAATGGTATGCAATTTATGGGTGTCAACAAGGCCACGAACGTGCTTATAACTTTCACCAATTGGCAATTTCACCCTCAGCCAATCTGGTTTTTTTATCTTTGAGTTAGTCGGATCTATCTTAGCTACTACAGGTAATTCTTGCATGGAATACCAATGAAATTAAAAATGATGAATGTTTTACTTGTACTCTAGTAGGGTAAAGTATCAGCCAGCAAAGGTCTTACATTCAAGTGTAAAAAAACGAAATTTACTTTTTGTAACGATAACGTTTGACAAACTGTTGATAAAAGCTATAAACAGTACAAATGAGTGACATAACTATGTTGAGATTTGGTCTCAGTTGGCAACCAAAAAGACGATACAAGAGATGTGATCAACCAGAGGTTTCGGGAAGTGCTAAAACACAACAACGAAGCTAATTGCCAGAAGCAAAGAGCCATTAGCTGCTTTCCTATTTTCTCCTCCCAAATTCAATAGCAGCATAAGCATTAAAGAAAAGCTGCTTTTGTTTTTGTAACAGAATAAAAGGCATTTTTTGCGTATAAAACTCGAGATTGAGACCAACTTCTATAGCACTCACCAGCTCATTGTATCGGCCGTAATCAAAGCGAAGCGCAGTTTTGGCGTACAGCCCAGGCGTAAATTTCATTTCTCCAAAACCTTTTGTAAAGCCAGAAGAGCCTAAGACATAGTTGGGATTATCTAAAAAAACGGCGGTATCACCAGTAAATTTAACGTCACGGGCTGTATTAGCACTGCTGGCAACTTTTAAATAATATGGCTTCAGTAAACCTGCGCTGAGACCACCACCATAAATTGCTGACACTGCCACTCCGTTTTTATTTCCCTTATTACCAATTAAACGCTGTTGAGCAATACCAAGCTTGGCATAGTAGAAGTTGTTGATCTTGCCATACACATACGGGTTGCTTAAATATGTGCCTGTAATGGTAGATATTTTCTCCTCTTTGGCATGTTTTCTTTCACCTATTTCCAGGCTGTACAAATTTGACTTCCTTGAAGTTTTCATCCGTCCCATCTCCAAAAACATCCCGTAGCCATCAGTATTCAGCTTAACGCCAAAAACGGTTTGTTTTTGAAAGATAATCGCACCTTCCTCTTCCTGCGTAATCATTCGGTTGATTTGTTGCTTCCGCTCTACTTTTTTCTGTTGTTTCACATCCTTATTTTGACTGTAACCAGCAGTTATAATAAGGGTACAAATTCCCACTAAAGCTATATTCTTCACGTTATATGATTTGATACTTGTAAATTTAAGGCAAAATTACTATCAATGACATCACAGGTACTATACGAGGGAAATTTAAGAACGGTTGCCACACATTTACAAAGCGGAACAGTCATAGAAACAGATGCGCCAACTGATAACCAGGGAAAAGGAGAACGATTTTCACCAACCGATCTTGTGGCTACAGCATTGGGAAATTGCATGCTAACTATAATGGGAATCAAGGCGAGAGATATGCAATTAAACCTTGAAGGAACGACCGTTGATATCACCAAAAACATGGTAGCAAATCCAAGAAGAATCGGCGAGATAAATGTTGTCATAAATTTTCCTGAAAATTTACAAGCCGACGAAAAACAGCGGACGATTATTGAAAGAGCGGCCATGACGTGCCCTGTTTTTGAAAGCCTTCATCCCAATATGAAAAAGGATGTTGAGTTTAAGTGGGCGGAGAAAAGTTGAAAGTTTTAAGTTGAAAGTTTTAAGGTTCACAGTCTCACTTAACCATCTCCCGACCTTTCAATATTGTGTTACCGACCGTGCACTCAAGGCAGCGTCGTTTGCTGCAATAATTATTCTTTAGCTCAATCAATCCCTGGCTCTCCAGCCCATTTTTGCTGGAAATGTGGAAAGACGACCATTTTTGAGTAATCGTATTTTTTTCAGGAGACATTTCACTCAGCCATTCTACGCACTTATCTTTTACAGCTTCGTCCCCATGTAATAAACCGTATGCAAACAAAACAGGTATGACAGTATTGATGATGATGTTTTCAGTCATTTGTTGTCCCAACTGTTTGGGGTGATACTCCAGGGGCTCATCGGGCAAATAATGATAATGCCAGTAATCGTTTGCTGTTACGTTCAACAACTCCTTAACCTTCCTGACGGAGTCAGTTTCTTTAATCCTGGAAAACAGATGCGATGATTGATTAATTAACATGGCTAGTTGAGCAAGCCGAACAGTTGGAAAATTTGCAGGGCGCATTCTAAGAAAAAAAGGCTTTACCGGCACTTGCTTCAACTGGTACTTTTTCTGATAAAAGAGGTATTCCCTTTTCAACAGCTTTGGGTAATCTTCCAGGAAATCACCTTCAAGCAAACCAGCCTGCCCTAATAAAAAGCCTTCTACCTGGTGAATTTGATTTTTATGTCGCCCAAGCACATTTAGCGGTAAACTTTTAGCAACCGTTTCAAACACATCTGCATTCACCTTCATTCCAAAGTTCCTGGCAAGCATCCACCAAAAGACTTCTTCCCAATGGTTGTTTGCTTCTTTTAAAAGGTCTAATACGACAGCAGATTTACGTTGCAATCTTTCTATAGCCATCCGCTCCTTCCACCCTGTCCATTTTATTTCATCAAATACCGGCAGATATGATTCGCATGGAACAAAAGCTTCCCGCACCATTAGTTCTTTAAACCGGTCTAACAACAGTTTTGATACAAGAGTATTTAATGAAAGAGTGGGAAGTATAACTCCATTGTTATCGCTAATTTTTGCATCACTGCACCAGACGACATGCAAAATGATGTTCGAATAATTTTTATCGGCGGTATGACCGTGCTTGTACCAGTCAGAAGAATTTATGTGAATTTCGATATTGCCAGCCCAGGTAGTATTGCTAATGATAACCTTGCCGTCAAGAAAATCAGGACCCTGGTGAGTATTATAAGTTCCGGGATGGATGATGGTTAACTGATCTCCGCACTCTACCTGCAATTCATTTTTATTGAAGTACTGAAATTGCCAGATGAATTGAAGTAGGCGCTCATTCATGAATATAAAATTATTTAAATGTAACTTGATTTCATGGTGCCGCAAAAACTCGTTTAAACTACATGGCGCATCTACTTCATACTGCCGTTTTTATAATTTACGTTAATCCTGCGAATGCAAATTTCCCAGTTCCTGTACTACCCTACTTACTGGTAATCCCATCACGTTATAAAAATCACCGGTTACCGATTTTATTCCGACAACACCTATCCATTCCTGAATGGCGTAAGCTCCAGCCTTGTCGTAGGGTTTGTATTTGTCGACATAGAATTCTATTTGGGCTTTGGTTAGTGGGTGAAAATCAACTGAAGTAACATCTGAGAAAGCACGTTCTTGATTATTTACCTGAATTACAACTCCCGTAATTACGCGGTGAGTCCTGCCAGACAGTGCTCCTAAAATATCTATTGCATCCTGCCTGTGCAGCGGTTTACCAATTATCCGATTGTCTAGTACGACCACTGTATCTGCTGCCAGAATAATTTCGGCTTCAATTTCAGCTCTTCCTTCTTCTATCAATGACTTTTTAACAGCCCTCGCTTTTTGCCGGGCAATATAAATTGGGATCTCTTCTATTGGCAATCCTTCGGGATACGTTTCCTCTGTACTTTTCACTACAATTTCAAATTGAACTTCAGCCCATTCAAGCAGTTGCTTTCTTCTGGGAGATTGGGAAGCAAGAATAATTTTTTGCATAGGTATTAATTTACAGGCCCGACGTAATGTGGAAATTTCGATTTAATTGATATTACCGCAGATAAATTCTAAAGAACAACATTGACAAAATTCCTGCAAACATCACCATCTTTATCAGCGTGCTTAGGCGGTGGTAGTCCTTGCTTGTCTTAGCAGAAAGCAGCAATTTAAATATGTAAATTAAAGGCACAATAATTAGCAACAGGGAATACGCCGCACTCCACCACCACTTTAAAATAAGTACATAAAACTGTACTGTAAGCAACATAGCAATCAAAACAACAAGCCAGACAGCTACAAAAACCTTTGTAGATTGAACGCCCCAAGCGATCGGCATGGTGTTACAGCCATACCTTCTGTCTCCATCTATATCCTCCATATCTTTTACAACTTCCCGTATTAAAGAAATGACGAATGCAAAAGCTGTATACAAAAAAAGAAATGCGGGTTATTTTTTCGGTATACGAACCAATAATATCAGGACGCAGAAGATTTGATGTTTCACAAAAAGTAACTACAAGAATAGCCCAGGCAGTTAGTGCTGAAACCAATATGTTGCCAATTAAGAGTTTTTTCTTTAGGGAGATAGAATATACAAATAATAGCGCCACAATACCCATATTGAGCAAACCGAGGAATCGAACATTCGTTGTCCAATCAAGGTAAAAGCCAATGGCGATACCTACTACACTCAACAACACATGCCAAAATATTACCCATCTTCGTGAAATGATTTTGTCGACAACTACTTTTTCCGGTTTGTTTATCTGGTCAATGTTAAGGTCGAAATAATCGTTAATTACGTATCCTTCCGCATATATTAAAACATAAGAGATTACCAGTAAAAGGCAATACACGCCCCGGATGTTAGGGATAGCCCCACCAGTAAACATGATTGGATGAATGATACAATAGACGAATAGAATTTGCGTAAGTGCAAAAAACACCAGGTTAGGCCATCGAACCAGTCTTAAGAATGCATATGTAATTTTCAATGGCAAATCGATTTGGTGGAAATTAACTTGGAGACAGACGCAGCAATATAATTTTATGTTGACGGTATATGAGAGTCGTCATTCCAGTCACCTCTTAATTTTAAAACCTTTTCAACAACATCCCGACCACAACCAAAACCTCCATTGAGAGGAGATATATAATTAGAAATTTCTTTTATTTCCTGCACAGCGTCAGCAGGGCTACATGCAACCCCAACTTTTTTCATCACATCCAGGTCTGGAATGTCATCGCCCATAAAAAGTACCTCCTGCCACGTCAGTCCATTTTCTTCAAGATACTTCTTTAAAGCTCCTGCCTTATCCGTCACTTTCATAAAAACCTGCGAAACACCAAGTTTGTGTAATCGGTCTGCGACCTCATCAGATGCTCCGCCTGATATGATAATCACGTTATAGCCTCTCTTTACTGCAAGTTGCAAGCCGTAGCCATCTTTTACGTTCATCTTTCTAGCCATTACCCCGTTTGGCAAAACGGTTAATGTTCCATCTGTTAATACACCATCTACATCAAAAACAAAGGTTGTTACAGTTTTAAACTTTTCCAGCAAATTCATTGGATAATACTGTTTACTTCATTTTCAAATTGATTGCTACTTTTGGTTGTCGCGCCATTCATACACCCATGAGCTTTGGATCATCTCAAGGTGGCCTTCAGTACTTTGTTCTCTTGTGCCGTGGAAATTTGGTATTTGTAAAACATACTCGAGCAAGTCTGTGAAACGGATCCTGTAAATCTTCCCTTCATTGAAATCATCCCCAAAACGCTCATACAACTTTAAAGCAATATCTTCATAGTCGTTCCAGTGAATAGGCGGTTCATATTGAGCCATATAAATAAAATTATTTGAAAATTTAAATAGTAATTCCGATAAGAATAGTAGCGCTTATTCACCGAGAAACTGGGTTTTGGTCAGGTAAGGTCACCTCAACTTCACCATCCCCGTCCAGCAAAACACACTGGCAACCAAGTCTGGAATTAATTCTCGGGTTTACGGCCCGGTCTATAAAATCCTCTTCTTTATCACTTAACTCTTCCAGGTAATCTTCACCCTTATTGATATATACATGACAGGTGCTGCATGCACAAACACCGCCACAGTTATGATGCAATTCAATATCGTTCAGCAAAGCAACCTCCAACAAACTCTGATCAGGTTCAATATTCGAAAGCGTAACAGGTTCCCGCCCTTTTTCTTCGAACCTGAATTTAATAGTGTACATATATTCCTTCTTTGGCTGCAAAAGTATTAGAAAAGGATGGCTAAACACAGTGAAATTAAAAACCGGATTTAAATTACAGGTGTACATACCGATTTTTCCGCAATTCAATACTTACTCATGGGCAAGAGAGGAAATGGTTGCCGTCCAATTAAACTTACTATAACCCCCCACCCTTAAAATCTATCTTAATTTTTATTTCAATTGTTTTCAGCTTTAAAAATCTTTTCGTCTGAAACAGGATTCTCAATATTTGGAAAAAATTACACACTTCTATTTTACACTTTATTTTGTTCATAAAAGTCCATAATGCTATTCGTCAGCACGTTGTACAAGTTTAAATACCTCGGACTTTGCTTAAGTAACTCCTGGTGCTTTTTTATTGTCTCTACATCTTTCCTTATCGCTGGCCCTGTTTGCACCGATGATGGTGAGCTTAATTTTATTCTTGATATTGTTTCTTCAATTATAGGCATTAATATATTGAAGCTTAAACTGTTAGCGCTACATATATCTTTAGCGACTGCGAAAAAGTGATTCGTGAAATTATTAACGAAAACGGCTGCAATATGAAGTTTAATTCGTTCTTCATCTGTGGTAACTTGCACAGTATCAGCCCAAGCCGAGGAGAATTGGATTAATAATTCCCTGGCCTCTTCCGTGTTCGCAGTAAGCAGGATGGGAATGGGTGGTATTGTTGATACTTCCCT
>Ga0068618_1000330_pt1 | contig 12751 bp, 11 predicted proteins | sample InSIn2SAF170_2_FD_77423 | JGI IMG/M metagenome (GOLD analysis project Ga0068618, IMG submission 77423) | Clean room microbial communities from NASA Spacecraft Assembly Facility at Jet Propulsion Laboratory, Pasadena, California, USA -... ...
AGAATCTTGAAAGCCGGTCAGCAACATGCTCAACAGATGTTAAACGCAGAAGAGCGTCTTGTAGCGGTGAAGGATGCACCATGTTCGAATCGCCGAAGCAGGACATCAAACATCTAGATGGTGTGCAAACAGAGCAAAATATTATATGATCTTCGAAGCTTCTTTATCAAACTCTGGAATCATTGATAAGGTGACCTTCTCTGCTGCTTTCGTTCGCCTCAAATCCCATCGACAAGTAATGGTCCGTGCTTGGCCGTTTTTGAAGCGCGCGAACTGTCTTGCCCTTTCAACAGCTGGTCAACGTGCCACTTGGGTGAGCATCTTAGCCTTAATGAAGTTGACCTCAAGCCGAAACGCGTCAATGTGTTACAATACTAGCATTTATATGCAGCACTATTAACTGAGTCTCAAAGTGCATTGAGTGAATGAACCAACGAGCATGTATCGGCTTGATATCTCTAACTTGCAGTGTTCTTGTCCCTTGCAGTTGCTAACATTTCCAAATGCAATTGGTGCACCGGATCGACAAAGATGCAAGCTGTGCATGCTTCTGCATGCTTGTGGTCTGCATACGAATGCTGAATAGTCGTTCCTGTTCTCGCAAGATTCAATGATATGTGCGACACTATTTCTGACGCAATTCCATGGCAAAAATCCTACATGGGGCACATCTCATGGACCTTTCACCGCCTCCGGATCGAGCTTTCCATGGCCAACACGGACAGTGAGATTGCGGTGACACCCATTCCAGAACCACGTGGAAACCCTACGAGCTCGTGCTGAGGTCTCACAGACCCGTTGTCCCTCAGTTCTCGGCCTACAATGCACAACCACGAGCTGGGTTGAGAAGATTGCAAAAGGCAGGCACAGTAGCAGGGCACGACAGCTGAATTGCATCCGGTCCTTCTTCCTTGCGTGACACCGAAACAGGGCCTGGCGCGTGGTTTTACCCGGTGTACCTCGAGCCACTGATGGTCACGGATGCAAGAGCTTACTGAAGCCAATTGAGAGCATCTGGCAGGCTGGTACCTCAACATCAAGGTAAACACGTTACGATTCGAAGGTCCCAAAGTACGGTGAAGGCGATTCTATACATCAATATAGCACACCAAGTCGTTCATGTGCGAATGTGTTTTCACAATACCACCCTGTTGTCCGAGTGCAACAACGTTCTTCCGTGTGTCGGACGTAGTGACTGCTTTGCTCTGCAGCTCTGCCGATTGTCCGAGAAGCCTGCGTCGAGCCGCAGCACGTGTACTCGGGTAACGACTGTTCAGACGAGGACGGCCACAACCCAAGCACAATCCCGTTACACAGCTTGATTCGTATGTTGCACATGAAAACGTCGACGCAATCTCTTTTCGTAAAACCGTGTTGGTAGAACTCAATACCGCGAGACAGGACCCTACTCGAGTACAATATGCAAAGCTGATCTGACATCGAACAATCTCGGAGTATGCATGATTTACGCGACTAAGGACATATTTGCCAGAAAGAGATACCGCTCTACAACCAATTCACTTTCGTCTATACCTAAGCTGCATAATCTATCGACCAATCACAGAGCTCTGATACTGGCCAAACTAGGCTCGAATCAGGAAAGCAGTCCAAGCAGGTAGCCGAACGTGAAATATTCAAGCAATGCTCGACGAGGATACCATCCCCATTGCTCAGTGGCAAGTATGGGACGCTCGTTCATGCCTACCTTACTCATCGCGAGCCTGTAGTCTGATCTGCATGCACATGGCTCGGACCAGTGCTTCGACGACTTCGAGGTTCCTTGCTCGTCATACTTCTCTGGTGTGTCTCTACTCACCATCCCTGCTAGTCAAATTGCAGATTGTGGAGTTATCCGTGCCTCTCCAGTGTCATAAGCTGGATCTCCGACTCGGATACCATGCTGAACAATGTTGGGGAAGCCCTCAATGGACTGCATATGCATATATGTGTCCAGCCATTCGTGCGTGCTTCAAGACAATGGCTACCGTTTTGAATCACAGCCTAGTGCCACTCGCTCCCTGTGCTGACTTCGAATATACCCCTCAATCAACCGCATCCGTCTCTTTGTTTGAGGCAAGGGAAGACTCTCTAATCACACGACTAACCACATGAACCGCGGCTGAAGCTAGACGTATCAGTGCATAGCAAGAACAACAATACCAACTGAACAGTTGAGTCAGTATTGGCCGAGGCAAACATCATGTATCCACTCTTCCTAACAGAGGGAAACATTCTCTGTGGGGCAATAGCCATATGTCTCTGCTCGATAATCTACATCAGCCTCAGTCAAAGGCAACGGGACACAATTGTTCGGCGACTACGATGGAGAAAAAGACGACCATCTTCAGTCGAGACACCACCACGATCATTAACACCCGAAAAGCAAGTCCTGATCAACAATGCCATACAAGAACCAAATGATTACGTCACTACCTTCCCGCCTTCTCAACGAGATGCTCTTCGAGAACTGGCACGATCAATGTCACCGCATCAGCGCGACCAACTCGGTAACCTCGACTTCGACCAAGCAGAGTTTGAAAAGTCATTACTTGGCTTCGAGGAAGACTTCCGAACAACCAGTCCCTCGAAGTACAGCTATTCAGGCATTTCGATACAGGAGATAAAAGCGCTAGGAGACTTCCCCAATTATGCCGCACTCAGTGGTGTACCCCTTCCCGAGGCGTACAAAGAGTTCAACATCGACACTGCCAAGCCAAGGCCATACCGGCCATTCCGATGGGCTTACCATCAGACTATGTCGCTGACCAAACTGGAAACCAATTGGTGGTTGGAGCTGGAGTCAACTTACAAAAGCCGGATCGCTCAACGGAAGGAACTATACGCGCAGCATGGCACAGGAGTGCTCCAGTGGCTACCAGGCTCCGAATTAGCATGCAAAGAGCTCATGGAGATGTGCCTCCAATTCCTATGTGCCCGCTATCCGCAATACTTCAGCCTCGCGCCCCTAACAGATGACGCCACCAAGACAGTCTTCACAAATAAAATCCTCAACACGAGTCAGATCGTGCAAGACCAGCATCCACTCCACATTCTGCTAGACAACGTCCCCGAAGACTTCGCCATCATGCTGCGCAACCCCGAAACAGGCTACTACCATTTCCGCGCTGGCATGATCTGCTCCGCCATAGGCTGGAACATAGACGAGAAAATTGGCAAACAACTCCACGAAATCCACGCTTCGATTCCGGACTACAAAGAGAAAATGCAATTCAGCATGGATCGGTAAGTTCAGTTCCACTGTCGTTCCAATCCCCCCTACCCTCCTCTCATCCACCATCTCAACCAACACATTAATACATCCAAGCTTCTTCGCCAAACTGCCCACCTTCAAGCCCATCCAACGCGGCTCCTGGGGTCTCGAAGTCGATCAACCCCTCTACATGCCCCCTGGCGACCCTCACGAGAGGTACCGTGGTATGCAAAGCTCCGATCTAACTCCATCACGCACCCATCTCCGCGTCGACTGGCAAACACTACGACGTCTCCCTCTCTCCGGCGCTGTAGTTTTTAATTTCAAAGCCCTCTTTACCCCAATCACGGAATTTCGAAACGAGCCTCGGCTTCCGAGTTTAGTGCTCAAGATCTTGACGGAGGGAAAGGAGAAATTCATGAAGTATAAGAGTATTTGGCATGTGGAGCATGTGGTTAAGCCGGCGATGAGGCAGTATGAGAGGGAGCAGAAAGAGGCGGGGATTTGTGAGAGGGATTGGGAGGTTAAGACTTTGGATGAGAGTCCTTATTTTGAGGGGTGGGAAGAGAAGTGGCATGCTGCTCAAGGCTTTTGAGTTGATGTTTGGATTTTCCATGGTTTTCTGTGTCCTTACCGGAGACTGTCGGTTTGTGGTGCATACTGACACGGAAAGGCACCAAAGTGCACGATTTCAGACAAAGGAAGTTGATGTTGTGAATGCAGCTTTCCAGAGCCTGCTGCACTGCAAGCTGCCGTAGGTTTGTTGTCTCTGGCTATCACTTTCACTTCCACGAAGTACCGCTGTTTCCGTTCTTGCAGTTTCTCTAGCCAGGTGCACCTTCCTAGGGACAGTAGCTACTGCTCTCGCATTTTCCCTTCCTAACTAAAACTTATCAGTTTTCTTTTCTTGAGTCATCAAATTCACCACCCCAATCTGCCGTGTTTTCACACTTACTTTAACCTCACTGATTCTTCACGGTTTCCATTGAAGTTGTGAATATGACGCTCATCGAAGAGTTGATGCACCTCTACAATCTCGACGAAGACACACTGCGAGCTATTGTTGCCATACAGGCTGCCGATCTCGAAAAAGATGCACGATCCACGACTGCGAATCGAAATGGTAGACTTGCAACTACTCATCGGCAAGATCAAGACGCCATCGAAGCAAGAAATCTCGTTATGAAGGAAATTGACGATGTGCGACGATACAACAATGACGCGAACCTAGCAAGAAGCATCGCTTCCGCAGTCTTGTCAGACGCTAGAGCTATTGAAGCAGCAAGAAATGATATGAGAGAGAATAACGAAGACGAAGGAGATGATGTGGAGGCGAATGGGTTGCAGATTGAACACCCAGGCACGAGTCTGGCTAGGTGGGCAGGGCTGTATATGGGCGAGCAAGCGGGCAAGGAACAGTATGCTGTTGAGTATCAGAGAACTCAAGAACTCAATGGCACCAACATCTCACAAGAGCAGAGCAGACGTGTCGCCGATTGGTGGTCCGCGGCCAAGGAATGCGTCAGCTGTCTCGACCAGAAGTCACACTATGAGATTATTGTCCCGAGATGCAACCATCCCTACTGTCAAGAGTGCTTATGCGAGCTCTTCCAGAAGTCCTTTATGGACGAGTCTCTGTTTCCCCCACGATGCTGCCACAACAACCTAGAGGGAGCCGAATTGGCCTTCCTCCTTTCCAAGGATTTGCTAGAGAAGTTCGAAGAGAAGAAGGTAGAGTTCGGCACTGATGATCGCACTTACTGTCACATTAAAACTTGCTCAACCTTCATTCGTCCACGCCCCGCTCCTCAACGTCGTGCTGACTGCCCAAAATGCGGCGCGGAGACATGCTTTCGATGCAAGCAGGAGTACCACCGAGGCGCTTGCCTGGAGAATACTGAGGATCAAGCCGTTCTGGAACTTGCCGAAGGCCTAGGTTGGCGTCGCTGCAGCAGATGTAATACGATGGTCGAGCTTGTCCACGGATGCCATCATATGACATGCAAATGTAGGTACGAATTTTGCTACCTGTGTGGCGGTCCGTGGATCCCAAAGACTTGCAACTGTCCAACATGGGACGAAAGACGACTGTTGGAAAGAGCTCAGGCAATTGCCGACAGAGATGGACATATCAATGGTAACGAGCAAGCTGGACAGGTTGAGCGAGCTGCAGCAATGCTCCGCGAACGACACGAGTGTGATCATCTTGAGTACGAATCTTTTGGGGGTCAGTTCGAGTGCGAGGAGTGTCACGATGAGATGCCATTATTCATCTATCAATGCCGACAATGTGAAATCCGGGTCTGCCGCAGATGCCGTTTCAATCGACTGTGACGAAGTCTGCAGAATATTGGACGAGAAGGCTCACGAGTAGAGGCCAAATCGTTCGACGAAAGTGTTCAGCGTAAAGTAATTCTGAAGCATGGCGGAGATCAGAAGTGTCATGTTTTAGAAGGTTATGGTCCGCAAGGAGTTGTGTCAAGCGAGCAAGTTCGATCGGTCAAGGACCATAGCTGGCAGGCATATGTTCTGCTTGATGTGTAGGTGGGAGACACATCCGCCAAGGTAGTAGCCTACTAAAATGTGCCTAGGTAGTCGTAAGTACCATGTTAAAGATGTTGTTCACCACAATCCCACGTAATTCGATCAAAAGATTTTTTTCTCTTTTTCGGTGGCCGTGTTGCTCACGAGCTCTGTCTGCTAGCTGGTAGCTCGACGACCACTTACCACGGATTTGAGAAAGCCACTGCTCTAGCAGTATTAAGACTACAGGTAACCTGTCCGTACGAAACTAAAGGACCAAACTCGACAGGGGATTCCATCTCTGTCGCAGATTTCTCAACACAGACTGAAACTCAAATGAAGTCATCTCATCCTCACTCCTTCTTCTATCCATCTTGGTTCGTTTACGTCGGCCGCATTGCGTGTTTCAGGATGAGTGCACGAGCCCACACAAACATTGGTATAAAGATTCGCTTCTTGACTTTCTTCAGACTGTCTCAACGAGAACCTGTTAAATTTCCTACTATTCATATCCAGGCATCAATCCCAGGGATGGATAGTTGTATATGTATATAGGAAGTCGCCAGGGGAACCGCGAACATCTCTGAATGGATAGAGGGTGTGGATACTGATACCAGTCCTGGTCAGCGAAGAACGGTCCGAAGTCGGTTCAGCCAAGGGCGTTTTCATTAATCATGGGCGCTCGACAGCTTGCGCAGCAACGAAGGAGTACTGCAGAAACAGGACGTCGAAGTGGTGCAGCATCAAAATCGGATGATGTGTTGCCAAGGTAAGTTCTTCGTCTTGTTCTCTTCTGCCGCTCTCGTTTCGGGTTTGTTGATACTGACGAAGTTGTAGTGATAGTGGAGAGGCCACCAGCATCATCAACACCACCACCGGTAATCCCTCCAGTCTCACCTGCACCGCCTGCTGGGACAGTACAGTTGCAGGAAACGCCATACAATGCTCTCACAACAACACATTCTGTCAAACCTGTGTCGAGCAAGTGTACCAAGTTACCATTCTTAATAATGGTCCCATCCCTCCAGTGTGTTGTGAAAACGGAGCACTTCCCAGAGAAGAAAGCATGTGGCTCCTGTCCAGAGAAACGCAGCGAGCGGTGCTGGAGACCCTCGAAGAAAGAATAAACAATAGGAGAGCCGAAGTGTGGACGTCCTTGGCAGATGAACAAGCTTTGCATAATCTGGCGCAGGACAGAGGGTGGTAAATACTGCTCATCTAGTAGAGCTGTACACCACACTGACCTACCTATAGGCAATTCTGCCCGAACTGCGGCCGATGTATCGAGAAAGACGAGGGTTGTGATCACATCTCGTAAGTCCCCACCCTCTCGCGTCCATGAACAATAAATAAACTGACATACCTGCCACAGCTGCTCGTGTGGAGAGAACTTCTGCTATAAATGTGGCGCTGTCCTCGGCCGGTGCGACCATTTTGAGCCAGACCTCCAACAACAACTTCCAATTGCCCGTTGTGGCCCAAGGCATGGATGGTTGCAGTATCCTCGGGCATGTCAACATCCTCGAGAAGTAGTAACCGCGATAGGAATTCAGGGAGGTACGGGATGTTGCACACATGATCGTCAACGAAATCGGTGCGGTCTATGTGGATTCCAATGGTGCGGTAATTGTCGGACGGCGATGAGGGTTGATGTTGGTTGAACAATGTCAGACGATCATTTCACAGTGGCAGTGGCCGACGGAGATGGTGATGATGTTGGTAGTATCGGTGATGGCAGTGATGCTTCAGCACTTTCCCTTCGAGACTGTCTTGTCTGTGCTATCGTCTCTATCAAGAGGGCAGAGCATGGTTAATCTGGTGTCAGCGGCATGAGCCAACTCACGATACATCCACTGCGAGTACTTACATACAGTAGATGTCTTATGTATAGTACAGTACAGCAGTAACTTACCAGGTAGGAAACGTGAAGCGAGAGCACATCGGAGTTGTTGAATACAAGTGAGAGAATCTGATTGGCTGAGGTCGATACCAACAATCCTGGCTGCAAGATGATCTCAGTGAAAACATTGACATGTGAATCTACCATACGAAATCAGCGAGTGATAACATTATGATATCGAGTTTCATTGAAGATATTCTCATACACGAAATACTGTATAAAATCATCGTCGTTGTTTCAAACTTCAAATTACAAGTCGTATTGGCGTACTCCTCGCACAACATCAGACACAACCATTACATCGTCTTACTGGACATCATCTCCTCGCAGCAGTAGTAAGTAAGAGCAACATGGTACCATCAGTAGCGCCGTCATCCGACAGCACTCTACAAAATGGCATTTCTACACAACATGAAAAACAACAGTCCACGACTCCCGCCCTAGAGCACGAATCCAAAACCTCAACAGACACCCTCCTCTCCACCAAGATAACCTCCGTCCTCAGAAACTGGGGCTACACCGAGGCCGAGCAGCGTAAAGTCGGCAGTCTAGTGGCTGCGAATACGGTGCATGCTACAACCACCTGTATTCCCAAAAACGAGTCTGGATCTGATGTTGATGGTGGTGTTGGTGCTCTAATTGACTCATTACTTGATCCGAATGCATTGGAGGAGAGATGTTTGCGTTTGAATAGTAATGAGATTGTGTTGCTTATTCAGACTCCGAAGACTGTTGATAGGATCAAGGATGGGGTACTGGATTTGTTGAGGGAGAGGGGGATCAGGCCTGTTAGGGTTTATGTGAGGGTCGTGGATAGTACTGAGGAGAGTGAAGAAGAGACTGGTGCTTCGCTGCTTAATGTTGTAAATACTGATATTGGAGGACCAGGAATGGTGCAGTTACTTGATGCCGCTTTTCATGGGGAGGAGTGGAAGGAGGATTTGGTTTTGAAGGAGGCTTGGAATGGGTTTGATTTGCTTTGGCGGGATGAGGTGAGGGTTGATCACACGGAGGACTTGAGGCAACGGGCTGCTGCGGAGACTGAGACGTCTGAGAGAGAGCACGAGGCTCAGCTGGAACCGGAAGCGGTGTCGACATCCGAGCCTGCGCTACAGACTGAGGAGGAGAGGCGCGATTTTACTGGAGAGAGCCTCCACCCGGTTGATGTTCATCCGAAGACTGAGCATGAAGAGGATCCTGTACCGCCAATTGAACACCCGGCTATGAAGGTTTTGCGTGAGATCGAGGCTGAACAGTCAGGGATAGAACATCCGACCTGGTCGCGTGAGCATGAGAGTCAATCTGTGCTGGATGTTATCATGGCCCAATCAGCAGGATTGAAATCCACTGATCCAGAGTCTCTTATTAGTCAGGTTAATGAGCATGATGGAGTGGACGATTCGGTATTGGTTGAAAAGCCGTGAGATATGGTTATAGCTTGTAAAGTCCTTACACTTTTCAACCGCTGTCGGACCCAGATCTACTTCTCATGCTTGGACTGCGGCCGTTCTCACTGGCACTGCCATCTTCTCCGTTCACATCTGCCATTGCCGTGTCTTCGTCGTCCATCGCGTCGAGTTCAGCTTGCAGCGGGCTTTCTCTGGGTTCTAGCTTTTCCAGATCTTCCAGTACTTGTCGCGACGGCAATTTCCATAAACTTGTGGCGCAACATCGCTCTTTCATCAATAGCTCGTCCACAAATTCATCCATGTATGTCAGTGTGTACTCCTCTTTCCTTCGTCGTCTCAACTTGCGGGAATCCAACAGAAGTGGCTCGAGGGTTTTGTAGATCTCATCCGGCTCAAAGGTTAAGCGGACGTAGAAAGCTGCAAGAGCACGTATGTATTTCCACTCATCGCCACCACTATTAAGATACTCAAGGATGATGCTGTGGTCCGGAACGAGGGTTAGCAGCTTGAATGCAAGGCATAGAAATGGTGTTGGCTTCATTCCTACACCGTAAGTGCCTCCAATGTAGGTGAGTTCAACTGCTCGGTCAAGCAGTGTCGCTGCATTCAGACCAAAGCATTGTTCTTTCCAATACAGAGAGTCTGTTATGCGGTCGCGTGTCGCAGTCTCGATCAAGGTTGCTGGGTTTTGTCCTCGAACAAGTGGCCCTGAATAACCTCGATTGTCGAGAGCGCTCGACGCATCTGCGCGGTGACTCATGGTGTTGGTCAATATGCGAACATGTCATGCAGATGTGGTCTGGCTGTAAGAAATTGCGCGAGCCTAGTTATCGATCAAGACATTGAGTATAATGTTTACCCGTTGCAATTTGTGAGGCTCAATTGCATCGATCGAGCTAATCCACTTTTGGCGAAATCACCCTTAACAACCAAAAGTAAACACGATTTTCAAGGATGCCCTGAAAGTGACGAGCATATCGGACAGCCAAGACTCACACCAGTCCAATTGAACTGTTAAAGATAGAGATTACATTGTTGGAAATCTGCATTTTAGAAGCAGATACCAAGCTTTTTCATTTCAAAAGTAATGGTGCTCCTCACATCGTCAGCAATATCAGTTATACTCTCTAGTGGGGTGGTTTGCACGTTCACATTCCTACTATTTCTTTCAGGATACACTCTTCAACAACAAACTGTCAGATCTTTGCAAGCCGCATTACAGACACCGATAACAGAAAGAACACGTCTCAGGCCGGTGCCCGAGCCTCAATTTGACATCGTCGATGATATCGTTCCAGAAGTGGTAACCAGCTCCTCCCAGGCGACAAACTGGTTAGAGTCAGCAGAGACAGTGTTGGGTTCCTCCTCGGACGAGAGTGGGAACGATGAAGCTACCGTTGAAGATATCACCTACTTCCCACCAGGCCTTCGACTAGCTTATGTCCTATCGGTGACGGACCCGGCAGATGTCTGCTCAGCGGTCCTCTTTGCGAAGCACCATCGTGCATCGTCTCGGCTTCCTGTCTTGCAAACAAACATCATTTTCCTCTACCCATCCGACTGGGAGATGTCGATGAAACCCGCCCACATCCAAACCTTGCGTCTTCTGCTGCATTCAGAACACGAATATTCGGTTCTTCTTCACCCTGTGCCAATCTCGAAAGTCTGGACAGGAGTGGATACGGAGTCACAACTATTATCTGAGCTTGCACGCGGCGCCTGGCCTTATGATCGGCTGATGTATCTCCGCGTACCAGGTCTTCTTACCAATACTGCACGCCTTGATGATGCGTTACTCACTTCATATACCATACCAAGCACACTGAAGTCCGACTGGACGAAGCTCAAAGCACCTGGACGAAGATCAACTTCTGAGGCGTTGCATCCGGATATCTTACTGTGGGCACAAGGTCGAGGACTCATGAGCCCAGAGGCGGACATGAAGCATAGTCTGGCAGTGAAGGCCAGCGATATAAGTGCTGATGATGGGGGTGATGGTGCCTCTGTGGATCAGGCGGCGTATGTAATATTTGATTGGGATGAATTTGACCTGGGCAGAAGTGGCGAGGTCGACCGAAACAGAGGCATATATGCAAAGTTTCAACATGACACACGCGCTATGTGTGAGGGAACCGACCTTTTAGGATAAGCACGGTTGTTTTATCGCATGATGTTTTGATATCCAGGAATTTTAGCAGGTCCGGTCTTGAGGTTTCGAAGCTTAGAAATTCGAGCGTTGCAGTCTTTGTACATACGACAATCATGTAACGATACTTGTCATCATCAGATATAGTCACCAGTAGCACGCAAAGATGGTTAACTGTTCACTTCATGGAGTGAGCACGTGGAGTTGACACTAACGCTGGTTTACACTAGCGTGCAAGCATTCCGACACCGGATTGGACACAACATTTTTCTGCTAGGGGAAAGTGAAAGTGACTCCAGCGACACTCACGCCAAGTGAAGCATGTCCTCCTCTACCTTATAAAAGTGCTCGCTCTACGCTTGTACACACATCATTGTACGTGACAGTGGTTATACAAGCTGTATTACTCGCACACACTCACTTTCAGCTCAAGATGACCGTCAAGAACCGATATTCGAGCACAAGATTTTGTGACTCCAACTCTCAAGAGTTTTTCAGTTTCGAGGATGTTGTACTGAAAGGGTTGGCATCCGATGGCGGTCTGTTTCACCCTGATGCGATCCCGAATGTCAGACAAATTTATCGCGACTGGAAAGATCATTCCTTCCCTGATCTGGCCTATGAAGTTCTCCGTTTGTACATTGATGAACATGAGATCTCCAACAGTGAGTTGAAGGATATTGTGCAACGATCATATTCGACCTTTCGACATCCAGATGTTGTACCAACAGTCACTCTCGACAAGTCGAAGAACCTGCATCTCCTCGAACTTTTCCACGGTCCTACTTTCGCTTTCAAGGATGTGGCTCTCCAATTCCTGGGTAACCTGTTCGAATTCTTTCTTGTACGCAAGAACAAGTCAGTCCAGTCCTCGGAGACACGACACCATCTGACCGTTCTTGGTGCCACATCAGGTGACACAGGTAGTGCTGCCATATATGGTCTACGAGGGAAGAAAGATGTCAGTGTTTTCATCATGTTCCCTGATGGCAAGGTTTCGCCAGTCCAAGAAGCACAAATGACCACAGTACTCGATCCCAATGTTCACTGTTTGGCAGTTCAGGGCACCTTCGATGACTGCCAGGACTATGTCAAGGCTGCTTTTGGAGACCCAGAGATGAACAAGCTCCACCACCTTGCAGCCGTGAACAGCATAAATTGGGCACGAATACTTGCTCAAATTACATATTACTTCTACGCCTACTTCAGCCTTCTGAAGGCCGATCCCAACCTCAAGCCTGTCAAATTCGTTGTCCCTACCGGTAACTTCGGTGACATATTGGCCGGCTACTATGCATCTCGCATGGGTCTACCGATCGAAAAACTAGTCATTGCCACCAATGAGAACGACATTCTGCACCGCTTCTGGCAGACAGGTACATATAGTAAAAAGCCAAACCACCACCCAACTCAGAACCCGCACAACGGCATTCCAGAAGACGGCTCAAAAGCACATACCGACGGCGTGAAGGAGACACTAAGCCCGGATATGGATATCCTTGTATCCTCAAATTTCGAACGTCTATTGTGGCATTTGTCGCTTGAGCACGAATTCAACACCA
>Ga0068618_1000334_pt1 | contig 12689 bp, 10 predicted proteins | sample InSIn2SAF170_2_FD_77423 | JGI IMG/M metagenome (GOLD analysis project Ga0068618, IMG submission 77423) | Clean room microbial communities from NASA Spacecraft Assembly Facility at Jet Propulsion Laboratory, Pasadena, California, USA -... ...
CATTGAAGCTTTTACGCCACGACTCAGAGCGGGCCTGAAGAAGCCTTCTGCCTCTTTCTCCTTAGTCGTTGCGGGCGACTGCGGAGTTTGACTTCGACTCTGGCTACCCGCGTCTCCTTCACTACTATCGTCCATGCCGGGCAGGTTGTAGGCTTGAGTCAACTTGGCATAGTCAACTCGTCGAGAGTATGTTCCCCGCTGTTGAAGCATAGTGTGGACGCCCGCTCGTGCGTTCTGACTCACGCTTTGTTCGCGCTGGCGTCGTCTACCTTCTTCATCAAGTGCGGGTGCTGTATTGCCATCTGTTTTCTCTCCGTTCTTCTGTCGTGCGTCTTCGAGGTACGAGACGTCACCAACCCGGCCCGAAACTCGATTGCCATCTTTGCGAATTTTCTTCTTCTTCGCCTCCGCTTCCGGATCGATACCCTTTTCCCTCAACTCCTTGTCCCTTAGTTCTCTCCGTACCTTCTTCGCATTTTCGGCACGCAACCAATCCTCGTTCTCTTTCACCCACACAGTCTCTTTGAACTTCCTCTGTTCCTCATCCAAAAGACAGCCCGCGACATCAATATCATCCTCGAATTCGTCGGCGCCAATAGTCTCGTCCATACAGCAAATATCACCAAGATTGCCAATGTTCCCGTCCACTGGTGGACCAGCGGGATCAGATCGTTGCGGGCCAGGATAGACAATTTGCACAACGCCACTATCCGGGTCAGGTGATTCGGATTCGGTGCTAGGCTCTGACGTTACGCTTTGGACGATAGAACCAGTAGGATCGAGAGATGCATTCTGTCGTAGTTGGTCGCGAATATCATCTGCTAACTCTTCTTCATCAACAATTTCTGCTTCGGTTGGTGGAGGTGGCCAGTTCTTGCCGCCGCTTGGTCGACTGGTGGTACGGCGACGTTTGGAAGACGGTTCCTGAGAAAAGCGGGACGAGCTGTCAGTTCGGGTAGGAATTTCGGGGACCACGAAGCCATCCGCATCAATGCGTGGTCGCTTTGCCGGTGGTTGATCGTCGTCATTATCAGCTTCTCTGATGTCGTCGTCGTTGTTCGCTTCTGTTTCGGTTTCGGTTTCAGTCTCCTCTACTTCACCATTTTCTATTTCAGCAGCTGTTATAGGCGCAGATTTCTTCTTTCGTCTTCGCTTCTTGTTGTTGTTAATCTTCTTCTTTGCCTGCTTCGCTTGCCATTCTGGCTGTGCACGATACATTGACGGTGGACCAAGATTCTCTGCTTCCTCTAGTGATATCGTTTTCTCTGGATCCGCGCTGCGAAATTGCGTTACCGAAAGCGTGCTACTCTTGGTCTCTTTGAACTCTTCTATTCGTTTGCCGAGCGTGACCTCTGTCACCTTTGCAACCAGCACTACCTCTCGTAGCGTTCTGCGAAAGTTGTTCATCCTCGCGGCAAGGATCACAGCTGCCCCCGCCACACCTGCTGGACGACGGCCATCAACCATCCATTCGCGTTTCATGCTCTTCGCAATCTTGACAGCGTCATTCTTCACTCGTCGTGTGGACTCTGAATCTCCAAAATCTAGCTTGTCGCAGAAACGGCTGATAAGGTCTTCTGGCTCGACAAGATACAACTGCTCCATGTTGGTTCTGTGTTGACCTCTGATTCCTGACTTGAGGTCCTGCTCCCAATACTGATCAGCAAGACGGTGTTCGTTCACGTCGGCGTCTCGGGCATCTCTGACAAAGGCTTCTCGCCATTTAGCCATATACAACTGTTCGTGCAGTGCTTTTGCCATATTTCCCAATTCAAACACGTTCATGTCACCAACTTCAGCGAAGTCGATAAGCATCAAAGACTTGTTCGAGCTCTTTCGCACAGCCAAGTAGATGCACACGAGAGCAACACTCTCCAGGGTGCGACCTCGGTAAAAGCCTCGTGTATAAGCAAGGGTGAACAAGGACCCAGCCTTGTCTTTCACGGACTGGTTCAAACTCAGCATCTGTGCACAACGCTCCCATATTGTCTTGGCAAAGTTAGTGGCACTTATTATGGCAGGAGTTGATTCAGAGTTGATATGAGCGGCCGCGCCTACTCGACTGTGATAGCTGTGGGCATGAGTCTGATTGGCGCCTATATGAGTGCCTCGCATCTTAGTCGCACCGGACTGGACCTCATCAAACTCGACTTCCATACGGAAATTGCCATCACTGGATATGACAATACCGTCATTCTTGCAGACAAGCTGGCCATTATCGTTCTCGAAGTCCGACTTCCCGCATCCGGGACATGTTGTAGCTGACCTTCCGGGTGTAGCTGACCTTGCTGGTGAGTTGTAGGAAGGTGGAGGAGGCGTCGCTCGAGGTGGACGTTGTACATCTGTCCGCCTCTGGTATTTCGTCGGCGCCACTACCGAGGGCATCGTGTAGTGTAAGCCGATTTCATTGACCTTCGTCTATTGTCTTGCTAAAGGTAATCGCGATGTACTAATCGTGTTGCACTTGCCCGTTGCTAAGATGGCCGTCCGTCCAATCAAAGAATGGAATGACCAGACACGGCTACGAAGTGGAGATGCTTGGAGACTTCTTGCACAGTAGCGGTCCGAACGTGTATTGAAGCGAATAGACCAAGGAAAAGTTGGGCGATTGTGTGGTGCGAAAGATTGTGTCGAGATGTGGTGAGTCTTCCGAGTAATGGTCGGTTTGGAAACTGTGGAGGAATAATTTTTGTCGGTTTGGTCAACTGGCTCAAGTGAAAAGACAAGAAGCTAGTGAGTTAGTCCTCGACGAACGATCGTACAGGCAGCAGGTTCGACTTGTATAGCATGTAGTCTTTGCATGACACGAACTGCCTATTCTCAATGGAAGATGACTCTGCACCTCAGCAGGAAAGACCGAGTGGATTTTAGAAACTTTTTCGAGTAACGAAGTGCTGAACGAGAAAAAGTGAATAAATTTACAACTAGTTCTTTTGCGAGCAGGTTTCACACTTAACCACCTGCGCTTGACATGCCTGTTCATAGTGTATCACCATCATTGACACCCGCCCCGCTCATAATCCCTTCATGCAAGATTTAATCTAATGCCATACTCGTTATCCTCAACATTGGTGAAAGTAACATGTAACTAGAAGCCCGCCACGATGCTTGTTTAGTAGTTATGGGAGGTTTGGCTCGTTTCTTAATCAAAACCCTGCTCATAACCAAATTTCTGACAACGGTCTATGTGCTATGATACTTCTTCCAGCTGGCATCAAAGCTGTCCGTGTTTATAGCGAAAGCACGTATGTAATCCCTCTCCAGATCATGAGCTCTCTTCCCAAGCAAGACAAGACTATGTAATGGTGGTCCCAGGTCTGCCTCAGAAAGCTCTCTCAGTGTACCACAAGCCAGCCTCTGCTCTCTGGAGCCAACTCTTGCAGCGCCGATCGCGAGACTGTCACTGGAGTATACCTCTTCTTTCCGCTCCTCCTCGATCTCTAACATCTGACCGGCGCATTGTGCAACAGTCATGTATCTTGGAGGTTGATACACTTTCCGGCCTCTTGCCATATCCTCGTAGCTTTGTTCTTTGACTTTGATGTCGACCAGCACAAGTGTATGCAGCCCTATCGAGATATTCTCTTTGATGCGATCATAGAATGAGGACGGCCGCCATGTGTCGGTAAAAAACACCATGCTCACAGTTTGACCAAAGTTGTATAGCTGCAGTCCAGTAGTGCCAATGGCATTGAGAATGGAGGCATTTGGTATGCTTTGAACTGCAATTGACAGCTCTCTTGCTCGTAAAACAAGATCCGTATGTGTTGTTGCTCCGAAAGGATCGCCCACCACCAGGAATGCTATGTCCTTGTCTTGCGCATCTTGTAGGATGTCGTCGCTGCCGCTCTCAACGAGTTCTCTGTCTGCAATGATCACTTCTCGGCCATAGAAAGATTCCTACAAGACTGTCAGACTTGTCAGCGACAGACACAACTCTGGAGTATTTGTGGCTTACGAGCTTTTCTTTCTCTACAAGCAGAATGCTGGTATATGCTTCGAGGTAAACTCTCTCTGCTCGTTTAACCACCTCCAGCCCCTTGACTGTGATGTCCGTTTCGTCCGCGAGACCCAGACCAACGAGGTACAGCATTTTAAGCGTAGTAGTGTATCTGTTGTGACAATGAAAAACAAAGATGAGTGTCGGATTGGTTGCAACGACTGGCTCAAGTCCTCCGTTGGTACGCGATTTTGATTGGCTGGCTAGATGCAGGAGCCCCGTTTTGTTGTTCACGAACCGCAAACACATCTTTAATACTTGCTCTGCATGTATCTGTCCATTCTTTTTGATTAAGGATAACCACTGGCAGCTAGATTGCTTGACTGCTCTGTCAGTTGCAGGAAGAAGATGCAAGAAGGTTGGCAGTACCTAATTTGACAAAATGGCCGCAGAAAAGAATGCCAAATATAGGCAGGAGATCCAGCAGGTAAGTCACTATCGGGTGTTTTCACATCAGTCAACCTCAGATGCTCGTTATCAAGAACCCAGAGAGGACAGATCCAGCTTTCTGAACAGCATGGACAGGGGAAGATTAGGTCAGCACTGCTTGAACTGACCCGAATATACCTGCACATGCAGCTTTGGCTTCGCCTCTAAACAACGCAGAGGACTTGTCATGACTGGAGTTGAAAGGGTCGTTGGCTATTCAAGAAACTGCAGGTTTCTGTCTGGTCTTACTGTGACTCTCACAATGGGGGTGCGGGTAGCTGTGCCTATCCGTAGACGTCCATTCTCTACGACCCTACTGCGCAGCAGCATCTTCAGCCTTATCGGATATCTAGCTGCACACGGTAGCACAAGTCCTGTTACACTACGTCCAAGCCCTCAGAATTGCCAAGAGGAACTATGGATGACGAGACGAAGGAAGAATTCAAGCAGCGGCTAACCTATTGGATTCAACAGATGATGTTTGTCAGTGGTGAAACTGTAGAACCTAGCGCCGAAACGACATATCTCATCGAAGAGATTGTTCGAGAGCAAGTTGTGGAGATGGTGAGGAAGATTTTGAACAGTTCAACGAGCAATACTAACAGGTTGCAGCTCAAGGAAGCAACTGCACTCGCCAACAGACGTGGTTCCAAGTCAATTTCGATTGTTGATCTCATCTTTCAGATTCGTCACAACACTGCCAAGGTATCGAGACTGAAGACATTCCTGTCCTGGAAAGACGTCAGAAAAAATGTTAAGGACTCTGATGATAAAGGAGGCGGCGATGCCGACGCTCTAGACCTTGAAGAAAGTGCCAATCTGCCTGGAGCTGGTCCTACTGGCAATCAAAAGTCAACCTCGAATAAGAAAGCCAAACTCATTCTTCCTTGGGAAGTACAGTCATTCTACTCCGAACAAGTGCCAGAGCGGGAAGATGAAGAGGATGAAGAGGAAGAGGAGCAACACGACGCCACCATTGCCAGGCTCGCCGCAGCAGATGAAAGAACTAAGAATATGACGAGAGATGAGTACGTCTATTGGTCAGAATGCCGACAAGCTAGCTTCACCTTCAGAAAGGGCAAGCGATTTAGAGAATGGGCAGGCTTTGGGACCGTCATCGACAGTAAACCTAACGACGATGTGGTCGACATCTTGGGCTTCTTGACCTTCGAGATTGTTCAAACGTTGACTGAGGAAGCTCTCAAGGTCAAAGCAGCCGAAGACCTTGCAAACAAGAAAGCAAATGGTGGACGAGGCGATGCAGAAACGGCCAAAAAGCGGAAGCGAGAAGGCTGCTCGTTATTCGAGATGCCAGAAGAAGGACGAAGCCCTGTTGAGTGCAAGCACGTCAAGGAAGCTTTCAGAAGGCTTCAACGAATACCGAAGAAGTACACATTCATGGCACCAGGATACGCAGGAACGAGAACAGCATTGAGATTGTTTTGAGATACCCTTGGGCATAATGGAGGAGTTTAGGCGTCCAGCGAATGAATACTGTAGGTACTCTGTCGGGCAGGGTTTCGGCGTAAATAGGAGCGGCTCAGGAGGCAGAAGCGCGACAGCTCGGCAACCTCGGTTGATCTCAGGAGCCGCGCCAAAGGAGGAGTGCGGTGGACTTGTACTAAACGACCGACTTGCATATTATTACTCGATCCAATCACCAGGTCATGTGTACAATGCAACAGATAAGACCTTCGAGTGTCCATGTATTCAGCTATCTGCTCTAAAGCCCGCTTCTTACTTCGTCAATGGATGAAATAAGGCATGATCATATGCTGGCATCTTTGCATTACCTTACTAGTATCCCGTAATAGCTGACAGTATGGACATAGCACAGTTATGGCAACGAGTACGTCGATAGCATCTCCGCAAGTAAGAACCAAGCGCGCACTACCAGTCGACGAAACAGCTGCACCTGAGGAACACAACGCGGCCGCCTCACCCCCTCTCAACGCTGCTGCTGCAACGTCGGCATTTCGAAACATATCCGCTTGCAACAGGTGCCGTGGGCGAAAAGGTCGATGCGATCAGCGACTACCCTCATGCGCAGCTTGTACCAAGGCTCAGGTCCGATGTGTTGGGTACGACCCAACTACGAAACGAGAAATCCCTCGTAGCTATGTCTATTTTCTCGAAACCCGCTTAAAGTACTTCGAGGATCTTTTGAAGGCGCACAATGTATCATTTGACCCAGCTGAGGTATTCGACGCTGATTCAAGAAACCTGCCCGAGCAGGAAGACGCAAGTCCAAGAACCCCAGTCCCATCCAAGTCGATAGTGGGTGAGGCAAGGCCAAGAGATGCTGCAGACGAGTACCAGCAGCAAGAGGACGAACGGATGGACAATTTGATTTCAAACATCGGCATGGTTTCAGTACAAGGCACTTCAGACCAACGTTATCTTGGCTCAACATCCGGCATATCATTCGCACGAGTGGTGCTCTCAGCTGTCAGAAGTACTGTGCCGTCTGGAGACAGGTCAGGGGCTAAGTCGAGCAAATCAACGGTAGCAGCAGCAGCGGCTGGTGGCAGTAGCATGCGTGATACCTATTTTGGTTTGCAGACCAGGCCTCATTTCCAGGAAGCACCATTTCCTGATCGTGAGCTAGGTGAGAAATTGGTCACCCTGTACTTCGAACATGCCAACCCTCAAATTCCGATTTTACATCGGGATGAGTTCATGGACATGCTCGACAGAGCCTACAGCGTTGATGTTGAAGAAAGGACCCCACGAGAACTCTACCTGCTAAATATAGTCTTCGCCATAGGGGCGGGCATAATCTGGGGTTCGTCAGATCCAGAACCAAGCGCTGGCCAATACACTGTAAAACGTGCCCGACTGGCAAGTCAACAAGCACAACCCGAGGAGTACCATGCCTCCGCTATCGTTCATCTGGGTGCCCTTCTTAGCGTCAAAAATGCACCAGAAGATGCGACGCGACCTGGCAGTGATCTAGAAGAATTACAAGCAGTATTGCTTCTAGCAGGATTCGCTCTCCTTCGACCTGTTGCGCCAGGCTTATGGTATATCGCCGGCGTTGCTATGCGTTTAGCTGTCGATCTTGGACTGCACTACGAAGACGGGTCAGGTCTATCAGATTTGGGCACAGCATCAGAAGCGAGATTGAGCACTCAGAAACAACAGCAGCGAGGACGCAGGCAGTGGATTCGAGATCTTCGTCGGCGGTTGTGGTGGTGTACATACACATTTGATCGGCTTGTGAGCACCTGCGTCGGTCGTCCATTTGGTATCACTGATCAAGTCGTTACAACTGAATTTCCCTCCCCACTAGATGACAGACATATTACTCGAGATGGCATTGCATCCAACGTTTCAACTCAAGAGTCCAGCTACAAGCGCGTGGCCTACCACTATTTCCGACTGAGGTTACTTCAATCAGAGATTGTGCAGGTTTTACAGTATCAGCAAGCACAGCAGGCTCGGACGAATGGCTGGAACCGACACAATGATTTTATGCACACCAATCTCACTTCACCTTTCTTGACGAGACACAAATCATTCCGAAGTTGGCGCAAAGACGTCGCCCAGCGGTTATATGAATGGAAAATATCAGCACCACATCAATCAGAAACTGGAGTAGCATTCTCGCCTCACTTTTTGGAACTGAACTACTGGCAAGCCGTGGTCATGCTGTACAGACAAAGTTTGTCTGTGCCAGCTCCATTCGCGGGTGAGTTGAGTCCTACCGAAGACGTGACAAGCCCTGGTAGTTTGTTTGCGGAAGACAAGGAAGACGAAGATGAGGTCTTTCTCAAATGCGCCGAAGCTGGTCAAAAAACATTGAAATTATATCGCCAATTGCATCGACTTCGCCTGGTCAACTACACTTACCTAGCGACTCATCACCTGTTCATGGCTGGAATTTCGTTTTTATACGCCGTGTGGCATTCGCCTGTAGTCCGAGCCTGTATCACCTTGGATGACTTCGACTTCACGGTCCTGGCTGCAACATCTGTACTTGGCGATCTTATGGAGAAGTGTCCACCTGCCGAAGCATGCCGCGATGCGTTCGAAAGGATGTCGAAAGCTACAGTACAGATGTGCATGTCAACGCCCGGCTTCGGCTTTGGATCGAAAGGTGACCACGATCTCATGCAGGCACCCACAGATCTGAAGTCTCCGAGCTTTCCACAGACTCCACGCCCACGGCAAGGAACGCGAAGATCGATTGGTCAACCACTGGCCAAACGACCTCTCCCTCGTTTCGACATGGACCTTGGCGAGCTTTTCGCGGATGACCAAACACCAAGACCGAAAACCAGCCAAGCAGGCCGGCAGCGTGCCAACAGCACACGCTCAAGACCACAAACAGGGAACGATCTGGTACGGAAGACCTCGCATCCTTACGAAGTACAGTCTCCGAGCCAGCATGGCAATGATACCCAAATGAGGGATACAGAGAGCAGACGAAGCGTGGATACAATGACAACATATGGGATGAACTATCAACATCAGCAATTTGAAATGCCAGCCAGCCAGCCGCAGTACATGGCAGAAGGCAACAACCAGCTGGATCTTGACTCAAACACTTACAACCCCGATTTTATGTCCAATCTCGTCGGTAGTGAGTTCCTAGCTCAACTGAGCAATGGCGTGGCGGGTGAACCAGGATCAGCGGCTATGTCCCATCATAATGGACCACAGTTCTCAAGTGTTCGCAGCATGGGGACCGGCGGGGACGAAAACTGGCTGGATATTGGTCCTACAGGCAGCGCAGACGGTGATGCGGAGTCTGAGTGGGGACTGGGCTCTGGATTTGGTGTTGGGGTTGGCATGGGACTGGACTTTGGTCCTCAGCACGACTGGTCAAGCGGTCAAAGTGGGTTTGATTTATTTGATGGTTTCTTTTTTGGCGAAGGCAACGGGAATGCGTAATGTCAGCCAGCTTCGAATACCCTTCATAGTGGTGAGCGGTTGTCTTTGTGTTTACAATCCATGCCACTTTCAAGTCAAGACATGCGAATCATTTCACCCACACGTGAAAGCTATCCAGAAAGAACGTATTGTAATGTTTATTCGAATCTCAAATGCTTCACCGACGATGCAGAAGGTAAGGCTGCCTGAATGAGATGGTTTCATTTGAGGAGTGGAGACGGCAGAGGACGCCAGCGCTCAAAACGGAAATGTGAGTTCCTGGCAAGCGAGCTCAAACAAAGTAACCATCCATTGGGCTACTAATCAGTGTCGGCGTCGGTCAACTTGTTTGATCTTAACGTGCCAATTGTGTTTCTTGGCGGCGCCAGGCAGAATGGTCCGTTTCTGATTGCATGATTGCCTCTCTCAACCATTACACTCCATTCTACGAGTACGAGCTTTCCTTGTTGAGCCATGCAGCTCATAGTTTGACGTTGAACTTGCAAGCCATTACGGCATGCAATCCCACTGTCTGGCATGTCGATGAGAAACTTCTCAAGGCATTGATCGAATCGATCTGAGCCTGAGTTGCTCGACGGGAAGACCCACCGTGAGCTGTCGAACATCCAGCTTGCATTGCAGCTTGTAGATACAGCTCACAATGCCGTTTACAGTAAATCTGTATGACCCTAATGGTCCAGGCTATGCTCCACGAATCAAAAATGAAGACTGGGAAAAGCATCGAGCTGTCATTAGCCGTCTACATGCTAACCAGACTCCAAGGAAGGCCATGATCAAGCGCTTGCGAGACGAATGTGATTTCAGGGTCACTATTGGTCAACTTCAGGCGAAATGCAAGGAGTGGGATCTGAAGGTGTATTCGAAAGAGGATGCATCGCATTGTGGTAGGCCGCCGACAAAACGAGCAAGTGCCTCGAGTCACAAGGCACGCCAGCCTCAAGAGTCAAAAATCTCTGCCTTTCACATTGCAACAGAATCCAATTTTGTCCAAGAATGGGCTGATGACTTTCGGGTTCATCATGTGGCTACTTTGCCCTTCACCTCATTAGCGAACATTGAACCACTGCACAACCAAGATGATCCCTTCCAAGACCGTTCACTACCGCCGGAATACATTGGTGGTGGTCTCCTTGCCAATACTGCAGATTCCCACTGGCCCGTTCCGCAAGACGATCAACAATGTGAGGCGATGTTGCAGGCTGCACATTACTACTATGCCGTACATGCTTTCCAACAATCTTTCTCCATCTACCGAGCCGTGTACAAATATCAACGATGCCATCTATCGTTATCAGATCCACAACTAGTCGCCACGATCTTGCAGTCTAGTTGCGCTGCTGTGACCGACCATCAGAGGAACATCATGCATTCAGTCTTGCTTGAGATTGGTACTTCCGACGATATTGACCGTTTAGAACCTCTACTCATGGACTGTTTACAGTCTGCTGCACTCAATATGGTCTCGTCAGATGCGACTTGCGATGTCGACGGTCCTGAACAGGTCCGGGCACGTGCAGCTGCTTACCTTTACATCATCAATGCTCTGGAGGCGAAGAATACATCTTCCCCACAGATAGATGTTCAAGCACTTCTGTACAATTTCGAACACTCATTACTTATGCAAGAGCATGAGTTGAAAATATTGCAGAGCCTCTTCAACTGGTGTGAGACGGCCGTTGACCACCTTCAGCGAGATTTGGACGATATTTTCATCGGACACGCTAGCTCTGAGGAGGAGTACTATCGGAAAATAGCCCAAGTGCTAAGTGGTCATCTCTTGTCGCAATGGTACAGACAACCTGAAGATCACATCGAGGTTGAACTCAAGTCTTCGGGGCCCTTCACTTTCGACCCTTGCTCCTTTCAATTCCAGATAACACGGACGCAAGCCTTGGTTGCTCTTGCATTCATGGTAGTTGATGCCGTGCGATGTGATCCACTCGTCTCTCCATTTAGTGAGAGGATCAATAGCCCTTCAAGTTTGTGGTTTCTAGACGCCGCCCGATTCTTCAAACGAGGCTGTCGTATGCTGAAAAAGCTGGACGAGCGTAGCCGGTGTATCGCCTTCTCTGAAGTTTTCCTCGAACGGTTCTATACTTCGGTCTCCATCAGGCAAAAGACATATCATTACACGACTCAGCTGCCGGCTATCGTGGATTCAATTGGCATGTCTCTGGCACAACAGAGGGAGTGGATGGTCGGTGAAGAGGAGGCTAGTCGCAACTCCCTCGAACTACTCGAAGAGGATGTGATGCCCTCGATTGACGCCTCCGTCCTAGCAAACCCGATCGACTTCACAAACTTCGAGTGCAGTGCATTGAACAACAACTCGAACAACTCAACACATATTGAAGCGGCACCATCTCCAATGTCGGAATGTACTAGTATTGCCTCCTTCCTCAACACGTATCAACGCATATTGAAGAGCAAACTCGGCCCAAGCAGCAAGAGCGGCAGAAGTACACCAGGCGATGTCATGTCGTTCAGTTCTTCTGCAGAGTTCAAGTTCGGCATCGTAACCAACGCTAGCGCTTCAGCCGATGTCGACAGTCTCTGGCAGGTAATATCAAGCGGATAGTCCTTTGCCATTGCGACGTAAAGAAGTGTTACCAAATAGTCATCTGCTTTCCCCCCTATCCGACTCCTTGAACCCATGTGCGAGCAACACACAAAGCGACAAGGTGTCAGTTTTGGCCTTCGCCTTCTATACACTTGAAGTTCGTGTACATTGACTTTAGGAAGCTGCCTCTAGCTCGGCTTACTGTCACGGTCACCCACTCAGTCTTGCTACATTTACAGCTACTGTAAGAGGTTGTCATTCCTCCATGACTGAATGGGTATTACTCCAGATTAGGAGTTCTACAAGGATTACGAAGCTCTGATCTTTTAGTCTTCCGAAAAGGCCAAGGCTTGGACCAGGCATTGCCTGAAAAGCTACATGCTTGGCATTCGACCTTCATTACAGTACAGTAAAGAAAGACCCACATCTTCACATTTCCCAAAGTAGCATTCGAAATTCCCCTATTTCGTCATCACGCATTCTCATTGACAAACAAACATCGGCTTCACGAAGACAACACTCGTGATGTCGCGTCTAACGCGAAGTTCTCATTATGTACTCTGTACATATGCACTTGCCTCAAGCTGGCAATGTGAAATGCGCGACGTCTCCGCCAGCCCTGAATCGAGGCATGAACAGCTTCTGCCATGCCGTACGGTACACGTAGACGTGGACTTGTGATTATGTTAACCTTGTCTACCCCAAAGTTGACGCCTTCATCACATGAACGGCTTATGCCTAAGCAGGAAATGTGAACATGATGAAGTTGTTGCTGGATCACAAGTATAAATCAGAGCATTGTAC
>Ga0068618_1000337_pt1 | contig 12655 bp, 13 predicted proteins | sample InSIn2SAF170_2_FD_77423 | JGI IMG/M metagenome (GOLD analysis project Ga0068618, IMG submission 77423) | Clean room microbial communities from NASA Spacecraft Assembly Facility at Jet Propulsion Laboratory, Pasadena, California, USA -... ...
AAATAAAACATTTCAAGCAAAGCACCCAAGGCTGAAAGCATACAGAGATGAGGTATGGAGGATCAGAGATTCTTTTGATTATTTCTGTATTTCATATATTTCTAGAGCCAAAAATCAACTTGCTGATTCCCTTGCTATGTATGCTAGTCTATTTATCCCTCCCATGTCTCCCAGACTAGTTTATGAAGTCCAAATGAAATATAGACCATCCATTGGGCATGAAGTCTATTTTGCAAAAGAAAGAGAAAAAGTAAAAACTGGAAAAACATATTTACAATGACAAGGCTTTAAAGCCTTAAACGAAAAAAGGTTTTAAGAACCGCCCATTTACTGGGCCATCAAAAACTGCTTCTCCTCCCATGCTCTTCAGCATGAAGGTTTTGTTCCCTTGGATTTGAGAAATGATAAAATGCCCTGTCCAGGAAGCATCAAACTTCCCATGATTGCCTTTCTTTTCCTTTAGTGCATCCCACTTCAGAACCAAGTCTCCAACCTGAAAATTATCTGTTTTTGTCCTTTTGTCAAAAGCTTCTTTGATATTTTTCTTATGTACTACAGCCTTTTCAACCAGTTGTTCTTTGATTTGATGTACCTCTACCAAATCAGTGATCCTTTTTGCCATGTATTCTTCCTCATTTTGTTCTTATTGCGGGAACTTTGCCACAGGGAGAGTCAACTGAATTGGGAACACGGCCTCAGTTCCATATACCAGCTTGAATGGAGAATTTCCTATGGATCTTTTAATGGTCACTCTATCAGCCCAAAGTGCATATTTGAGCTTAGAATCCCAATTCTTTTTGTTGTCCTCAAACGGCTTCTTAATTATCTTTATCAGACTTTTGTTGGAAGATTTTGCTAGACCATTGCTTTAAGGGTAGTATGAGGTGGAATGAACCAGTTTAATGCCCATTGAGTTACACATTTCCACCAATTATTTTGCTCTGAAGGCTGCTGCATTATCTGTGACTAATTTATGTGCACAACCAAATCTGGTGAAGATATGCTCAATCAAAAACTTCATGACCACATTATGATCAACCTTTCTAGTAGGGATTGCTTCAATCCACTTAGTAAAATAATCAGTGGCTACTAATATCCATCTGTGCTGGCCACTGGAATGTGGATTGATTTCTCCAATGAAATCCAAGCCCCATTGTTGAAAAGGTCCTTTTGCATGTACTGGTTTTAAGGACAAGGACTGCAATTGATGTTTCCTTTCGAATATTTGGCACCTGTCACAAGATTTAACAAATGACAAGACATTAGAAAATAAGGTGGGCTAATAGTACCCAGCTCTGAGGATCTTGTGGGCTGTAGTTTTCCAGTAATGATGTCCTCCACACATGCTGGAATGAAACTGCTGCATAACTTCCACTGATTGTTCTTTGTCTAGACATCTCAAAAGCATTCCAGATGGGTCTCTCCAATAGAGCAGATTTTCATGGATGCAATATTTTGCTACCCTGAGTTTAACAGTTTTGGCCTCACTTTGAGTAAGGCTTGGAGGGATTTCTAGCTTCAGCAAGAAATTAGCTATTGCAGAATACCAATCTCAAGAAGCTAGATTCTCTGTCAATGACTGCTTTTCTCCTGGTTCAGCTTCTTCCTCTCCTTCTGTTTGACCATTCTCTGAATTCGAACACATGAGGTTCATGTCCAATGTTCTGCAATTTTCTTCAGCTAATAGTCTAGCAAGACCCTGACCTCTGACAAGCTTAGTGGGCTTCAGTTCTATGTTAAATTCGATTAACTTCGCGATCCATTTAGCCCTTCTTCCATCAGCATCAGGTTGTGTTAAGACATCTTTTATTGCAGTAGAGGGTACATATGCAACTATTTTGGAATGCAAAATATGAACTCTGAAAGCTTTCAAAGACTTGATAAGAGCATATGCTTGTTTCTCAATAATATCATACCTCAACGCAGCATTCCTTAAGGTTTTACTGAAAAATTCCACTAGATGCTCTGAGCCTTCTTCATCTGCTTGCAATAAGACTGCTACAAGGGCATCGTCAGAGGAAAAAGAAAATATGTGGAACTCCTTGCTGTAATCTAGACTGATTAAAGTGGGAGCCTCCATAATTGCCTTTTTAATGGACTCAAATGATTTTTTTGCTACACCATTCCATTTGATCTCTAACCCCTTCTTCAACATAGAGGTAATATGCTTCACAAGTTCTACAAAATTTGGGATAAACGTCCTTACAAAATTAATCTTGCCTAGAAAGGACTGGATGTCCTTCTTCGATCTCAGGACAGACAAGGTCTGTTTCACTTTTACTCTTTCTGGATCAATTCGGAAACCTGCAGCAGAAACAATATCTCCCAACAACTTTCCTTCTTCTAAAGCAAACTATGGCTTCTTAGGATTTACTGAAATCCCAAACCTTCTGCACGTCAAAAACACTTTCTTCAAATGTTTCACATGGTCTTGATGGCTGCTGGAGTATACTGTTATATCATCAAGGTAGATAAGGACAAATTTATCCTTCTCTCCCTCAAATGCTATATCCATAGCTCTCTGAAAGGTGGCTCCAGCGTTTATCAACCCAAAAGGCATCTTGGAATACATAAAGGTGCCCCAAGGAATGGTAAATGCAGTCTTCTCCTGATCATCTGGATGCACAGCAACCTGATTATACCCTAAAAATCCATCCAGGAAAGACATCACTTTGGCTCCTGAGACCTTCTGCAGCAAGTGCTCCATCTTGGGTAGAGGATAATTGTCTTTCTTTGAGCATTTATTTAAGTTTCTGAAATCAACACAAAGTATGATTTCTCCACTTTTCTTCCTCACCACTACTAGGTTGGATACCCACTTGGAATATCTAAGAGGGACTATGATTTTGGAAACCAGCAACTTTTTTATTTCTTTTTCAATCAGAGGGAGGAGCATAGGATTTATTGGTCTCAGCTTCTGTTTGAAAGGTTTGGTGTCTTTCTCTAGAGGGATTTTATGCTGGATGATCTTCTTTTCATATGTTTTTAGGTCACCATATTCCCAGGCAAAGACATCAGCAAATTGCTTCATTAAATTGCAATTCTCAGCACTTTGGTCAGCAGACAGATGGGTGGACAGATTTATGTATCTTGGCTAACCTGGACTCCCTACATCATGCTTATAGACTGCAGACTGATCTTCATTTTGGGTAGCCTTATAGGGTACATCGTTTTGGTCAAACAGTCTTTTTAGAGGAATTAGACCCTTAGGAATATGATTGCTGGGAAGCTGGACAATGTTATCTTTGCCAATTTTGTTTCTAAGCTGGGACTAGGGGGTCTCTTGCAAGGCTTCATTTTCTTGGTCAATTTGTATTTCAGAAAATTCATCAGTGACTTGTAGAAACCTATTTATCTCATCATCATCATCAAAAACTTTCCAATGCTGGACATTATCAGGCAAGGATGGTCTATATTTCATTTGGACTTCATAAACTAGTCTGGGAGACATGGGAGGGATAAATAGACTAGCATACATAGCAAGGGAATCAGCAAGTTGATTTTTGGCTCTAGGAATATATGAAATACAGAAATAATCAAAAGAATCTCTGATCCTCCATACCTCATCTCTGTATGCTTTCAGCCTTGGGTGCTTTGCTTGAAATGTTTTATTTACTTGCTGAATGATTAAATCAACATCTCCAAATACCTTCAGATTCTGGATTCCTCTGTATTTTGCTGCATTAAGGCCTAGTATCCTAGTTTCATACTCTGCTATGTTATTGGTGACTTGGAAGGCTAGCTTAAAAGACAGTTATGTGCTTTCTTGTTGTGGAGATATCAGCACCACCCCTACTCCTGCAGTCTCCCTGGAACATGCTCCATCAAAGAACATCTCCCAAACCTGATTTGCTTGCTCCCCCTCAGCATGAACAATTGGTTTCTTGAGCTGCAACGAGGCCTTTTGAGATTCTTCAATTTGGAGGATACATGCTCCAAAATTAGTGTCCACCGCATAAATGGGATGATTAGAAGGATTCTTTTCATCACTGATGATATATGCCAGCTGTGCTTCTCTATACAATCTCCTGCTTTCTCCTTCGAAAACTGGGACAGTGGCATAAGATAGGTCATTCTGCTATGTCCCACCTAGTCTCTTAATCCACCCTCTGGACAACAACATGCCAAACTTAGGAGGGACATCTGCCACCACAATATCCATCATTATGCTCTTCATGGGTAGCTGTGTTAGGGTAATGGCTAAATCTTTAATCAATCCCAGACATTTCACCTTTCTTGAATCAAATGAGAATAGGTCATGATATGGTCTGGTGATGTCAAGGCCTAACTCTTCCATGATAGTTTTAGGGATCAGATTGTGACTGGCACCTGTATCTAGCAAGCAATTGTGGAGAATTTTGTCATGAATGATCAAGGAGACATAAAAAGATGGAGAATTATCATTGGTAGGTTCAGTCATTAGGCTTAGCACAATTGCAGGCCTATCATCTTGAAAATTGATAAAGTCAGTGGAGGTTTGTCTGGCTTTCAGCTCAAGAGCTTCAAGGATAGGCTTTCTAAACACTTCACTCTTTACAAGTTCTAACAGAGGTACAGATATTTTCAACTTTTGGACTTCTGATTCAAAACTGAAAGGGGAAGGGGACTTGTCAGGACCTCTAACCTCTTGAGCTGGTACTTTGAGGATGAGTGGGTCGATTGCTGTTCTTTTCTATCTGGCATTTAGTGACTCAATTTGGACAGCAGCTTTTTGGGCAGGATTCTCCTTGGCAGTGTTTGCTTGTGACCTTAAATTATATCTTTGTTGTTCACCAGTTTGCAGAACAGCTTCCCTGTCCCACTCTAAACTGTCTTGGTCCTGCAGCAACGATTCTTCATATGAGGCCAATGTCAAAAATGCAGCACTGCCTTTATCTTCCATGCAATGAATTTCATCCTCAAAGCACTGCTCCTCCTCCATGACTAAATTCTGGAAAGGAGCCTTAACCTTTTGATCTTCATTTGTTTCTTTACCTCTCTGAATGATTTTCAATTGTTTGTTTGTTCTTCTAAATGGATTCGGATTTCTTGGAGCAAATGTGCTTGGGAGCCTTGTCTTCCCAGAGTTTTGCTCGACCTCTAGCTTAGATAATTTAGCAGCCAATGACTTGATCATTCTAGTCATTTTATCAAGTTTAGTATCTGAAGATGAAGCAGAGGAAGAAGAAGCCTCACCTCTCTACCTCCTTCTATCAGCGTGATTTTTGAGCTTTTCTGCAGCCATAATGTTAGATTCTACCTCTAGTGTCGCATCCTGCATTTCAGCTAGGGTAGCGCATCTTCTTTCTCTCAGCAGCAAACAGAAATCAGAGTCAAAGGCACTGGCATAGGAAAGTTTGGCAGAGGTGGGGGTAGGCTTTACCTCAGCTGGTATCTTACTATACGTACGATTGAATCTTTTATTAAAAACAGGCAAGAATTCCCCATTTTCCCTCTTCGGGTTCCCAAACTCCGTATGATAGTATAGCAGGTCCTTTTTATCTCCCCAATGTTTTAGTAATGTATCATCTAAAGCTTCGATATCCGCTATAGATCTTGGGGCTTGTTCTCTGAACCATTTCCTAGCCTCCCCATCTAGGCTTTAGACAAAGACTCTCATCCACACATCATCTTCACTAATATCTAGATTATCAACATAGCTATAAAATGACTCAAGGTGTTCTTCAGCAGTGACACCTTCAATCCCAATGAACTTAGGCATATACTTCTGATATTCTCCAGTGGGCATAGCATTCAAAGGAGTGGGCAGTATTAGAGGTCCATAACTAGCGGCTATGATTCTTTCCATTTTGGTGGGTGCTTGCGAACCTGCCATAACTGTGGTGACTAAAAGAGTACTAGAAGTCTAAATGATAGAAGGTGGAGGAGTGATTGACGAGACCAAAGGAGTATGGTGAATAGGAGGCAAGGTTCCCTTTGGGCTAACAACGAAAGGAGAAACTAAGGAATAAGGAGTATTATGAATTTCTGAGGGCTTTTCTTCACTGCTAGTATTAGAATCTGTACTCTCAACATGTATTTGTTCTATTGAAGGATCTTCTTAAAGAGATATAGAATATTGTTTAGGTTTACCTAAACCCGATGCTCCTTTATGTGATACTTTCTTCTCCTTGATGGTCTTTTCTGGGTCAGTTTGCGATTTCTGAGGATTTCTCCAAGTATGCCTCACAAACTGAGCCAGAATTATGAAGTGGAGTCGCCAATAGGTTCAACCTCCAGTAGAGTCGCTGATAGATGATTACAACCACAAATGTGCCCAGAATTTGTCTATCATCAAAGTTGGGTCTATGTCGTTTCCCAGGGAAGATGAGCTTCAGTTTCCATTCCCCGGCAATGGCGCCAATTATGTTAGCACTCTAGGAAACTCTCCTAGGTTGCAACTCGGAGATGCCTGGTAACATACAATCTTCAATATTGATCTCTGAACTATTGGAATGAAAGATGGTTTGGATCAAGCCAGATAACCATTTCAACTCTGTTTTTACTCAAGACATGCATGAACACCCTCAGCTTTACAAGGCTTTAAACCACTAATGCTCAATAGTTTGTAGATTAGGTGAATATGGAGAATACTGAACACACCAACAGATGCACAAGACCATGTGATGGCTAGCTGCAACCAGTAAAACAGTCTTCAAATCTATTTCCTAAGGCACAAACAGGATGACAGCTCTCTGGCACTAACTAAACAGAAACCTGCATAACACATTCAATGATACATACTAGACTTCAACACAGAGGTGGGATGACAGCCCCTCTAATGCTAAATATCAAGAGCACATGAACAAATGCATAACAGGCACAACCTAGAACAGAGTAGAAATGGAAATTGAACATATAATAGTAAAAGAAGCTTATATTGCTAGAATGAAGATGAGAAGCTTGAGTAGCAAAGTCTCAATAGTCTCCAGAAGTTGAACCCTTATTACATGTAGTTTTCTACCTTTTATAGGCCCTTTAAAATGCTCATGAGCTTTCTAGAAGGCTCAAAGTCTTAGACTTGGCTGATCTGTCCCTTAACCGTTTGATTCCCTCAATAGGCAGGCATGGCTCAGAGGTTTTCCTCTTCTGACAGAGGAATGACCATATTCAGATATTTTGGGCAGCCTGCTGTGATGCCTGGGAGCTCTCTCATGCCAAAGATGCCCCATTATGTTTGTTAGGACAATTGTTGCGCTAGCAGGACTATTAGTGTTCCATGATTTCATTTGATTTTGGTTGAGGCGTGCAGTGGCCCTTCTCCTTCCCTTTCTGGGCTCTATTTGTCGGCCGTCGTCTTTCTGCCAAATCCTTCTTCTGGTATGTAACATGACTGCAAGACTCCTCTAAGGATGGCTTGCCACCTAAACCAACAATGGAGTGGCTATCATTCCTATGAAATCCTTGTATCGGTCCCTTTCAGATGATAGGCATGAATGTTTTTCTTCTATTGTTGTTGAAAAGTGTGCAACAAGAAATGCTTGTTGAGAATGCAACAAGATGATGGAGCTTAGTGGAAAGGAGTTGCCTTCACTAAGTGGGCCCGAAGACAAATTATGGCGCAAAGTCTATTTTTGGATCACAGCAGGAGTGATCACAGCAGAAGCGATCACAGCAGGAGTGATCAGAGTCTATTTTTAGACTGCTAGTCAAAAAATAGAAAAGTCAAATATTATTGTCTCATAATAATATTTAGACTATAAACTTTATCTTTTCCTCTTGGAGCACTTTAGGATGAGCTACAGATGTGGCCCATGCAGCTGTCAGAAGAAAATATGCTTTTCTTGTGAGTTACTTGAGCTATTGCATGCAGGACATCAGTTAGAACTCATGTGGTTTAGTTCTGTGGAGTTGGATGAGCAGTTAATGGAGTTGTGTTCAGTTTGACTTAGTTGAACTAGTTGTATTTAGTCTAACTGATCAATAGACTAAGTGATGAGTTGTGTAAATTGATTGTTAATTAATTCACTAATTATTAACTCATAATGCAACTGAAGAATACATCAGTTAACTCAGTGCATGTACAATTCAATAGAGACAGGTGTTAGAGGTTGAGATTGCTATCAGTTGTGCATGAGATTGTGCACATGCATGGGATTGAGTTATGCCAATGATCTCTGCATAGTGTGGGCCAATACCAAGTGAAATATAGCTTGTGCTCATGTGATTTATAGTGTGGGTGATTTTCACAAGGTAAATAGGAGTTTGGATCAGCGATTCTCATTCATTCTCTTGCAGGCATTGTGCAGTGGAGGCAAGCAAGCAGCGGGGGAGATTTGGAGATCAAATCTGAGCTGTATTGTGTGTAGCATGAGGAGATAGTACTGAGTACTTGGGATGAGTATTGTACTATGGATTGTTACATGTTCTCAATCAATATAATATACAGATAGTTGGGGTTTTTAGCGAGATGCTTTCCCCAGGAAAATACTATGTTGATATGTGTGATTGATGCTTCTATGTGCACATGTTATTGTTTCCGCTTCTGTAAATTGATGATCAACGTAGAGGAGGTTATGTATTATGCATGTTCCACTTATAAGCGTATAATCAGGATAATCTCTATGAATATGTGTCATATTATCCAAAATTTCTACAGTTGTGGCTGTTCGGGTCATAAACAGCGAAAACACTGCAGTACTGCTAAATCCCACCCATCGCTGTCCTTTTTGGACTTCAAAGTTCCATAAACATGACCAATTCCTTTATCAGGTCTACCCTTCATGTCATTGTCGCATGTCACACTGCCCCAAGGTTCCTTCGTATTTTGTTTATACAACGAAAATGCACCGAAAACCATTGAAAACGACTTTAGCGCGGACCTGAAATAACCTGCAATAGAGTGCTATATAACCGTCAGGTCCGGTTATTGCGTCGCAAATACGTATGTGCCCTCTGGCCCTTGGTGAAGTGTTGCATGCAATCTGCCGATTTGTGATCCTGCGATGCGAAGTGGCGCTCCGATAGCGATCCTTCATCACTGATCGCAAATCGCAATCGCACTTGATCCACGTTTACCCTGCCAGCTTACCTCCGCCGATGCGATATTGCGATGTGATCTGATCGCAATCGCATATCGCTATATGTAAAGGCCCTATCCCCTGGCCTTCTCGATCTGTGATCCGCCGATTAGATCTGGGCCATTGATTGGCGAGATCGAACGACTGTCATGCATCCATTGTTTAAGCCTGTGCTTGTGGGTTTTTTTTGTGGTTTTAGAGTGTTTTAGGCCTCCCGATAGTGTATTTCCGCCCTTCCAAGGGCTCTCCTCTTGCGATGGTTTTGACTTTGAATGATCCTCAAGAGGATTTTGAAGAATTTCGGGGCATACTTGGATCCTTTTTTATCCCTTTGTCAGCGGAGCTAACAGTGGCAATAAAAGAAGAGGAAGCTTGAACATCATCAATTGAAGAAGGATACATAAGGTTTGAGCACAAGGATATCATCCAGAAGTACTAATCCAATCATCATTTGAAGGAATGAATTAAGGAGCATCAAAGAGGACTACCCATCTCATCTCAAGGATCATATCATCTAGAAGGATCAACACTTTGTGGAAGAAGAAGACCTCAAAAACCCTAGCTCATTCAAAGAAGGATTCTACACTTGAAGCATTCTTGGGAAGCTCACACATTCTACGTTATCTTTCAAGGAAAGAATAAAAGAAACATTGTCATTCTGCGTTATCTTTCAAGGAAAGAATAAAAGAAACATTGTCATCGTCATCAAAGAAATCAAGGTGATCTCCCTCACATTGAAGCAAAGATCACATCTCAAAAATCCTTGAAGAATATCATCAAAGGAAGAATCATCATCAAAGAAGACATCAAATTGAAGATATTGTCATGAAAGGAGAATCTTCACTTAACAAGTAATTATTTCATATTTATATTTGAATCTACTACCAAAATGACTTCATTATACAAGGAAAGCAACAAACTGGTTGGGTCATCAAATTTCCTTGCATGGAAGAAGAGGATAGACTTGATCCTCAGAGAATGAAGTTATTGAACATGTTAAGGGTTCAATCTCCAAACCATCGCAAGAGGAAGCTCAAGCACTATCGAAGTATATGAAAAGGAAAATAAGGACTCAAAGAAGCCTCATAGAATCAATCAAGGATTCCATCATCCCTTATGTAGCAAATTTGGAGAAATTAAAGGATATCTATGATAAGTCAGTAGAATTGTTTTCCATAAGCACTGCAGGATAAGTTATATCATTGAGAACCAAACTATACAAAAATTAAGGTATCAAAGGAAGAAGGGGTAGCCTCATACTTTATGAGGGTATCATAAATAAGTGATCAACTACAAGAACTTGGAGAAACGATGTCTAATAAAGAGATGACCACCATCGTGCTCAATGCACTACCTGATGAATGGGGCAAATTTGTATCAATTATCTATGGAAAGAAGGAACCCGCTCCATTCAATGAACTTTGGTAACTATGTAATCTTTAAGAAACTAGTTGAAGGCATAGAGCAATGTTGGATCAAATGGAAAAGTTCAAGCATATGTTGCAATGTTATGAGTGTAATGAATATGGACACTTTAAAAGTTATTGTCCTAAACTTAAGGAGGACAACAAGAAGAGAAAATAAAGAAATGAAGCCCATGTCATCAAAGAAGTGGAAAAAAAAAAAAAGACAAACAAGGAGGAGGTGAAAGACCTCTACTATGCCTAAAATTTACTCGAGTTTTTTTTTTAGTTTTGTAGAAGATAACAATCATGATGGAAAGCGTCAAGATGCATTAAAGTTGAAATAGATATGACATTGTCATAGAAGCTTGGAAGGATAGTTGAAGTAGAAGTCTACATGGTTGTAGTAGTCATCATGACAAAAAGAAAGTAGCTCATGGAATCTCCATTATAAGCATATAAGGACAACTGAAGTGGTAGTCTATATGGTTGGAAGAAAGTCATCTAGCATGATATAAGATAAAGAAATCATCATACATCATTATCTTTATAAAGGAGCATTTACAGAATAGGGATCATCTAGATCCTCCACTAGAATCTTTATAATAAGGTTCCCCTCTACTTGGAAGAAGCAAGTGTCTCATTGATAGTCTACGATCGACCTTGTGTGGGATCCACTGGCAAGTTATGATGATGAAAATGTGCAACGTGTTGAAGTTGTTTGAAGTACTTTCATCTTCAAACAAGAAAAGGAGATTGTTAGAAGGAAGTCTAGATGACCAAAAGAAGTAAAAGGTATGCATATATTTAGAATCTTATCATCATTTAGTTGCAGATAGCTTGGTTGAATTTCTTTATCTCATGGGCATGATTGAAGAAGAAGGATCTCTTCCATTAGAATGATGCATGAAGGCATGTAGATAATGTGCCTTGAACTCTTCTACATATTTATATGATGAAATCAACATAATATGACCTCATATGGAATATGAGGTGGTTGAAAATCATGGTTCATATGTTGAAATAACCATGTAAAGAAGATCCTGAGAAAAGAAATATTTGAAAAAAGGAAGAATAGTTCGTGAAAATGCAACTATAGTCACGTAAGATAAGAAAAGTGATCAACATCTGATAACTAGAAGGATTAGCTATGACATATCCATGGAGAAGGTATGAAAACCTTGATAAAGTCTGTTAAGAAAGGAGACCCTTGACATTGAATGTCTTGGAGATGGATTCATACATGTGCAGGATGTTGATGTTGCGAGAAGTTGATGTCATGACAAGAGGCCATCATAAAAAGGTAATTTTTATTTGATGTTCATTTTGGTTTTTGAAAACATCTAGTTGGGTTGAAATAGGGCTACCAAAAGAGAGTTGTAGAAATTACCTACAACTAGTACTCATGAGAATGAATGGAAGATCCTGAAAGAAACATGACTTGGAATAGGGAGTTGTATGGAGGATAGTCATATATGGACTAGAAAATCAATTTTCGACAAAGAGAAAGATCACATGACTATTGATTCAACACTATGGCTCGTTAAAGAAAAAGTGATGTAGAAGATGATTAATGCCCTACAAATAAACTATGATAAAAAAGATGAAATTCATGACATGATGAAAAAAAAATAACCCTACAAGTAGTTAATAATAGCATGATCTCCACAAAAAAAAGTAGATAGCTGTTGTTGGAAACAAGTCCCTAGTTAAAAGGAGAAACCCTTATCCCAGTTGCAGATTCTCTACACCTGCTTACGTGTTTTTCAGGCCCACCTCTCTGTCACCGTTTACATTGAGGGACGTTGGGGTTATTATCACGGGAATTATTTATTACCGAAAAACTTTCATAGCCGAAAGGTTGTGCCCGTTAACCTTAATATTTGTCCTTTGTCCTCGAGTCGTGTAGTGCGAAGCTCGAGGCATGGAATTAGCCAGTTACAATGCCTCCGTGGGAACGGTGCAAATGCTGGAGCAAGTTACTTTTGGGGTTTTACAGCAATAAATTTATACTTAACGTCGGGGTGTGGGAACGTTGATTTTCCCATTTTTATATCTTCATCAAAGGCATAACATGGCTTAAACTACAATGAAATTGTATTTGCAATATGATACCTTAAAAATAACTTATTATTATTATTAATTACACATTTTTTAAAATATAAATATAAATATTATATAAATATAAGTATAAATATAAATAAACATACATATTATAAATATAAATATTTATCATATTACACTCTAATTTAA
>Ga0068618_1000338_pt1 | contig 12645 bp, 13 predicted proteins | sample InSIn2SAF170_2_FD_77423 | JGI IMG/M metagenome (GOLD analysis project Ga0068618, IMG submission 77423) | Clean room microbial communities from NASA Spacecraft Assembly Facility at Jet Propulsion Laboratory, Pasadena, California, USA -... ...
ATGCTGGAGAGATTGGATCATCATCGTCAAACCGTGGTGCTGGAACACTTCTATACCTATTCATCGCCAAAGAGTGCCACTGATTGGGTTAACACAAGATCGCGCAAGTTGGTGAACACATGGCCCATGGAGTTAAGCCAGTGGCTCAATACCGTGCTTGTCGAACCAGTGGCGTATAAAATTCACAGGATCGAAGACGTCTGGATTGCTTCTGTACAGGTACCGCGATAGTAGTGGGTACAGCAGTGGTTGTGTTACGAAAGGCTCCGTTTGGAAATCGTTACTGTATGCTGGTGGAATGTGGAAGTGCCGCTGGAAGAGGCGATTGATGACTTGTTCGATCCGACAACTCGCAAAGACCCCTGACCCAAGGAGGATGTTGACGATGATGTACGACTGTTGCCGAAGATGATGTTCACAATTCAATCGAGCAAGTGATCACGTCGCGAGGCGGTTGGAGATGGCTGGATCTTAGGTGCACGGCTGCTTGGCGCTAGCTAAAACAACTGAGCTTCGGCATCCTTCAGCCTGACACCTGGGGGCACTTCGAGCACCGCCTCAAACTGTTCAAAACACAAGCTAGTCGGGGCCAAGGCTTGCTAGCCCAAAATCAGCACCGTACTCAGATAAGCGTAGGACATCATTACTTCTTTCGGATCCGTGAACTTTATACTACGGATTACTAGCTTTGTGATGACTGTCCTTTGGTACTATCTTTATTCGATCCCATGTTGGTTTACGTGCGCCTGGGTAGCACTCCGTAGGTAATGTACAGATTACATGCAGAGATGCAATGTAGACTTAACTCTGCTTGTTATACAAGATCTATTACCTCGTAAACTTCTCAGTAGTATTACACTACAAGCAATATCCAAGTGAGCATTCACAGTAGGTTGCACTACTAAGTATCCTTAGAAATTATGAGGCCATACACTGATTTTAATGTGATGATTAACCAATCTCATGTACATGACAATCACATTCGTGATTCCCGTAAGTGTACAGGAAATGGATGAATGGCTCAGAGTTTTGAACCACCCTCACAGGTTTGCGTTATACATTTAAACAAGAAGAGAAGAGAAGCTCAAGCACTTGTATGTGTGCGACCTGCCATTACTTCTTCTCCCCAGAAGACCCACCGAACCAGCTCGTAATACCTGACTTCATGTTGGCCACTGTTTCCTCTTGCGCCTTCATCGCGTCCTCTTGCATTTTCTTCTCTATGGCTTCTCGCTCTGCCACTATCTTCGGTCCTTCAATCTCAAGATGCTTCTCCAGTCGTTGGTACATCTCGTGACCTCGCTCTCGAATCTGGTCCCAGATCATCTTGCCTTGCGCCTCCGCTTCGGTTATGCTTTGCATCCCGTCAGGAGATTGAGGCTTCTTGCCAAAGAGGGAACCAAGTCCACCGAAGGATTTCTTTGACTTCTTTTGTGCCCTGTCTGCCTCGAACTTCTCTCGAATCAGCTTTTGCCGTCTGTCGAACTCAGCTGGAATGTATTTGCCTTCAAAAGACTTGAGCACTTCTCTTGTGTCCTCGAAGCCCATATTAGCTACATATTCCAGGAATGGTATGAGATCGATCAGGGTGGTATCGTTAGGGTTACCATCCCATTTCGGTAGCATGATGGTATTTTCTGGCTGCTTCTTCGCAGCATGAGGTTCCGACTCAATCATAACCACTTTCTTGAGGTCTCGATTTAGATATGACAAATCTTTCACATAGCCACCATCCTCATAAACAGTCATCTCCCTGTACAGTGGATACACCATCTGGTATGGATCGAGTTTCCGGTGGATTTGATCGACTGTATAGGACGCCTGAGTACTGAAAATGACAAGCTCATAGTAGAGACTGAGGTATTTGAGGAAGTAGTCCAGTCCTGGTCTCTTTGCAATCCTCCAGCCGTGCTCTCGACTCCATTCAGAATGTATGAGGACATCTTCAAGGCCTACCACAAGCGTGAAGGCCGGCATGTTGGGGTCCATCAAAGCAGCATCCGGTAGCAATTTTTTCATCACGGGGTCCTTGTAGTAGCTCACCGTAGATCCGAATCTTGCTGCTGCCCGTTGGTAAATGAGCGCAGGCGAGTAACCATTCGGAATGTCTGTGTGACTGATGGCTTCCTCTTCATCCCAATCGCGACCCATGTAAAACGCATATCCCAATCCACCTACAAGAGCTGAAAGATAGAAATACCTGATGAGTGACGAGCGTCTTCGGTCGCTGGATGATACATATGAACTTCGAGGGAGACCATCTCCACCACGCTCACTAGGTTCACTGGACTGCGGGTCGACAGCTTCTTCAGTTATGTTCAGGCTTTCTTTCGAGGCATGGCCTCTTCCTCGCGCCTGATTCAGCTCCGCATCTAGTGTTGATGGAATACCTTGGGTCAGGTCTGGTAAAGGCTGCTTCCGCTCGGTTTCTGCATTGAAATCGGATGGGATGCCATCTCGAAGATCAGGGAGTGGCTGCGAGCTTTGGGTTTCAGATTGATCGGATTGCGTCGATGATGGCGGCGCCTCAGATCGCTGTGAAGTAGATTTCGAGGGGGAGTTGGACTGCGAATACGCGAATGCAGATCGACTTGAGTAGAGGTTCGGTGTTTGTGAAGCAGGCACGGGCCTTAATGGCTGATTGTATCTTTGAGATGCTTGGTTAAAGTCCGAGGGTTTTCTGAAACCCTCAGGCCGTGCTGGGCCTTTAGCTGCATAACCTCTGAATTGGCATCGCGCAGATGAGAATCGTGTTGCTGGTGTCAAAGAGCGAGGCCTTAGCAGAGGCAAGGCGGCACGATTCAGCATTATTTTAAAACATGCCAAGAAGGACAAGCACGATGAAACAGGCGTAGAAGGTCGATAAAGGATGGATGCGTCTTGACGCCGTTGAAGGTTAGAGGTCTACTGTACTTAGACAACAACTTATTCCACGACTCGAACTTCTTTCTGCATCTCCGAATTCCCAATTGTCTCATGGAAAGGGAAGGTGACGCGATCTTCTCGGACAGTCTCTGGTGCGGTAAGGCAGGTACGGCGATGTCATAAAATCCATTCTTACGCCGCAGCTCGCCCGTTTTCTTTTCTTTTCTACACAAATAGAAAGTTGTTAACCCAGACAATTTGGCTCATCGTTCACATTTTTCCATGTTCGACTTGCAGCTGTATTAGCTGGGGAGATTATTCCATCGTCCTCCTCAAGAGCACCTAAGATTGCCACCTGATTCTGAGTGCCCCGTAAGGACGAAACATTCTCTCAATTTCCACTACCACTATCATGCTTTTGTAGGGCTTCACTTTGCTCTCGATCATCCTTAAAGCGCGAATTCCTTTCACTGCAGCTCAGACAACATCTGGGGCTCTGCTGAGATCTTGCGAGCCCAGCGATAACTTAACTACACGAATTAGGAAGCTTCCAAGTTATGCCAAACTGGCGTGATGGCCTTGTAGAAGCTTTTCCAGTCCCTGAGGATCGTCGCAAAGGGTACAGGAAGAAGAGAAACAACACCGCACAAGCTGGAAGTGGTAACGCAACCGCAAGTGTCGAAGAGGCATTATCGGACCTCACCATATCAAATATTCCCACCTCGCCCTTTCCCTTCTTCGATCTCCCTTCCGAACTTCGCAACCGAGTCTATGAATATGTTCTGTTTTCCAAGCCGGGGTATCGCAATGCAAAAGGTGCCCGCCGCGGCTCCCGTGTTGCCTGTCTCCTTGCATCGAAGAAGACGCATGACGAGGCAAGCTATGTCTTGTATACGACACAAAGATTCAAGATCTTCATGATTCAGCAGTTCGAAATGCCACCTTTGATTGAAGAGTTAGCGCCTCGGTATCAGAAGCTCGTAACAAACTTAGAGATGGTAGTTGGATCGAGTTGGACAGCTCCACCAAAATCCTGGAAGGTGACAAGACCACTAGCAAAATGCTTGAAACGGCTTCCAAACGTGCAAACGTTACGGATATTCGTGGAGTTCGATCCGAGTCATCCTACCTTTGCGAAGTACAGGATATCAGAAAGTTTCTACACTGATTTCTGTGGCGATTTGCTTGGCGATGTGCTTGGGGCGATGCCGCAGCTAAAGTATGTTGAGCTTGACGGCAATTCTGGGGTTGATGTTCATGGCCCACTGGTAAGTCGGTTGAAGGAAGAGGCTGAAGAAGAGAACAAAGAGATCAAGTGGGGACGGCAGGCGGGTTGGGCGCATAAACACATATAATGTGTATTGGATTGCCAGATGTAGAAAGCATATAATCAATTTCTCGAGGTCACAAGATAAGTATTCCACCCAGGTCTCGCTGTGTTTCAGAAGTGCTACTACGCCTGAATATGCTGAACCTTGACGCCAGTAATGTTTCTTCCGATGTCCAGATCTTGTGATCTCTATTCATCATCCACGTCCATTCCACCGCCATTCGTAGCCGTATGACCATTGGGCTGCTCAGCCTTTTTGGCCACACTTGCTTCCTTATCGATCATTTGCCGCGAGACAGCCACAATGTTGTCTTCGATCAGTTGCTGACCAACAACCTCAATGTGCTTCTTGGGATCTACCTTGCCCACATATCTCGTCTTCAGCTGGTCCTGTGAGAGCTCGTTCTCTTCACGTACTCGCTTCTCGTAGCCATCAGCAAGATCAACTAGTCTCTTCAAACCATCCTCGGTCTTCTTCCTCTCACTTGCAAAGCTGCTAGGTAGTTCCAAGCCCTCTGTCCATACTTCCTTGTGCAGGTTCATCAACATGTTCTCCTCCAACCCAGTCTTTCTGTACTGTATACCAATGCTGTAGTAATGTCTGTTCAGACCATGTATCAATGCCTGTATTGAAGGTTTGTTCAGATGACCAAGATTGCTTGTTGTCTGTCTTGGCTCTTGTCCCATCATCAAAGTCTGAGGATTGATTAATCGGAATGCATCAATGACAACCTTTCCTTTCACTGACTGGATGGGGTCGACCACAACCGCCACCGCCCTTGGAGTAAGTTGTTCGAAAGACTGCTGAGTGTTGATGTCGACACTAGAGAGCCAGCAGCCGAAACCAGGGTGTGAGTGGTACCAGCCCACAACGGTCTCTTGTCGACCTGTTTGCCGAAGCATATCCATCATCTTAGTTTGGAAGACTGGATCGACAGATTCAACCGACACCGAGGTACCTGACTGTGGCATAGCGAAGACATCGACGACCCTTACTGTGAAATCATCCACGAATTCTCCCAGCATCAAACCCATGACTTCCATTGGTACTCCGGCACGGCCATGTCGTAACATTTTGAGAAGGGCTAACGAGGAAATGTAGACAGTTTCTGAATTGTCGACGAGGTTCGGTGCATCGGCGCCTGGAGGTCCCTGCTGCATACCCATGCCTTGGGCGGCGGCAAGCATGCGGTTGAAGCGATCCATGATCGAAGATGGTGTTCCCAGAGGAGCCGGTTCTTACTTTGCGGCAACTGAATGGGTATATGGAAATGGTGCGCAAAACGCAGACAGGTTTTGTGGGTGGCTGTCGATTTGAAATGCTTGGAAACTTGTGATATTTCAATCAACTGACAGACGAGTTGAGGTCTTGCGAAGGAAGCTGATGATGAATTCGTTCTGTTCTTAATCAACGGGTCACAGGCAAGACCAAATTACGTGCACCTTCGATGAAAGGTCGCAGGCGCGCTTAATGCGCTAACGAACCATAAAGATATATCCCCCCTTATCTCCGGGAGCTGCACATCATTTTAGTACGAACTGTGAGCCGCGACTAGCAACTTTCGCGGAGCCAGATGAAGACGAAGTGACAAGAAGCAGGTCCTCGTTCCTCCTCACTAAACTGTCTTCTATTGATACCCCAGCCACTGCTTTCTTGGTATTATTATTTACTCTCGTTGTTTTGCTCTTTTACACAAATACTTCGACGTTGTCGTTACACAACAACTGCTCTACCTCAAAGTTGCCAACGTCTATACAGGCACGCGAAGGGCCTCCTTGAGGGTTGAGCTTGATAACAACGTCGAGATGGCGTTCGCGCCTATTGATCCTCCTAATCTCAACGGCAGCGACAAGAAGAGAGTTGCCTATTTCTACGACTCAGATGTTGGCAATTATGCATACGTCTCAGGGCATCCAATGAAGCCGCACCGAATAAGACTTGCGCATAGCTTGGTGATGAACTATGGCCTCTACAAGAAGATGGAGATCTACCGAGCAAAGCCCGCCTCAAAGTACGAGATGACACAATTCCACACAGACGAGTACATTGAGTTTCTGGCAAAAGTCACCCCCGACAACATGGAGGCTTTTCAGAAAGAACAGCAAAAGTATAATGTTGGAGACGATTGTCCCGTTTTTGATGGCTTGTTTGAGTTCTGCGGTATCAGCGCAGGCGGTTCTATGGAGGGCGCCGCACGACTGAATAGACAAAAAGCCGACATTGCAATCAATTGGGCAGGCGGTCTACACCATGCGAAAAAAAGCGAGGCCAGTGGATTCTGCTACGTTAACGATATTGTTCTCGGGATCATTGAACTTTTACGATTTCATCAGCGAGTACTGTACATCGATATCGACGTTCACCACGGTGACGGTGTGGAAGAAGCATTCTACACAACCGACCGAGTAATGACAGCTTCCTTCCATAAATATGGAGAGTACTTCCCAGGGACAGGCGAACTTAGAGATACTGGTGTAGGACAGGGGAAATACTACGCGGTCAACTTCCCGCTTCGGGATGGCATTGATGATTATTCGTACAAGCACATCTTCGAGCCTGTTATCAAAGCAATCATGGAGTTTTACCGACCATCAGCAGTTGTGCTACAATGTGGTGGTGATTCGTTGTCTGGCGACAGGCTTGGATGCTTCAACCTCAGTATGAAGGGTCACGCCAACTGTGTCAACTTCGTTAAATCCTACAACCTGCCAACCCTCATCCTCGGAGGTGGTGGCTATACCATGCGAAATGTAGCAAGAACATGGGCATTCGAAACCGGATGTTTAGTCGGTGACGAAATGAGTGCTAATCTACCTTACAATGACTACTACGAATATTATGCTCCGGACTATGAGCTGGATGTTAGACCATCAAACATGGACAATGCCAATTCGAAAGAATACCTCGACAAGATCTTGAAAACAGTCCTCGAGAACCTGCGAAGAACGCAGCACGCGCCTTCCGTACAATTGACGGACGTGCCACCATCAATGGCTATGAATGATGATGACGAGGCAGCATTAGATGACCAGGATGACGATGAGAACCCTGACAAGCGAATGACGCAAAGGCGATTTGACAAGCGAGTCGAAAAGAATGGTGAACTGAGCGACAGCGAGGACGAAGAAATGGCCGAAGCAAATGGGGTAAGGAAACAGAATGGCACGAGAAAACGAAGGCAGCTCATTGATTATCGAAACCTGCGAGAAGCAGTCGACTCAGGGTTAGATAGCGGTCTAGGAACTCCAAATCCTGCTTCCTCTGTGCCTGACGACGCCGATGAGATGAACGTCGATACAACAGAAGTAACATCTGCACAAAAGGAGACAGAGGGTCTAGCAAATGATGCAGATGTGACAATGGGCGACATTGACGAACCATCGGCCGAAGCTACCATAGAGGTACAAGTCGGTGATAAGGATGATGTAGGCGCGGCAACAATTTCAGTAAGTGCCGAGGAAGCTACAGCAATCAAGGAGGAAATGGCTGCAGAGGATGAAAGTGCAGCTGCACAAGCAGAGGGCTTGCAGGAACGTGAAGAGGAGAATGCTGAGGGTGAAGCACGTACGGAGGCTGCAAAGACTGAATCTTAGGGACGGTGTTGATCTTGAGAGCTTTCATGCACGACAACAGCTTTGAGTGAACGGGAATGAATAACTACCTAGGTATGGTACGGGCTGGAAATCCATGGGCGTTGCAGGCGTTGTAGTCAAAGAAGCTGTCTACAAAGTGTTTGAACATCAGCCACATTCTGTCAAACTACCAGTCAATTGATTCGAGTGTTATACTTTGAATACTGTAATAGATGCTAGTCAAAGAGTGATAGAAATCAGGCTGTCGTTCATTAACATCGTGATTCCTGCAGAGTTCAATGAAAGTAGTGTGATTCAAGTCTGTACGGTCAAGCCCCAGTAACGTGACAGATGGCATGAACTACCCAAAGACCAAACCTCAACATACCTGTCTATAATGGACTCTCCAGCGTTTACATCTGCAACCTGCCAGTGATTTGCAAGATTGCTTCGGTTGTTGCGGCCTTGCTCAGGCACATTCAGTGCTTTTGCTACTCGTCACGTGAAAGAAATCTTGGCAGTCTCAAATTCCGCAAGCCCACACTGGCATTCAACATCGACAAGTAGCATTGCGACAACATCCGATCAATCTCAATTTCTAATCTACAGAATCAGCCAAAATGTCTTCCAAGCGAGGGTATGTGTTCAGAGAGGGCAACTAGAGTGCCCAGATCGAGGAAGTGCGCATAAAGGCTAACATGTTTGTAGTCGTGGTATGGCGGGCAACAAGCTCAAGATGACTCTCGGTCTGCCTGTGTATGTACTCTCGAAGCCTTTTCAATATCGCTATCCTCCCATCCGATTGCTCTCTGTGGCTATAAAGAATAAACCATGGGCCTTTCTCACAACCTACAAACGAATGGGCGCAATACTCAACACCAAGTTTGCAAGCAGATAAGCCAAAAGCTAACATGGAATCTATAGCGGCGCCGTCATGTCATGCGCAGACAACTCCGGAGCACGAAATCTCTACGTCATCTCAGTGAAAGGCATTGGTGCACGATTGAACAGATTACCAGCTGCTGGTGCTGGAGACATGGTCATGGCCACAGTCAAGAAGGGAAAGCCGGAATTGAGGAAGAAGGGTGCGTAGAGACTATCCAACTTGGCCCAAAAAAGAGCAAGAATACTAACAAACAACAGTCATGCCAGCCGTCGTTGTCAGACAGTCGAAGCCCTGGCGAAGACAGGATGGTATCTACCTATATTTCGAAGATAACGCTGGTGTGATTGTCAACCCGAAGGGTGAGATGAAGGGATCTGCCATTACTGGACCAGTGGCGAAGGAAGCTGCGGAGCTGTGGCCTCGTATTGCTTCCAACGCTGGTGTTGTGATGTAGAAAGTTTGTGGCACGAGGAGTTACAATTTCACGATTTACCTGTTAAGCGGCACCATCGTACCGAGAGACGTTATGAGTTGCATGGAGCGTCAAATACGATCGCCAGGGTGCTCAGGCACGAATACAATTCACACAACCATTCTATCAGACGAAAAAAAGGAATTTAGCAATGATACCACGACCATGAGCAATCACCGAGGTTTAATTCCTCCAACCCTTGTATTTCGTGACTGGTACATCAAATTGCGAAATCGAAGTCAAGTGACAGATTTACATGGTATATTTGCATTCCCACCATTCTACAGCATACATCTACAACATCGAAGTTCATCTTAGATGGTCCAGCAGAACTGGAATCGCATGCATTCAGCAAATCCCAAGCCTTTTTGTTCTGGTCCTCCGTTCGTCCCCATCCTTCCAAACCATATCACCTCAATCTATACCTGCAAGACGACTGGTTCCCACACTTACACTCTTTCGCCCATCTTCAGAACCACTTCATACTAACCACCCCACACAGAAAACGCCGAAACACATCAGTAGGCCCTGTTTGTTTATCCTCAAATTCTTGGGACCACCAAACCCCGAATTTTATACACCCATTTATGCTCTAATACCCTCACGTGCCATTAATTCCCCCTGTCTCGTTCGCTCGCTCGAGCATTGTTGTGTGTATATACGTAAGGTACATGGTTTCGTGTTCTCCTTATATACGTTACGGTAGGTTACTTAAGCAAATTGAAGCTTGTAGGAATCATGGGGGAACGATAGGATAGATTTCATGCTAAAAACAGTCATTGTCCCTTGAAAAGGTAGCCTTGTATAACCTAGGCTGTGGTAAAGGCAATTTATGCACCGTGTTACCGTCTCCCCTTGTATCAGTTGTGGAGGATGGGCTTCTCAACTGCTATGTTGATAAACTACACAAAAGTGTTCTTTGATCGCAGTAATTTGCTTATGATCGTTCTCAATACCATAAAGCAATCTTTGTTACCATCCCCGCCGTAGCTTCCTGCCCCCATGTATGATGGTACAAACGTTGTATACAGTCGTTGCATGGACACGAGAGCCCAGAGCAACACCAACAATGCTAGCCAAATATGGCTTACAACCTTCTGATCACTTGCTCACCAGTGTACTTAGGCAGCTCTCCATTCTCGAGTGCTTCCCACCATTGGTACAACATGCTCTCGCATATCAGCCTAAACCAAGGCGTATACTTTAAATCCTTGTCTTTACCAGTCTGTGTTTGAACATCCCGAAACATCTGCTTCAACTCGTCTCTACTAACCCACCTCACATCTTTCACTTCGTTCACGTTGACATCCATCGCGGGGTCCGCCTCGATGAATAAAATGTAGTCAATCTCATGCTCGCCCCATTTACCATCAGACGGAGCAAGGTAATGGATCCGTGTCAAGAAGTCGAACTTCTCAAAAGGAACGTCTTTCGCCGGTATTCCAAGCTCGTGATCCAACTTCCGGATCGCAGCTCTCTTCGCACCATCTGCATTGCTCACTAGCTCGCCGTTTCCAGTCTCGCTCGGATGCGCCAGTGGATGAGAGCAGCAGGTGTTTGTCCACATGTCTGGAAATGTGATCTTCTCAGTAGCTCTTTGCTGCAGGAGTAGCTTTTTCGTCTGTGGGTGGAAGAGGAATGTGCTGAATGCTCGGTGGAGGAGGCCGTTGTTGATGTTGGTCATGAGATGGCAGGCTTTTTTGGACGCATTGCCAATGACCTGGTCGTTGTAGTCGAGTACTATACAGACTTCGTCCATGAGTCGGATTTGTTCGGCGTCATAGCCGGATAACTCGTTGTTGTCCTGCGTGCCATTCGCGCCGCTGACGGTATGTGTTGGTGGCAGCTCTTCACCGATCAGGGTCGTGTGCACTTCTGGGAAAAGTTGCCTGATGTTTTCTGCTGTGATCGTGGTAGTTGCCGACATTTTGACGGATTTTGGGCTTCGAAAGAGCGACTGGGAGTCAGTAGAAGCCTGCTTGCAAATCAAAGATGAGGTTGGACTTTGTTGGTGCGACCAAAAGTTGCCATTGCGGTGGCTTGGGTGGGAAGACAATTTTATGCTTTCATCCGTGGCTAGTCCGTGGAGATCACGCTAGATATGCGGTCCGCGTCGGGCCACGAGTCTCGTATTACTGTAATGATGGAGGAAGTGAGGACCAGTTTACAGTGCTGTACAGATTGTACTTAAAGATGGATGATACGGATATTGCTAGGAAAATATTTATGAAACGCTTCCTCCTGCTGCGTCGCTAAGCACTTTCAATATTTGTTCTTGCAAGCTTGAGCGTGGGCCTACTAATTCTTCCACCGGAACAGATGATTTTGCACCAACATTGGCGAGGGAGTCCAACCTCGTTCTGTTCATTGCGCTTCGTTGTGCTTCAGCACCTAGAAAAAATCCACAAGCTGCAATGATAGCACAGGCGGTCACTCCAAACACAATCTGTGTTTTCAGTCCGCTCTGTACCAGTGCTGCCTTTCTCGCATACTTAGCTACGGTTCTAACGTAATTCGAGAATCCGGCTGCCAGACAACAGAGCGCAAGAACCCAGAAGATGAGGCCGAGTGGACGCGATACTCGTCGCTCGATGTCAGTCGGCTGCTGTTTGAGGTGAAAGTTAATAAGAATAGCAACTGACACAACTGCCAGATAGACTGATAGTCTGATGTAGGAAAGATAAGTTCGTTCATTTGCTGCGTGGTCGCGAGCTGCAAGTAGGTCAGTTCCAGAAATTTTGACATCGGGGGACTCGGAGTGGCCCACCATCAGAGGAGTTGTTGGGAAATAGTAGGGGCGCGTATAAAGGCTTGGTGAGGAAAATCCGGAGCGCGTTTTTGTGCGATTCAGTCCTGAAAAGCATCAACACTGTAACATGTACGGCAAATTCAGTGGTAATGCTAGCGAGATCAAGTGTTGTCGTTGCCAGGGAATATCGGGACACTCACTCATCAACAGTGATGGCTCTGTTCCAGGGATTGTAAAAGAAGTGATAGTCCTCCTCGTCTCCGCCTATAACGGTTGGTTCCGCCATATCCCCCCTGGAAGTGAGGCTCTTCAGAAGCTGCTGCTAACAATACGAAATGCAAGTTTGACAGCCTCGTCATCCCCTCACTCTGTGCAGATGCTGCCAGTCACGATAGAATTCACCAGTGGTAAGCAGGGAGCATTGAAAAATGGTCGAGAACTAAATGATAGTCACGGTAGCATTATTTTTGATAGTGAAGAAGAGTTCAACTGTGCTGTTGGATGTACAAAGTAATGCAAAAGAGGTGGGAGTCTGATGTGATGAAGGCTAAACACGGAAGGTAGACCGATCCGAACCCTGTGAACTTCGATGACTTCAAAGCTGCGCCATCCAAGCTCGATTTGATAGCGTAGGCAGATTAGTCGACCACCATAGATTCTCTTGCGCTCATCATCTCATCCACCCAGTCTCATTGCTCGCCGCCAGCATGAGTCTAACGTATGCGACGGGCGGTGGCCTCACTGCCCTTGGTGTCGTCGGCCTGTGTACG
>Ga0068618_1000339_pt1 | contig 12621 bp, 7 predicted proteins | sample InSIn2SAF170_2_FD_77423 | JGI IMG/M metagenome (GOLD analysis project Ga0068618, IMG submission 77423) | Clean room microbial communities from NASA Spacecraft Assembly Facility at Jet Propulsion Laboratory, Pasadena, California, USA -... ...
CTGCAAACTTGTGAATGTGCTTGTCGAAGATGCATTCTTGTGTGGACCCAAGTGTGTCAAACAAAATCTTCGTTACCAGACCGGCAGCTTTAAGTAGCATTTTCGAGACTCTCAAGTTCGGATGTTCTTTGTATGATGCAGGCGGAATAGTCTCGAGCAGGTCACCCCATTGCGTTAGGAGTGATTCCACCAGGTCCTTGTTCTCACAAAAAACACCTGACCCTTCTCTTCTACTTGTCGCATTGATTATACACCAGCTAGCAATCGTCTCAAGGAAGTTTCGTGCTTCCAAGAGTGTGCTGAATGAAGCTGGAGAGACAGGCATGTCCGTTCGGGGAAGATCTTCATTCTGCTTGGCGGCAACATGGAGAGCGAAAGAAGACGGAGGATCAACAAGGAAGCAATACCTAGTCCCCAGACGCTCGAGTATAGGTTTTAGATAGTCCTCGAGTAGAGTCATCTCTGTCTGTGTCAAGACTGACGTGCCGTTCCGTACTCTTTCTTCAAGGTCGTTGATAAGGTTGCAGCCGGTGCGAAGCATCTGAAACGCCACGGGATTGCTTTGTAAATTCTGTAAGCATACCATGATGATGCAGGACATCAATGCCATGGTATGGGATATTGAGCCACGGCTGGCGGCGGTAGCAGCTTTTGAACACTGCTGCCACAACAGCTGCTGCAGATTGGCTTCTTGATTCGGATCATTGTTCAACTCGAGCGATTCATGTAAGGCACCAAGAGCTGTCACGCTATGAAATATAGATTGATGAGCAGCTGAAGCTTGTGGTACAAGCACGTTCCAGAAGGAAACATCCCGGTAACCTGACCATTCCTGAGCGGTCCTTCTGAGAAAGAAGAGAAAGCTGCGCTTCTCTTCCGACGTGGCCCCAGGAAGCCATGTCAACACACTCGATGGCAGGATCCAGCTATCCTGAGTTTGCTTGGGTAGGCGCTTGATTTCATCCTCAGTCGGCTCGTTCTCTGACCATTCGATGTCTGCTGGCGTGGAACACTCATCCTCAGAAACTGATTTGCTCGAAGTCCTTGTTGTCCGAGGAGGTGGCGCTGACTTTCTCCGCTGTCGAGATTGGATAGAGAGGTGCTGAACATGAGCGCGTATGCGTGCAGTCTCGGCTTTGGAACTTCGGGAGAGGTGAGTGGAGGAGCTATCCTTGTTTACCCAAAGTAGTCCTCCGTTCATTTGGTAAGGATATAGTGAAGTAGCCGATCACTAGCTACCTCCTGTGGATAGTGGCAAGTCAAGTATGAATGAAGAGGCGGCGATTTTCGGGTACGCTTTCCCTGCATTACGATCAAACACAAGAGAGACACTGGCTCCTGGTGAGAAATCCTCACTGACAGTTAATAGACACCAACAGTTTGTAGTCTACTCGGCATAAGTCGTCTTCGAACTTGAAGTCGTTGCTTCTGCTTTTCGAATGTCGTGAAAAGACCGCTTCGTGCAACAAATAGGAATTGTTGTTGTCTTATGCGAAGGTCACTAGATGCTGGCACAACATACCCTGCTGTTCAAATTACCGAAAGCCGACAGAACACAGGTCGCATAAACAAAGTCAATACACTGCGATAGTAGAGAGCCTTGATAGACGGTTTCCAAGCATCGGTTCCAATAAGAGCGTCTCCGAATGCAGCTTTAATGGTCGCGGCAACGAACGAGTCGGATGAGTATTAAGTGAAGTGGCCACTGCAGATCCCTTGAGTATTTATTGGAAAAGTATGCTGAATTCAGTCAGGCCCATGGTGACAGTCAACGACACTTTGCCATCGGTGACAGGTGGAATGCTAAAATTACCTGCCCTGAGTACGAAGCAGGTAGGAATTTACTTCTGTTGACAATGCATGTTTAATCCATCTAGCGTTATTCGACAAAAGATACCTACGATTGCGAAATGCAGCAGGTATTATGTAAGGAACCTTGGAAGTTCTGGAACTCGAAAATCACCGCTTGGCCCCCATCAGAAGGAAGGCCTATACCCCACACACTAACAGGAAATACCTTGAACTTTACTCTTTCTGATTCTGCCATGTCACTTTGTGAAAGATGCGATTATTACTACCACATGTGTCCACAATCTCAGGCCGCAGAGAGGAAGAAGCTAGATTTAAGGTACGAATGAGATCTGACATGAGTTTGAGAGCAACTTGAATGTAAAACTACCTACGGAGTACTTTGTCAGAGACTGAGATGCAGGCCACAGTCACGTGTGATAAGTCTCTTATCTAATCACCGCAGTTTCTTCCCCAAAAATTATTGCGGTGCAACTTTCTAGACTGCGATGCATAACTGGTTTTCGAGCACTTCAAGCTTGAAGTATACCAAGTCTTTCACCGCGGTTATACGTTTCGACAAATGGCTGCCAACGGAGATCTTGCGAGTTCGAAGGCTGTCGCAAATGCTATGGCCGAGCTCTCAACCCTGGAGAAAGATTTCGCAGCAGTTGAGCTAGATGCGCGTAAGTCGCAGGCCTGCTTGTGCAGTTATTCTTGTGGTACCATAAATCGTCTGACTGCTTAGTATAGTGCGACAAAAGGAGTATTCTCTAAAAGAGCTATACGCGAAGCGACAGACATGTTTCTCCAAGATCCCATCGTTCTGGCCAACGGTCATCGCCAATGGTCCGGAAGAGCTGCAAGAGATCCTTGCTCCAAATGACGCCTTATTTCTGAGCGCACTCAAATCGATGAAAGTCGAACGACACCAAATCAAATCCGATACTGAAGGTGAGCCGCGCAGCTTGCGGTTCACCTTCGAGTTTGACAAGAACGACATCTTTGAAGATTCGGTTGTGGTGAAAGAGTTTGATTTCAAAGTTCGGGAGGATGGGGGCGCTCTGGTGAGCACACCCGTGACATTCCGTTGGACGACTAAGGCAAAGAAGGCGGGTACAAATAAGCTGTTAGATTTAGCGGACCAACTGTACAAAGCTGAGAAAGCCTTCACAGACGGCACAATTGACCAGACGGAGCGCGAAAATCTCTGGCAATACGAGAAGCTGCGGGAGGAGGTGGCAAAGCTGCAGGAGGAGTCCAGTGATGACTATGGTCTCTTAGATTGGTTTGGATTTCGAGGAGCTATTAACGATCCGGTCGCAAAGCAAGAGGATGAAGATATTGACGAGGACGGCGAGGACCTCGACGACGGCACACTCGAGGTGGAGATCTTTCCTGGTGGCGATGACATCGCAATGGTTTTGGCGGAGGATTTGTGGCCGGATGCCGTGGACTACTTCATCAGGGCGCAGGAAGACGATGACGACGACATTGAGGTAGATGAGGAAGAGGACGACGATGAGGTCGTGCCAGAGCTTGTGGAAGCTGGAGATTTCGGAGGATTCGACGACAACGATGATGAGAAACCACCGACCAAGAAAGCAAGAAGATTATAAACTGATCATGATGGCCAGCACTCGACCTCGTACACCTGATTGCTGAGCGGTCTTTGTTGCTAGCTCTCATGAAATGTCAACGGCGTTTGGATTTTAGCATTGAATGGCGTTCAAAAGCATTAGAGACCAGATGGAATGATACCTGCTTCGTCTTCGCAGCTCCATGGCATTTTGAGCAGTTCTGGTCCGGCGCATTGGTGACTCCAGGAATGATCTCGTGATTTGTACGGCCTTCCGACTCAGAGTCAAATCCAATATGCGTTCGTCGGAGGTATGTCTCATCCATACACAGTTCCTCGCGTTCAGATGATGATAACTAGGATCAGCAAAATGATCAAGACCACTATTAAGGCTCCAATGCAACAACTGCTGTATGTGTCCTCGTTGCGCCGTATGACTTCCGCGATCTTCTTCGTGCCACTTTGTAACTTTCCACCAACACGGTCAGCTAGTGTATCAACCTCATCCAACATGTGACCCTGTTCTTCAAGCTCTCTTCCCATATCCTCCGCTTGGTTCCGCAAGACTCCAACACTTCGAAATACCCCATCAAGTTGTTCGTCCTGTTCGCGCATCATGGTTTGCTGCTGCTGGTGCTCAAACGCCTCGTACGCGTCCTCGTCGTCATCATGAAAGCTGTCTGGATCGGGTAGCCCTCCTCCGCCTGCACCGGCACCAATAGACGACTGCAACTCCTTCCGCATAGACTCGACTTCTTCCGTGACATCGCGCACGAAGCCCTTTCGCCGTTGGACTTCAGCTACGTCGAGACCAAAGCGGTATGGGTCGGGCTCCACCGCCCGTACTGCCTCGAGGAGATCCGCAAGGTCATTGGTAAGAGTCTCGAGGTTGCTGGCTACTTCGGCGCGGGATTGCAGGAGTTCTGTGGAGGGCCCGCCAGACTTGGACTTGGTTGAAGAATGGCTGCGGATACGGAGATACGAAGAGAATAAATGACGTGTTTGTGTCAAGAGCGACTGGACGTCCCTAGAACGAGGTTAGTAGTTCTGAGTAGTTCATGGAAGCATCGGCGTACGTCTGGACCTCGAGGAAGGGGTCTTCTGAAGCCATATTGATAAGTCAACAATAGACTTCGAGTCCCCAGATTGTGACGAATATTAAGATGCCCGACAGGGCTCTGAAAAAAGCTTCAAGTCATATCTATTTTACGCCATGGTGCATAGCTGATTGGTACATACATGTAGATGATACTGCAGTCAATTCAATGTGCCTGTGTCAAACTAAGCAAACACTTCAAACCACGTTTCTCCTTCCTCTCGGAAAAGGCTCCGATCAACTTCACGCCAGGCACAGGATGTATAATTAAATTGGTGCTCCGATCAAACTTGACAAGTCTGTAGATGCTGCGGCGTCCTCCTCGTATATGAAAGTTGACACAAAGGAACAGTGCGACAATTGTCGCAAACAAAACATTAATCCTCGACAAATGATAACGCTCTGAGGTTGTAACAAATAGGTATTGTTGCCTAAAATTCGAGGCATCAACCAATATAGCCACGACGTCTTTGATGTCGCTTTTTGTGGTAGCAGTCATGTTCCGTAACGTACACACATCTTACTACGTATCAAGTGACTGGTTGAGTAGGGTTGTCTTTATCTTCCTGACAACCAATAGTTACACGCATACATGTTATTCTTAAGTGGCCGATCGAATGGATTGCCGATATCCTTCTCACAATCGGGGGGAGCAACGATCTAATAAACAGCAGCAGCGACACTGAGTCTGCCTAGTTACATTGGATCAAAAGCTTGAAGCCCTTCAACGTTCTCTCCGAAAGGTTCATAGGAGTAATGGTTTTACGACATATCCTACATGCCAATTGCTCTCGACCTTGATCATATCGTTTCGGTGTATACTCTAGGAACTTCCTTTGTACCCAACATGCTCACAATATGACTCCGGTCAAACACGATCATCTATGCTATCGTCTTACTTAAGGATGGTTACCTATCGCGTCTTGGTGCTGGCTCTGCTCATAGTCCCATTCATTCGCTTCAACTAGTACAGGAATAGCTGTATCTACTTACTCAGCCAATGCATTCGGAAAAGTCTAGCTGAAGCTTTACAACCGTTATCATCGGCGTCTTTGGTATGAATTTTGTTTCTTAGGGTACCACTTCGGCTGAGAACTTGAGAATCCCAGAATCCAAGAATCCAGGAGAATCTAGGAATCTATAAGATTTTGAGAACTTAGAAATCTAGAAGTCTAGAAATCTAGAAATCTAAGGTAGAAATTCAGTTCAACGACGAATACGATCACAAGCGAACAAGAGACTGGCTGTTACTGCCTAAAAATTAAGGCATAAACTCGAATGACTTCGACGTAATTAAGCCCGTGTTGTTTGCGTCCTCACGCGTCGCCTGCAGTCACATTCCACGATATCACAATGCATTCGTACTCTACCACGACGTCCCCCTCGTCATACAACTAGCAATGTATCCAAAACGTTACATGCAAGTTGGGTCAGCAAGATGGCCTCGACTATTTCCAACCAGAATGCGAATTATTCACTGACATCAAGGACACACTTACGCATCGACGATTTGAATGTTGATACCCTACCGAATGTACATTACATAGAAGCCAAAGTTGCGCTCGTCTGGCCCTATTCTAGTTCGACGCGACAATTGTCGCTTCTTCTCGCTGAGCAGGACGTCCTCTTGAGAAAAGCCAAGGGACAATTGAAGGTCATATTCCATGGCGCGGGCGCCAGGGAGATAGCAAGAACTAGAGTTGGAATTGGTGACAAAGTCAAAATTGGTCTTGATCAATTTGAATTGGTGTTGGAGCACGATATACTTTCTACGCCAGGGAAGAAAGCAGACTTCGACTTGCATGTTCGCGATTCAATAACATTGGAAATTCTTTCGTTTACCGGGGGCATCCGACATGTTAACTTTGTGGCCTCCGAAACGCCACCATCCAGTCCGCAAACACCTCGCACTAATGGTGGGATCGAGGTCACGAAGGCACGTGTAGTGTCCATGGCAACACCTACTTTAAGGAACAGTAGCCAACTTTCCACAAACTCCTTTCCCAATTCGTTTGTCGATCCTTTTGTCGAGGAAGATGGCTATACTGAAGGTCGCGGTCGAAAACGAACCAAGTTTGCTCGACATAGTGGAGCTTGGCGCTTGGATGATGCTTTCGAAGAGGCAGAGCATGACATGCCCAGTCAGCCTGCTGTGACTGAAGACGAAGTCACGACTGCCGAAAGCTTTGTTAGCCAGCAACCCGTGAGTTCTCCGAATCTGGCACCTTTCATACAGGGCGACGTATCAGACAAGCCTTCAGAAGACGAGCAAGATGTTCACATGGTGCAGTCTACCAAGAAAGATGAAACGGTGATCAAAGCCAACGACGATTTCATCACGACGTCACTCCAACCAACGATTGCCACAGATCACGTCGAACAGGACATTACTTCAGAACAGATACTAATCGAAGACGGCGAGAACATGCCTATCCCGCGGCTTGAGGCAGTGGCATCCTGCGACCTACCCCTGATTTCTCCACTGGCGGCAAGGCCACAGCAATTCTCACAACTTTCCAATTTTTGGTTGGGTCGTGATGCAAGTGCACAATCTAGCAGTCCTATACAAGCATCAAAAAACTTCTCCCAGGTTAGGGAGCTCGATGCTACACGACCAAGATTGACGGATGTGAGTGAACTGAACATTGAAGCAGAATCGACGCATGTGTCATCCACTGAAGGCCCATATCATGTCGATCTTGATCTGTTGCAACAACATATCGAAATCGAGCACGCACTAGACGACCAAGCAGGAATCGTGCTCGACATGATAGAAGTCGAAGACATGTACGGTCCCCACTTTCAACTACCTCCTGACGATGGTATTACAGGAAGCCGAGCACAAACTAGTCAGGTTTCAGAAATAGACATTAAGGAAGCCTCGGAGAAAACAGCAATACTTACGGAGCCCGTACATGTAGTTAGCGAACCAGACGTTCAGTATCACATCAATTCCGGGGATGAGCTGCTCAATTTTGACGACATCCAGCCGCGTGGGATGGAAGAAACTGAGAACACGATCATACAACAAACAACGACCTTTGACTTTGTATCCATCCCGGACGATGATCTTACACAACAACCACGCCAATTTGGTCTTGACGGTATTCAGGACATTGATCCCGGGAGCGAATTTGATGTACCAGGCGATTCGTTGCCAGCGAATGTGACTGATGCAACTCCTGTTCATCGTGCCACCAAACGTCTTTTGGACAAGCCTCCTGCATCTTACGGCATGCTTAGTGAATATTTCACTCCGCAAAAGATCCAGCCTGTTGCAAATGCTATTGAAACGCTGCATGATACAGGGTCGACACGGGTGGTTGATCAAGCTCTCGGTTCTCCAACACCGACACCGACTGTCCCACAAGACATTGGTGCTGTTCGAGAAGATTTTGAAGCACAAAACACTACTCAACAGGGCATAATAACGCCTCTATCTTACTACGCTCCTCTTGCTTCTCTGCTCGATCACTTCGGAACAGTTGTTGACGTTATCGCAATCTGCACAGCCGATTCAACTGTTCCGGAACGTGCGCAGGCCGGTCCAAGGCACTATTACACCACGTTCCATCTTGCTGATGCGTCTCCACCAGATAACGAGAATCCTACTGTTACCGTGCAGGTCTTCCGTCCCAAACGGGATGCTTTGCCTGGGCCGAAAAGAGGTGATGTGGTACTGCTTCGTAACATGAAAGTGTTAACTCAAGCACACAAGCCTCTACTTGTCAGTTACGATGAATCTTCCTGGGCTGTCTTTCATCTCCATGCTTCAGAGATATCAGCTACAATTACGGGGCCGCCTGTGGAGTTTGGGCTTGTTGAACATGATCGAGTTCGGTCGTTGGTGGATTGGTGGTCAGCTATCGGCCACTCCAAATATGCGGAGATCTCGGAGACAAGCTCAGCGCAAGTACCAGTTGTTAGTCTGGAGCCCTCTGAAGAGCCACAGCTCGAGCAACCCCAGCTCAGAAGCAGCTCCCAGGAGCCAAGAACGGACAACGAACCTGGAAGTGTCAAGGACAATTATGGTGGCATTCGCGAAAGCCTCAGTCCGGATCGAAGCTTTCAGGAGCCTCCATCAGCTGATCAACTTCAGTTTGCTCCCCCAATGTCATCCAAGGCTCCACTACCAGTTTCTGTCTTATCAGAAATGATTTTGCCACATTATCATCCACAATCTGGCAGTAAAGCAGCTGATCAGAACTCTAGCTCTGATCACCAAACCCTAGATCCTGATGGAAGTGGTCAGAAAAGACGGCTTTCCTCTCGTAGCCCTGGAACTTTAGGCCACAATACGAGGCGTGGTCGCTCCGTCTCATCACCATCCGCCAAAGCGAAGGACCAACATAAACGAGCACAAACTCAGGCCAGAGCGAAGAAACCCAAAACTCAAAAAGCCGCAGACGACTCAGATAGATCATCCTTACAAGACAAGATTATACAACAAACTGGCTTAGAAAATCCTGACACTATGCCATCGCAGCTCGGCGGTGATGTCCAGAACCTGTCTCTTCCCGAAGACGCCAACAAGATCTATATCCAGCGAGAGCTGACTCCCATTCCCGAAGACGACATTTACCTCGCCCCTGTCATAGCCAATGACGAAATTGACCCCAATCCCAAGCCCTCTCGCGAATCTGCCGATCCAGACTTAGTGCACACCAATCTAGCGGGCACACCCACCAGTTCAGCTACCACTACTCCCAGAAGAAGATACAAACGTAAATCCGTAAGCTTGGTCCACGAGCTACGCGACGGGACACAGTACGTCGACATCGAAGAGATGGAAGTAGTCAGTGTCAGTGATAGCGAAAGTGGTTCCGACATTTTCGAAGTCGATGAGCAAGGAAACCAAGAGCAAGATATCAGAGAGCTAGACCATGAGCAGCAGCACGAACGTGACGAACACGTCGAGGAAGAAGTGCCTGGAGCAGAAGTCAAGCACGACTCAGATGCAGAGAGCCAACATACCGCCACCACAAAACCGACACCATCTATCTCACCCAGCAAACGAAGAGGGCGTCCACCCAAGAGTCAAAATCGGATTCAGAAGAAAAAGCCGACACCAACGTCGACGCCGACGCGAGTCACACGAAGGAATGCTGGTAATGAAGTATTGGTGCATGAGTTACGGGATGGGACTGAGTACACTGATGCTCCGTCATTAGATGATAATGAGGTGTAGATTACCTTAGTCGATTGAATCACAGTGTTTGAAAGCGGAAATACACGCATGTGCTTTTGTCTTTGCCTTTGTCTTTTTGATACCAACAACGTGATCTGGTCAAACAGTCGAACAGTTGAGTGTAAGAATATAATTTCATGATCTTGTATGAGAATGTGAAGTATCTTCAGCGAAATTCTCCCCGTCGATTAAGCACAGTGTGTCAGTGAGTACTGTAGGTGTCTGCACATCTACTCCTAGCTACCTACGTATTCATCGTATACCAATCCAACGAGTCGCTCAGACGGTAATATAGTATAGCGTACCTACTTACTACCACCTGCATGATATTACTGTAGACGTTTCTGGAATCGTGTAACACGGTGCGTGCTTAGGTAGGTCAAGTCGGGTTAAAGTAGGTTTATGTCTGTCAATTGGACGAGTGCTGAGATCTTGTCCATAGAGCATATTATCACTTCCACGAGTACAGCATGAAGAATCAATGAATAAGCAGGACAGGGGAATGGTTTGATGAATCGGGGTGGAAGAATTGAATTTTTGGGGTTTGTCGAGGCCAGCTCGAGTTTTCGACTTTCTATACGTTAACCATGAGGAATGGGTGGACGGTGAGTGAACGCATAGGGATCAGGTCAGGTAAGAAGTGCAACATGTCAAGCAAGAGTACAGTACGTTTGTGACGCACATGAAAGCAGGAAATGCAGAGTACAGGACAAAGGAAAACTTACCGCGGACTTACCTGTTGTGTATCCTCGCTTCCACCTTGCGAGGAAAACTTGCTTGTTAGTCAAGTTCTTCGCGGAAACGAGCAGCCTTGGAATTGCGCTTGAAGAGGCCAAGTAGGCGTTCACGGGGCTGAGGCGGAGGCGGAGGCAGGGGTTTTGATGTGTTGTGGCGAGAGGAATTGGGAATCTTGACCTCTAGGTTAGGACGGCGACGCGTTGTCTGTCTAGGTTCTTGAGGTCGATTGAAGTGCAGCATGTCGTCGCCTGGCATGTATGAGGGCGCTGGTCTTTCTTGTAATATTGGTCGGAAAACTGGTTGCCAGTATGCTTCGGATTCAATGTCTCGGTTTTTCGGACGGCCTTGGGCGTTGTGCCGCTGGAGGTTGCATGACTGGTTTCTTGATGTCTCCTGTTGGTGTCGTGCTGGAGGTTGGGGAGTGTAATGATTCCAATACGACTCGGGTTGTGCACGGCTTGAAGTTAATGGACGAGACCCGGTGACTGCGGCATGATTGCTGGCTGTTATGCGGTCTTGGCTGGTTGGTTCGGAGCGGAGAGGCTTGCGTTTGATCAATTGTGCGTTGTCGTGGCGTCCTCCGTGGTTTGTTGAGGGACGGGGTAGCTTGGTCGACAGAGCGGCATTGCTTTCGTCATTTTTACGACGATTGTCATGGTGACTTTCGAGATGTCGTTCGAGCTTCTCCGGTCTGACTGAGCGGATTGGTCTAGGGCTAAGGATGTGCTCCTGGTTATCCCGGCTAGAAATTGTGGGCTGACGCTGCAACCTACTTGAATGAACTGGTGTACGTGACTGAGGTGGTGAAACCCGTGAATTATCACGCGTTTCGAAAAACCGAGTGTAATCTAAGGGTCGTAAGGGTGAGACAGGACTCCCATTGGAATCTCCTGATCCTGATCGACCACGACGACGTCCGCCTGTTGTTGCAGCGCGGCGAACGGTGTCTTCTGGATAACGTGCTCTGCTCTCTTTCCGCGAGACACTTCCCCCTTTGTATTGGTTGTACATGTTGAATAGTTGAATCGTTGACCTGCAACGATGACGATCTGTGTGAGGTTCAAAGTGATTGAATACACTAATGAGTTTCGATGTGTTCTGCTAACTTCCAGAGTCGACAGTGTTTGTAATCAGTAGTGTGTGTGAATTGAGTATGCGGTTATCGAAGTCTGGGTCGAGGACTGAGGGTTTAAATGGACGTTAATACTCGAAGATTGGACACAAACAATCATTGTCGGCGTCATTGTTGTATTTTGCTGCCGGGTTTTGAGACTTTGTTGCCGAACATAGGAGATTGTCCACACAACAATGGTCTCTGTGAACCTTTGTGTTGATGAACCTGCCGAGCAGGGAAGCCCTTTCTCAGGTCCACAATGACCTGACTGCCTGAGGCGGCTTTGAACAATGGCACTGTACATTGAGCTTGACAAGGAACAAGTGCCACTTCCAGCACACACAGGAACAAGAGATTCCTTGTTTGAAATCGTACACTGAGGCGGCCTTCGCTATATGACCTGAGACAAAGAATAAATAATTCACAAGCACAGCGTCAGTCACATCGGTCAAGCTTGAATTCGCGTGGGCAAGTCATACGATTGGTCCCAGAACGCAGCTGATCAGACAATGGACCAAGATACACGACCTTGGCCAGTCATGGATCTTGAAGACAAGAACAACGAGCTTCGTTGAGTTCATGCAGTAGTGGCAGCCAATCCACCCTGGACATTGTAGTCGTGAGCAGAATCGCAGCATCCGACGTTTCGCAATAGTATTTCAGGGCAATTGGTTTGCTTATACCTCCCAAAATGTCTGCATTAGCTCGTTGAAGCACCCCCGGATCAATGCAAAGCTCGGGTGAATGTGCGGTGTGAAAGGATATATCTTATGAAGCTCCAATTATCTCTCACAAGCCAGGTCAAGATGGCCACTTGATCTGGGGCCTTGGGGAGATAGCTGAGTGTGTATGATTTGCTTCGGCAATGTATGGTTCATCCTATCCTACACTCGACTATTTCTTTTGCAATTTTACCGTCCCCTGTCCTAAGTCTTGAGTTCAATCCTGTGCTTGTTTTCTTTTTTGGGTAATCCGCACACACGTCTGTTTGCTACAAACAGTCCTTGCTTGAAGGCTGTCGAAATGAACTTGTCACGTGTGTTGTTGTTGAAGTGAAGGGCAGAGTGACTCGACTGTCAAGCCGATCCTTTCACTCTGCACTAGTCTCGGCTTGCTGC
>Ga0068618_1000340_pt1 | contig 12604 bp, 11 predicted proteins | sample InSIn2SAF170_2_FD_77423 | JGI IMG/M metagenome (GOLD analysis project Ga0068618, IMG submission 77423) | Clean room microbial communities from NASA Spacecraft Assembly Facility at Jet Propulsion Laboratory, Pasadena, California, USA -... ...
ACAGTAGTAGCTGAGATGACCGAGCCTTGATACGTCCAACGTTACACCAATTTTCGAATCGAAAAGTGATGCCTGCTCCTTAAGGAAGGCAGTGCTGACTGTGAGAACCTTACAATCAACGGAAAAAAGAAGGGTTCGTTGCTCGACTGGTTGTCCAGTCTTCAGATGTTGTTAACAATATACACAGCACTTCCGGCGTACTCAACACCGATAAACATGGTCTCCGCAGCCTTCGCATGTATCATCGACGACACAAGGACTGAAGTTCTTGAAGCCTTGATCGATCTTGATCGAAGCGGAGTCATGGAACACACCATGCTCGAATCGAGATTCACATATCTAGCAGCCTATCCAGAAGCAGAAGAGCCGGACCCCGATGTCCCGGAAAACACCAACGACCTGGAGCTGCGGACAGCATCAATATACACGGGCAACTTCGAAGCCTTCCGTCTCCTGAGTTTCAACTACAGGCCAAACGACGGCACGCTAAACCTAGCAGCTCACTTCGCACTCCCGAACCTCATCAAATGGCTCCTCGCCAACGGTCATGATTCAAACCATCGAGACGCCAACACGAACATGCTAACTCCTCTAGCAATACTATGCTCATCAACTTACATGCCATGCTGCACAGTTGCGAACGGAGAAGTAGCCTTCCCTGCTCGACAGAAACAATCAATGAGAATTCTCGCCGCTCAAACCGATCCAGCATGAAATACCGCGGCAAGACAGTCCTGCATTATGCACTAGAAAGCGGGCCCGATGTGACCGGTGCTATGGTCGAAGCACTGAACATCTCCCGTGATACAGAAAAGGACGAAAGATACCTGTATGTCGACAGGGACGGTATTCACTATTCGCCAGATCAATACGTGAGAAGGATCATGACAGTCCATGACGAGGAGGGGATGGATCTATTAGAGATTCTGGACAAATGCGATTTGACGTCACGGTATTACAGAAATGTGAGACCGGGCGAGGGAGAGCAACCGGAGGGTTGGCAAGGGCTACCTCATCCGCTGTGCTTGCTTTGGGGTGAAGTATCTGCGGAGTATGTCTATGGAAGTGACGACGATGAAGAGGAAGAACACAGTGAAGGTGACGGTGATGGAATCAACGAGCAGTACGACGACGAGCACAGCAGTGGTTCCGAAACTGATTCTACATACAGTCGATGACGACGTTGACGACGATGACGGTGAATGATAGTAGCTCACTATCAGAAGAATCACGATTCAAACTTCATTGAGCCGTCTCAATCTGCTGTTGTACCTAAGTACGTACTTACATTGATCGTGAAATATGTATGAATGTATAAATCATACACGCACAGCAATTCCAACGTCCTGTGCTCATGTAATGCTCCTTCTATAATACGTAGTACGCACTCCATCTATCGCATCAGACCCTGCTCCTGGAGCGTTGAAGTGGGGACCATGTACAGTACGTATCTCAGCTGCAAGTGACACTTAGGACATACATACGTACGTACCTACGTGATATAGTATGGGAGCCGTGCCTTATGTACGGCGAGAAGAGCTCATAATCTTTTGGAACCCTCCGTAAGGCTACGGTGCTTAGAGATGGTGTCGCTGTAGATTTGTAAAGATGTGTAGTCGAACAGGTAACGAACCTGTTAATCAGACTCCCCTTGTAATGGGTGTAAGTACCTACTTGTTTACTCGTCAGCAATACACCCCGTACATAGCGCAGATGGCACTGGCAATCTTGATTGTTCGACCTCGATCTATACCTATATACGTACGTACGTGTGTGGGTAGAAAAGTTTACAACAACAACAAACAAGCATCGTGAGGAAGAAGAATTCAGCGAGATCAAAAGAGTTTCATTACTTTCGTTACAGTTTATATAGGTATCTACAACCACTGCTTCACGTCGCTACGTTCGCTCCGTCAAGAGCCCAGGCGCTCCCACAAGTACAATACAGTACTGTACATGCAGCGTCCCATATCCACTGCCCACGTAGGTGGGTGTTTCATATGATGAACAAGTCGAGAAGTGCACTTGGATGGGTGATATCAGAGTTATGTAAATTAACCTTCACTCCTGGGCGAGGCATTTCTACCTAACATATCTCTAAAGTGCGTATTCTCTGCCACCAGCTTAATTGTAGCAGTACTCTGCGAAGCACGCCGTACATCCAGCCGGCAGGGCTTCACCGCTCTTCTTCATAAATCCACATGCCAAGCACAGCGGCCAATCGGCCTTACCACCGTAGTTCGCAATCTGCACTCCGTTCGCGATCATGCCGTCTGTCTCGTTGACGTAGTACTGAATCTTGTTCGTGGACTGGTTACTGGGGAATGAATAGGCAGTGTTTGGGATGTATATGACTGTCAGTGTGTTGTTCGTGTTGCATCCGAAGAAAGTGGGTTTTTTGTTGAGGCCCTGCGCGGCAAAGGTTGCGGCTGATGGGATCACGGGCATGGTTGTTAGACCGGCGGCAACGGCCTCGTTGTATGTGTCGAGAACACCAGTGCCGTTAGGGAAGTTGTCGATTGTGTCTGCGTCGTTGTCGTTTACGATGAGGACGTCGATGGCACGATGTAGGAATGGCCAGATAGGGACTCCTTGGGATGCGACGCCTACACCGCCGTCGACGAGTTCTAGTGTCTTTTGGGATGCGACGTGTGGTGAGGAGGCAAAGTTTTGGAAGGGGTTTGGGTATAGGCCGAAGATTCCTGCCTCCGGGACACCTGGTGCGTTGGGTGAAGCTAGATACACGAGGTTTTCGGCGAGGGAGACCGTAGTGGCGTCGGCAGACTTGTTGCCTGGGAGGGCACTGCAGCTTGAGCCGAAGACGTTGGAGGACGTGCCGAGCACGTAGCCAAGTTGGTCGTAGTGAGTGACGCAGTTGCCGGTTGGTTTGCCGGCGGAGAAGCTAGTGCCGAGATATTCTGTGACAACGAAGGCATCGACGCCAGTGTCCCATGATCCGAACTCGTAAGGGTGGAATTCGTATTGCGTCCCGTTTTTCTGGGGAATGCAGATGCCGTCAATAGTGGTGTCAGATCCGAGAGCTGTAATGATAGGGTAGGGTGCGTTGTATGATGTGAAGTTTGAGTTGGCAGCAATACCGCTCATCGTATCTGCGACGCCACCATCAGTGCCATAGAGAAGGCCGTACGAAAGTACGCGACCCCACGAATCGATGATGGATGATTCGAACCCAGCAGCGACTTTAGCTTGGACATCAGCTTCCACTGCGTTATAAATTGGGCTAGCTGCCTGCGAAACCAGGATTGCGGGCACCAGAAGACTGTCCTGAAGAGCGGTCTCCCACAGGTTAGCTTGGAGGGAGGAGATGGTTGGCCAGTTGTTTCCAGCGATGGAAGACAGTAACCAGGAACCGCCTGATAGACCTGCCTCATATGTGAGAGCTTGATACACGCCACTAACTCCCGTTTGAGGCGCTTCACGGCCATCGAAGCCTTTGATGACACCAGCACCCGAAAGCTGAGCACGATAACCACCACCACTTGAGGCCAATGCGATGACGGGCGCTCTACCCTGCTGCTGCCAGTCAGACCATTGGCGTTTGTTGTGTCCACTCCAGTCTCCCCAGCTGCCTTGGCCGGCTTCAAAGCCCGCATCAACGCTCTTCAGCCATGATTCCAGAGCTTGGGAAGCTTTCTGGTATCGTTGTGCGACGTAGGTGGCCTCGGCAGAAGAGATTCCGTTAGCTTGTCGTACTAGCTGATTCGACGGACATGTTCCTGTTACTGGTGCGTAGGGATTAGTAGCTCTCCGAGCTGGTGCAGCCGCGGTCAGAGCAGCATTGAGAAGGACCAACAGGCTGATTGGCGACGTTGAAATCATGATTGTAGAAACTTGTATCAGAGCTTTGCAACCTCGGGAAAAAGCCCAAGCTTAGCTGCAGGCTCGATAGCTTTATTATAGTCCTGTCATCCCGCGGTCCATGCACATCAAAGAGGATCTACCGGAGGATGACATAGGTACTAGGTAGCTTCGGCGCCGCTGTTGTCATTACACGTGAAAGCGGCATGGATTGATGAGTTCCTCCGATTTGCGGGGAAGCCCACGCTGTCGCACGATTGGCTCATCGCATCTCCAGGAATGCTCGTACCTGGAAATACTCAACAAGTGAAGGAGTACGAGCCCAATCTGGAAGGTATCTGTGTAAGGTTCAGCTTAGATGGAGGACGGTAGTACAATGCCAGTGGTTAGCAGCTTGGATCCCTGTCGAGAACGGGTGTTGAAGACCTTTGTCTGTGTGGCCCAAATGAGGTCGTGCCTCTGGCTATTATTGGTCATCTGCATATGTGCTGTAACGCAGCGCTGGACCTGAATTAGTACTATATACACCTCAATAGCCAGCTAAGACAAAGAAAATCGTTGCCTAATGATCAAACTGTAGTCGTGAACACATCAATGCCAAGTTCAATATGCTGCAAGCCGGCAGCTACCTTGGCCAAGACACGACTTCGTATTCTAAATGAAGGCACTTTTGTTCAAAATGCAAGTGTCAGCTGTACTGTACCTGTAAGGCATCCCGCAGTTCTTTTGGCCCTCTCAAGCTCAACCTTGCGTGACCCACCAAATAAGATATCAAACTGGTATCCATACAGTACGATAACCCTACCGTCACTGGCTCCTCAAGCGCAACGGCGCAAAGTCAAGCCAACCTTAATCTGAGACACGTCTGATCGTACACCTAACCGTACATGTGGAAGATTATCCGCGTCGTCTATTTGGCGTGATACCACATCCTATCATATTCGGCTATCACAAGAATGTCGGGCCAGGCTACCACTCAAGGCGGAGGACGAGGACCAACTGAGTTCGAGGCTCGCCGTGCTGAACTGGTTATGCAAATTGGAGATGTAAGTGCCATAACACTAGAAATCTATACGGGGCTTTGGTTCGCAGCTTGGCTTTCAGAATGTCACCACGGACGAAGACATAGCTCGCGAAACATGGGCTGATGTAGCATAGTCACTTGAAAATGTCCTAGCTCAAATTAATGCATTGAATCGAAGTTTGGAAGGGATCATTGAGGTGAGTAGCTTACACTGAACGAGACCGTGCCGGCAAGTACCTGACCCAAATCATTTCTAGATTGGCAATGAGTTTGCCCAGGTCGAAGCTTTATGGAGCCAGTTTGAAAATGTGACAGGAACAGCTCAACCAGCAGAGGAACCCGGTGCAAAGGAACAAACTGATGGAAGAAATGGCGATGATGGATGACTAACTTTTAGCATTTGATGTACAGACAACCAGTCGTTTCGCGAGTGGTCAATCGGCTGCCAGCCATAAGTTCCCAACCAGCAAGACAGCAAGAGATGTCATGGTCTATGAACAGATAATCCTCTTCCAGTCAGAGGGTGATAGATGTGCCAACGAAGCCTCCTAGAGCGATAACCTCCAGCTCAACGCCTGTCCGTGTCTCTGAACGCCCTCATGATCGTGTACCATTAAGCTCAACAACATATGCGAGTGTTGGCTCTGAACAGAAATACAAATTTGAAGCAACCAAGACGCAAATCCTCAAACAACGTCTAGAGTATCTTGCAAGATCTCTTCTTCGCTTTCTTCACCCTCTTGCCTGGCAATTGTGCTTTGGTCTCGTAGCTGGCATCTTCCACTTTCACAGCAGTGTTGATAGCAAGCTCGAAGACTTCGTCAACGCCCTTCTGTTCTTTGGCCGAGCACTCCATGTACTTGGCGTTCATTCGTCTTGCGACAGCCTCGCCTTGTTCTGGTGTTACTGGGGTTAGACCTTGTGTTCGGAGAAGCTCGATGCAGGTACGCTTAGTACGGAGATCGGATTTGAGGCCGACGAGGATGAGAGGTGTTGTAGGGCAGAAGTGGAGGACTTCAGGATACCACTGAGCGATGTTAACTTTTGAAAGTCATGCTGATTACCATAGTCTTTACCTTATCCATCACGTTCTCTAGCGAGTTCGGACAATCAATGGCGAAGCAGACGAACAAGAGGTCGGTCTCTGGGTATGACAATGGTCGGAGTCGATCGTATTCTTCCTGTCCAGCAGTATCCCATAGCGCAAGTTCAACTGCCTTCCCTGATGCTTTATGTGTGACTTGTGTGATGTAGTTCTCGAATACTGTTGGTACATATTTCTGCAACCATACTGTTAGCTCAGCACGCAAGTACTAGATGATATCGCGCGTACCTCTGGAAAATAGCCTTGAGAGTAACTGATCAACAAACACGTCTTGCCACATCCACCATCTCCAACTACCACAAACTTCTTAGAGTACGCCGGAGGTTGTGTGATATTTGTGGCTTCGGACATATTTGCACTGCTACTAAATGTACTTGCAGCCTCGCCGCTGCTTCTGTCGCTGTGTGTACGAGTTGTCCTTCTGGGAGATAATGGCGTTACTTGTGACGAGACGGTCTTCTCGGATATGACTGAAGAGGTGAAAGGGCTATGTGATTGTGTTTGCGTAGCCATGTTTATTTGCGCTATTCTGTGCTACCAGTAAAGACGGCAATAAAGTAGTGATTTCGTGTTGGACAATAACAAGCAGTGAATGCGACGGAGTGTTTGGCGATAGCTCAAGTTTAATATTCCCAATCAATGTTAAGGTCATGCTCCGCGTGTATAATGCAGCTAACACCAAGACTGATATCTGGTGTCCATTGTTGACTTTGGCTGTTGCACCGGCAACCAGACCCAGTCTCCATAAGATGAGACACACCTGCATTTATCCCTACCTGAACAATATCCTGTTACACGATCGTCTCTGCATGCTTCCGCAATCTGTTGTTTGCAATCAAGGTGTAACACTCGAGTAGATCCTTCAAGCAAAGGTTAACCACGTCCATATTTTGGCCAAGTTTCTGAGATAGGTGAGAATGCAAATCTATTTCTGTGTTGAGACTTCGATACATCTCATATTGCCAATACGGGATATTTCACTGCACATGCTGTTGAATCCGATGCCCAACGATTAGCACAATAGCTGTGCCTCTACATGTCCATACCGCCAACTGAGATTGGTGCAGTAATTAATGTGATCCATTGATTTCATAGTGGGTCAGGTTACACGGTACATGCACTCTTTACACATGCTACTCTCGAATCAGAGGTTCAGAGCTCATGTCTTCAAGCTGTCAGAGCAGATTTTGGCCATTGAACTTGACTACTCTATATCTGTGTTGAGTTAACATATACTGTACTCTCCAACCTCGTGACCATTCTGTTCTTCTGGGCCAGCACACCAGTAACATGACATGCAGTGCCAATATGTGTAGAATCGAGGGGTCAACAAAACAATCTTACGCTAGGCTTTATAAATTTGTTACTGCCTCGGACCAGGCATAAAAACCAACACAGTATTATCTCCTATACGCTATCAATCGAGCCTCAGACTGTCCACGAACTACGCTCACAAATACGCGATAGCACGTTCCACAGTTTACAAATTTGTGGCAGAAAAGTCGACCTCAATGGCAAGGATATGGAGAAGCACAAAATAAAGTTAGATGCTGGCACGGCTGGCCTAGATCATTGTCAGTTCTGTGCGCCGATCAAGAAGATGCCATGACCTGACCGAGCACTCCAGATAAACAAAAATTGCCAAAATGGCGATATCACTTTCGAGAAAGGCTCCTGCCAATCGTGCGCTACGAGACACCTTACGTCGCTTACCTTCAGAGATGTATGCGAAGTCCGATGCTGGACACCTACTTCGCACTGACAGCAAACCTGGGAACGCACACTTGTTTCATGGCTGTGCTGCCTATGCTGTTCTGGTGCGGTCACCCGTATCTAGGCAGAGCGTGAGTAGTGTCGATCTCCTACTGTGAGATTTGAATGGACTGACACGTCCAGAATGACTACCATTTTAGCAGCAGGAGTCTATTTTAGTGGGTTTGTTAAGGATCTATTGTGTTTACCGCGACCATTATCGCCGCCTCTCACCCGTATTACGATGTCCGGATCTGCTGCTCTAGAATACGGTTTCCCCTCTACCCACTCGACCAATGCCATGTCGGTCGCAGTGTTCGCCATACTGCTCCTCAACGACGAGCGTAACACTCTGTCAACAACAGTGACGGTGTATCTGCAGATCCTCGCATACCTTTATGCTTTTTCAATCGTTCTAGGAAGGGTGTATTGCGGTATGCATGGCTTCTTCGACGTGGTATGCGGCAGCCTTCTCGGAGCTCTTATCGCTGTGACACAGTTTTATCTGGGCCCAGTTAGGGATGAGTGGCTCTTCTCGGAGTCTGCTCAAGGTCTAATCATTTCGATATTGGTTGTGCTTGTGCTCGTACGCACTCATCCTGAGCCTGCTGACAACTGTCCTTGCTTCGACGATAGTGTCGCTTTTGCTGGTGTCGTTGTAGGAATCGACCTTGGCAGTTGGCATTTCGCCAAAACCCAATACATCGACCCGTTAGCTGCATATCCGTCAACGGTGCCGTTCGACATCCATGAATTGGGCTGGATCAAGGTTGCTGCAAGAATAGTCCTCGGAGTGGTTGTGATCTTTGTCTGGCGAGCTGTCATGAAACCGACACTGCTTGGCGCTCTACCACCAATATTCCGAGTCATCGAGCAACTCGGACTAGATCTTCCTCGCCGATTTTTCAAGCCAGCCTCCCAGTACAAAACAGTCCCTGACCAACGAGATGACGATAACGTTATACCATCTGCTCGAGATATTCCACACCTCTTAAACAACTTTCGTCATCGTCGTGCCATTTCTATTGGTCCACAATCTGAAGCAGACGCATACGAAGCACTAGCATACAGGCAAAAGCGGAGGAGAGATTCTCTGAAGGAGGCTGAGGTACCATCGACATCAACCAAGAAAGAGAAAGACTACTTTTCGGGAGCTTCCACGACAGCCACTCGTACAAGGAAGAGGTCAGCGAGCCTCGAGGAATTTCGCGAGCAAATGGGTGCATCTTCAGCTGTGCTGTCACCATATGTTGTGGTAACACCGCCCGGGGCGAATGCTGGTGCAAATCCTTCTCAACATAGTGCCCAGGATGAAATGGATAAAAATGAGTTGTTTGGAGGCATCCAAAAGCCTCGAGTGAGATATGATGTTGAAGTTGTCACAAAGCTGATCGTGTACACTGGTATTGGATGGTTGGCTGTCGAGGGCAACCCTATCCTGTTTCACCATTTGAGACTTGGTATATAGAATATAATGCCAGCTCGAGAGATTGTTCATGTGTGCCTCGTTATATAAGTCAGAACACGTAACAGTAAGGCTATAACGAACCTTCACTGGTTGTTACAGCATCAATGTGTCATGTTTTCCAACCTTCATCAGCATTGTCGTGGTCAAAGCTTGGGCCGAGCCTTCTCGTACGGTAGGGCACAAAACCAGCCCACGTTGCAAGGCAAACCCGTCGCAAACAGAGCCGGTCTGCACGTGTTGCCGGAAATGGACTAGATCCCACCAGGTTAGTGCATGTACCACGTGCATAGTTGTTATTATGAGCATCTTCTGGGCACTCAACGCGTCCGAGCTCGATCGCGTCCGCATCAGACAAATGTAAGCAGTACTTTTCTCAAGGAGTGCACAAATCTGATAATTAACAGAATAGTTCGTTTGAAAGCGTGACAACTGAGGTTGGTAAGTCTTTGAATTTGTTTACTCTCTTTTCCTTTCGCTTTCACACCACTGACAAGGCAAGTTTCAGATCGGCCACTTTCTCGGCCCCCAAACTCTTTCCTCGCCTGTCGCATATCGAGCCGTTAAAATGGCGTCTACGGTCGCCAACGGCTTCCGTACCCTGTTCGGGTTGGTCGCAAAACCAATCTATGAAATTGTCCGAAGCGTTCGTCGCGAGCAGCGCGACGCTGCTCGAAACCCCTCCTCTCGTCCTTCCTTCTTCCGTCTCCCAGGCTTTCGGCCTGTTCTTCCAACTTGTGCGTCTGCTGCTCCTCCTCCGCCTGCGCAGCTCGGCCCTCTTGAGCATCGCAAGAGAAAGGCCGAAGACGACAACAATACGATGCCACGGAAGAAGAAACTATTCGCAACTTCACCATGGAAAGATGAACCATGGATGCAATTCGGCCGCGAACCTACACCACCTTCCCATATTGAGCTCGAAGCTCCAATCGTGGTCAGAGAACCAACACCTCCTCCCGAACCTATCAACAAACAACTTAGACTTGTCAAACGTCTCCGTGAAGACCGAAAGCACAAACCTAGGCGCACGGCACACAAATTCAAGACATTCAAACCTCGATACGAGCCATACAGACGACCTGAAAGTCCAAACTCGCCTCGTATATATCTAACACAATCACCAAAATATCGCTACGAATTCATGGATTCAGATGTTGAAATGATCCCTTCGCCAGAAAAGCCAGACAGATCTCAATCGGAACATGTTACATTCACAGAGAATGCAACAGCAGTTATTGAGACGAATCAATCCACGCTTACACAGCCAGCCTCACAAGAAACAGTTGCTCCTCCCATAGAAAGCACAAATCAAATCGATGAGAAGTGTTCAGACGACGATGACTGGGACGCTAATGACGATCCAGAATTTCGCGCTGCGCTTCGTATGATGGATGTGACACATGACGAAAAGGGATTTAAATACCCTATATTGGGATGGGTTAGTCCGGAGACACAGAGATGGAATGTTAAGCACGCGAGAAAGCTAGCGAAAGAGGAACAAGCTACATTGAACGCAGCTGCGATCGAAACACCTTCCAGACCACCATCCTCACATGTATCAACGGTCGAACGAATGAAAGCAATCATGCCTCCTTGGGCTATTCTGAATCAAAGTCCTATTCCACCGAGCACACAGCTCATCGAAGAGGTTGCAAACTCCATCACATCACCACCAAGATTCATGGTCGGCCAAGATAACCTGTTTGAGAGCGCGCAAAAGGCTAAAGAGGTGGCTGAACCATTTACACCCATGAAAGAATCGCAGAATGAGGAGCCGACTCCACGTCCACACCCGACGATCAAGGAGGAGTGGTCTCCCACGCCTACACCACAACAGACCGAAACCAAACGCGACGCTACTCCTACACCTCAGAAGATAGACACCAAGAGCGACGCTACTCCTACACCTGAACACACTGAAGCTAAAAGCAGCGATACTCTCACAAAAGAGCACACTGCTACCTCGCAGCCAGCTGGGGTAAGCGAACTTGGTCCTGTCGTTGCCCAGAAGCAAAAGCAAGAAGCTGCAGCCTTCGAAACTCCCCTCAAACAACTCTATCACTTGTCCATATATGACACAGACTCAGTACATACTCCGAAAGCTAGAATCTTCACTGAGCAACGTACCGTCCGTACCACCCGCGCTCAGAAGATCCGCGAAGATCTTGAAGCAGCCAAAGACCTATACAAACTCGTGCCTCTAGGTCCGGATTGGACTGAGAGGGTGTGCGCTGCAGCCAAAAACGGCACCGGTGCACTCGAACCGCACGATATCGCACGAGTTGTTCCGCAACACAGCGCTAGCAGAAATCAAGACAATTGGCTCAATGACGAAGTCATCAATGCCTACCTAGGACTCATCGTGAACCATGGCAAGAAGGGTGACCGTGAAGGTCAAATTCCAAGTCATCATGCATTCAATTCATTCTTTTACAAGAAAATACAAAGCGAAGGTGCTCAGGGCGTCTTGCGGTGGTCAAAACGCGCAAAGGTCGGTGGCAAAGCATTGCTAGAGACCGAGAAACTCTTCATACCTATCAATCAAGGTATGCATTGGACGCTCTGTGTGGTGGAAGCCAAAAATCACAAGCAAATCACAGTATACAACTCAATGGGTGTGTCTCGCGGACGAGAGGTGTGCAACAACGTCCTCGCCTGGATTGAAAAGGAGCTTGGCAAGGACTTCGTCAGAGAAGATTGGAGGTTGGATCCTGCTGGCCATTCGCCACAGCAAACCAACTCCGACGACTGTGGTGTATTTACCATCACAAATGCACGACAAATCATGCTTGGAAAGATGGGAATAGTGGAAGTAAACAAGAAATTGGAATTATACGGCGCAGATCTTATTCCGATCCAACGAGAGCGGATCGTAGCAGAACTAATCAACGGAGCACTGTTGACGGCGGAAGAAAGCAAAGCATGAAATTCATGCAATACTACATGTACCAACACACAACCATCACGACGAAACGAGCTTACGAGACACGATGATACGAAAATTAGGCGAACAGACACAGCCTGTCACCATTATTGAAAGCAAGATTCCACTCCCAGGTTTCAAGATCAGCACACTCGACCACTTCTGTCCTCAGGATACATCACGACAAGCACCCCGCCTTTCGACTCATCATGAGTCAAGGGGCACCGGCGCTTGCCGTGATATATTCCGAAGTCCAAGGTCGAATGGGGTGAAATGGAAAATAGGAAACCAATACTGGAGTGGAAATGGGAACGGAACAGGCTTTGTACAACAACCATTATGCTGCATTGATTACATTAGAATAGATATTAGTGATACCCCCTCTGCCTGTAAAGGCAATGCGAGACAGTACTCAGAGTAAGGAACTTGTTTGTTCGTGAATGGATTGGTTAGGTTTATATACATCAATCAATCAATCAATCAATCAAAATTATTGAAACTTTCATTTCTTTGAAT
>Ga0068618_1000342_pt1 | contig 12597 bp, 14 predicted proteins | sample InSIn2SAF170_2_FD_77423 | JGI IMG/M metagenome (GOLD analysis project Ga0068618, IMG submission 77423) | Clean room microbial communities from NASA Spacecraft Assembly Facility at Jet Propulsion Laboratory, Pasadena, California, USA -... ...
GCTTTAAATTGTCCTTGAAGATCAAACCCCAAGACCACTTTTCCAAACTTAGCTCCGAATAGCTAGACACTTACGAGGTCGGGTCGACATTAATACCTTCGAGGACTCGAGAGGAACAGTGTTTTCTGCTCACTAGTACGGTGTCTGTGGGATTTTCAAGCAGGCTCCAGATGGAACTCTGCTGGCCATAGGCAGTTACAGAACATAGCTAGTCTAACCGTGCTGTGATCCTCCGATACAACCCCGTGTCATCGAATTCGTACTTGGTATGCTTCTCAACGGAGGTACCGTACCTTGTGTCATACCTAGATACTATTCTCGGCGATGGCTGTTGGACCTATCTAACTTCTTGTATGCCGGTCTTGGCAAGACAGCATCGACAAAAGTCCTAAGATAGTAGCCTTGTGGAGTAATGTTCTCCGGCGTCTGTTAAGAAATTCAAAGCAGCCAGCTCTCCGATGTTTGATGGTCGCATTGCCTGGATTGATATATCTAACTTCGTCTTTAAATAAAGCCTAAATTCAGCTAACTGGGACACTCATAGATCACTCGTAGGTGAGTGCATCCTGAGCCTCGGTGACATGCCAGAATAGTATTGCTAGCGAAGTCAGGGGTCTTCAGAGTCAGCGTATTCATGCTGTGAATACGGAACGGGATAATGAAAAGACGGTGCTCAGAAGAGAGTGCAGGTGCCCACCAGATGATATGAGTAGGTAGCATGTAAAGACAAGCAACCACATATACTAGTAGTAGAAGAGCACTAAACGACAGGATCAAATGAGTCTCGGCGTACTTGTCATTTTGAGTTGGATAAATGCCAGATGAGGTAAGTCTACCGAATAAGCTTAAATATTGCCCCACTATTTGCAGGCTGAGCACATGCATTCCGTAAGCCCTGCCCAACGCGTCATCTGCGCATGGCGTGCACTTCGGACTGCTGCATTTGTTCCAACGATTGCCCAGTTACAGCCCGCCAGAACTTTTTCTGGTCGCGCGTCCGACAGATTGAGACGCAGCTGACAGAATCATGCTGAGCTAATTAATAGACCAACAGTGGCTTTCTCACGTCAAAGTACTGCCCTGCCCGCCGCAGCCATGAGTAAACCTGTTGCACCTCCAATGACGAGGTACGACACAGCAGTGAGAGACCCTCCGCGTCCGGTTTCGTCCACCATGAATGGTGCTGTGATGTCGCCAGCTATGCCTACAAGCAAAAGTACACCCCCAGATGGACAGCTATTGACAGGCAAACAAGAGCATTATCTGAAACGTGAAGGAAATCAGAATCATAAAACTTGACAGAGTCGAAAAGTTGAAAACCATGTTTGCTATAGATATAAGGAGCATTGGATGACAGATCACTAGGTACACTCGTAAATCTTTCTTTGTTGCTTCATGTCCGCAATGATGTGCATCTATGGAGTACACCATACTGCAATGAATGTGGTAACACATACCAATATCAACACAGACTTGTTGCATACATACTGTGGAGCGAGGACTAACCAGAAAGTTTATTTGACGAGTGGATCGCGAATTTTTTGAAGCAAATTCTCCAGGCTAAACACCACCACGACTTTCGCATCGCAACAATACGATTGCTTTGTATTGAGGTCTTGCCTGCTCATCCACGTATGTGAGCAAGTCTTCTCTCTGCCGTTGAGCGGCGAAAGAACCTTTACACCTCTCCGCTAGAATGGTGCGCAAATTCAAACACCACGAGCAAAAGCTGCTCAGGAAAGTCGATCTCATCACCTACAAATCTGATGGACCTTCGCATCGCGCAGCAGAGGTACGACGACGATATCATCTTACCGAACCTCTCGACTACGACAAATACAATGCACTTGCTGGAAAATTGCGCAAAATGGCGCACATGCTGTCCAACCTCGATCCCGCCGACTCATTCCGCCGCGAAAGAGAGAGCATGCTGCTCGAGAAACTATGGCAGATGGGCATACTGAAGCAGTCTCGGGAACAAGGCGCAGGTCTTAGTGTGGTTGAGAAAGATGTCACAGTCAGTGCGTTTTGTAGGAGGAGATTAGGAATACTGATGGTGAGAACTGGAATGGTCGAGCACGTAAGGACTGCTCATAAGTTCATCGAGCAAGGACATGTAAGAGTTGGAACGGACGTGGTGACTGATCCTGCTTTTTTGATCAGTCGAGGTATGGAGGACTTTGTTACGTGGGTTGATGGTTCTAAGGTAAAGAGACAGGTCATGAAATACCAGGAGAAACTGGACGATTTCGATCTGCTATGAATGTGGATATCGAAGCCACAACTTGCGCGGTGTATGAGATTGATTTGAGCATAGCATGGCGTCCAGAGTGCCAGAGATTCATGGGGCAGGCGTTGAAAATATGAATATAGCTTGCAGGGATGAAAGGCACACACACTTCCAGATGACTGGAAGCAAGGAATATTACTTCGAAGTATTCATGATTGATCTGTGGTCAGCGAAATGGTTCCTACCGAGCTCGTTACTCCTTTCTCCGATCTGTTGAAACTGTGGGAATGTTTGTTTGCAGCCATAGAATTAAATCTGAGTATGCAGGACGAAGACACCGTCTAGCAAAGGTACAGTGCCAAACATTCTTGACATTAAGCATACGTACCTTACCCTTGCTCAGCGAGACTGTGGGCACTTCAGTCCCGCGTGGTTGACATCTGCTTTCCAAGGTTGGGCTTGGCACGGCTCCGATCTGCAGTGCCTCCGACTCTGAGGCCTGCAACCTCTCCCCGTTCATGCGTAACCCTTCTCTGCCAACCACAGTAACTAGATCACCATGTCCTCAGACTTTGCATGCGATTCAACTGCATAACTCATACTAGGATTATTGCAACACCATTCCGTTCCATACAATACTCATCTACAACTTTGCGACAAGTTAGGTTCAGGAGATCTACCGTTAACCGACTGCACAACCTGCTATGCGAAAGAATGATTGCGAGACACCACCACCCATGACAGTCCACATGAAAGCGGCTCGATAGAACAGGAGCCTTAGTGAGGGTGCTGACATGCCGGATTTGCCCTCCAATCCACCTCCTTCCATGTTGTCGAGTAGCGCTCAATCCTCCTTCGATGCGTCTAGCAGAAAGTCCTACGATAAAACAATATCTGGGGTGTTCGCCTACACTAATGGCACAGATGTCGAGATGAGCTTGGCTGATCACAGGTTGGAGCAAATCAAACATCCAAGAACTGGGAGTCAAAGTTCCTTGACAAATGGTTACCCTGCGAATACTGGTAGATCTCGAATTCCCTCGAATACTGCCACTCTTTCAGTGGTCACCAAGAACCCAACCACTACCGGCTACCTCGTCAAACCCCTCAATGCCGATTCGTTGACGAAACCGTCCAATGTCAATAATCTCTCAGACGTATCTCGACCCTACGGTCATCTTCAACCTTCGCCGACTACCGACAATGCGATGATACAGCAAAATGCGAACAGTACAACTGATACAGGCGTCGACGGCCATGTGAACAGCAGAGAAGAAGCACATGATTCCATACCTTCATCTACAATAGCTCCCGCTGGCCACTCCTCCTCTGCCCCGACAGTTATGAGTCCGCTAGCTACCGCATTCGATCCCCAGACCAGACCCATCAGAGCCCCTGAGCCACCCAGATTACAGCAGAGACACACATTGCAATTACCTCAACCGACGACGGAAATAGTAAGAGCTTCTAGAGACTTTTCTTACACCTCCGGCCCATCAGAAGAAGTGCTAGCGAGCAGTGGTCGATTTTCACCTACTAGAGACAGTGGTGAGGGATCTGCTCTTCGCAGAAGAAGAGCGTCACTCGGTCTAGTGAGAAGAACTACACGTCAGACAGATTCGCATCTTGAAGAAGTACCGCCGGATGAGGATGCTGCAAGATGGACTGAGGCTATTAAGCAGAAGCGCGCCAGTCGTCGGAAGAAACGAGACGAGGAGGATGACGATAACAGAGTGATTGTCGGCAAGAAAGTCGAAGAGGGACATGTGAATTGGGTTACAGCCTACAATATGTTGACTGGCATCCGATTTACTGTCTCAAGAACGAATGCCAAAAACGACCGAGAACTTACCGAGGCCGATTTTGATGCAAAGCACAAATTCAGCTTCGATGTGACGGGCCACGAGCTGACACCAAGTGCAAAATACGATTTCAAGTTCAAAGATTATGCTCCCTGGGTATTTCGGCATCTGCGACAGATATTTGGCTTGGACCCGGCTGATTATCTAATGAGCTTGACCAGCAAATACATCCTCTCCGAGCTGGGCAGTCCGGGCAAATCTGGCTCGTTCTTCTACTTTTCACGCGACTACAAATACATCATCAAAACTATTCATCACGCAGAGCACAAGTTGTTGCGAAGGATATTGAAAGATTATTACCATCATGCCAAGACCAATCCGAATACACTGATCAGTCAATTCTATGGCTTACATCGTGTCAAGGTAGCATTTGGCCGTAAGATTCACTTTGTGGTCATGAACAATCTCTTTCCTCCACACAGAGACATCCATCAAACGTTCGATCTGAAAGGATCAACGATTGGCAGAAACTTTAGAGAGGAAGACTTAGCCTCAAATCCGCGTGCAACAATGAAAGACCTTAACTGGCTTCGCCGAGATCTGCATCTGGAGTTTGATCACAGAACTCGAGAGATATTCGTGAAGCAGTTGCAAAAGGATGTCATGCTTCTGCAAAACTTGGGAATTATGGACTATTCACTCCTCGTTGGGATACACGATCTGGAGAAAGGCAATGAAGAGAATGTGCGAGAGAAGACCTTGCAAGTTTTCCAACCTGGTGGTGTAAGAGATGAGGAAGATTTGCAAGGTCCTCTTATGCGTACTCCTAGTAGGCTTGAAAATGCGAGGAAAGCGAGAGCACTTCGACACAATCTGAAAACCGAGAAGCCTGTGCCGATGGGTTTGTCCAGCACAAAACTGTTGGACAGTCTACGAGCGGATGATCAACGGCAGAATAGAATCTTTTACAGCGAGGATGGTGGTATCCGCGCAACTCACGAGGATAGTCGACCAGGCGATACGGTCTACTATCTTGGGGTCATTGATTGTTTGACTCACGTAAGTTGTCCTTTCATTTGCACAGTGAATCACTAACCGAGTACAGTATGGCGTTGTGAAGCGATTGGAGCATTTCTGGAAAGGTCTCAGCAATAACAGTTCACAGATCAGTCCCATACCACCACACGCGTATGGCGAAAGATTCCTGAATTTCATCACTGGCATTACAATGACTAAAGAGGAAGCACAACGACGCGCAACCCAGGAGAGTGAGCAGTTAGTGACCGACGCCTACAACGTGCTGCACAATCACCATAACCTACTGAAAACGAGTTCTGACGGGGCTGTGGATGGAGCCATAAGTCACAGTCCGCGCAACGATTTTGAGGTGGAGAAAACTCTAGAGAAGGCACAAAAGTCGACGGATCGGCAGACCTCTGAAAAAGGACGGCAACGTAGCGAAAATGAAGATGTGCCAGATCGAACGTTGATGACACACACGACCGAAGCTCGAGTATCGACTACTTTGCCTATTGTGCAGGAAGACCAAGAAGGTAGCAGCAGCCGGCAGAGTTCGAGAAGCGATATGAAACGTGAAGCCTCAACGGTGGACGAGAAGCAACATCATGCAGAACTTCTGTCTGTGGATGACGGTCATCTACATCCAGGCGCAATCTTCGGCAGTCACCATCGTCATCATTCCCGACTCGTCAGCGACGAGGGTCTCATTGATCAGCAACAAGATGACATTCACGAGTATCGTACTCCAGTTGAGTACACCGTTACTGGCGGAACATTTGGCGAGAAAGAGCAATGGGAGATGAAGGCGCCCATGTCATCAGAAGCGGTAACTGAAAACCCTCATCGAATATCCAAGCCGCCGAGGATTGATAGTGGAATAATCCCATCGCTGGCACCTATGTACAAAGACGAAGAAATAGGAATTGGGATTGCACGGTGATCATGCCGCGACCATCAGCAAAAGACTCATTAATTCGTGCAAGGGGTCCCTTTCAGCGTTTGGTGCAGTGTGCGAGCAGGCGTTCGGGTGGGACTTGACTAGATTTTGGTCGTGTAGAGCTTGTCATTTCGTTGATACCAACTGCAAAGCAGCAGACAGTTTCATTTGTGAAGGGATAGGAAGAAACGAGACCTTCCACGGAGGCGCAGAGAGCGTGTACGCGTGGATCTCATGTAGCCATTGATACTAAGCTCAGCACATAGCTGTTCTTCAAATGCAACTTTACGTACACAATAGTCTATTGTCCATAATGCTTCAACCTTGTGGGGGAACGCCATGGGTTCGTGAAGTGAAGATGCGATGGAGAGGTCATGCTGAACCTTGGCTATCAAGACTTCGTATTCCATACACTACAGTAAAGGCTGTATACAGTAGTAGACGACGACTCAACTCTGCTGGAAGTGGAGATTTCCAATAACTCGACGGACCTATGGCGTCCACTCCGTGCCTGCAAGCAATAGTATGTTTTCGATTTTGTTCCTGCAGGAGACTTAAGCAGCTGTGGGGTGCTCCGGGTTCGCTTTGGCTTAGCTTGCCCTGCAGATTTCCATTTTCGACACTTTTGTGGAGGTAGCGCGAATCGGGCGCGCAAGTGCAGCTGCAAGCTTCGAAGTTCAACTGCGAGCCGCGAGTTTATTGACTTGACCAACCTCTCTTGCGACTGCTTCTCATCGCAGCTCGCTTGCCGCTCGTTGTATCGCTTTGCCACTACTCTCTTGCTGTTCACTGATTCAACAGTGGCGAACGTGCTCTTTTGCGCTGCACCTAGACCGATCACTATATTTCAATGTGTCGCAACCACAGCTACCGTGTACCACCATAATGGCTGACGAGAACGATACACCCACTCTTACTGGGGAAGGCGACATCGAAATGGAAGGTGGAGAAGATAACCTCGTTGATATCGAAGCAGACGACAACGATGGCGCAATTGTCCCTCAGACTCAAGATATCGAAGCAGAAGATGTACCTAAGAGCAATCCACAGACTGTCTTCCTGGACTACCTGCGCTCGCCTATAGTCCACTTGAACATTGGATCCGGTGCAGACGCGACCGTCATCTCAGCGCATAAAGCCATCCTCGCACAATCACCATTTTTCGCTGAACGACTTGCCGATGACATTTCTGAAGCTGATCTGCCAGATGAAGACTTGGACGCGATGGGATGTTTCTTGCAATACCAGTATACAGGCGAATACTTTCCACGTCGACTAGCGAATCAGCCCGACGGCTTAGAACACGACCCCTCCATTCCTGCAATTGATAGCACGGGCGCGCAACTTCTCAAGCACGCGAAAGTCTACACTCTGGCTGAAAAGCTCGGACTTCCAAACTTGCAGAGCCTAGCGCATTCTAAGATTCACCGAATCAACAGCACAGCGATTGGAGAGATTGCATATGCGAGGTATGTATACGGACACACGAGCGTGGAAGACCAGACCATTCGGAAGCCAGTGGCAGCATTTTGGGCTACGAGAAGTCATGTACTACGGCATGAGGCAGAATCGGAGTTCAAGGCGATGTGTCTTGAGTATCCACAATTCGGTTTCGATGTACTGTCGTTGGTGTTGGATGCGAGGGAGAAGAGAGCCAGGGAGCGGGAGGATGATATCAGTGGCACACCTGGAACGAGTGGGAGGGGAAAGAAGAGGATGAGGCCAAGTGTGAACATCTAATCACGAAAGACATATGAAGCGAGTGAACAGTGCTGGGGAAGGGACAACGTGTTTTATGGGTAGGTGAAGGCAAGAGATGGTTTTATGGTTGGGAGCATATTCCTCAAGCTTCAAATCAGATGAAGAGTTTCCTGGCTGTTTTACGGACTTTATCACATACAATGCCGGGCGAGCACTCTCACAAGTCTTGTACAAAATCATGCGAAGAACGCTTTTCGACAGACTAAGAGTCATGCACAATACAACTACCACTACAAATACATTTACCGCAACAACAAGCCTCACACTGATTACAATGTTGTGTTGTGTCAAGCTTCCTACAATACCTGGAACTGGTCACAGATATCGTTGACTTCTGCCAAGCGACTTACGAAGCCTCTCGAATGTCTGTTATCATCAACATGCTCTACAATTCCGGTCGGGGACGACAATTCACTGACGCTTGCCTGCTAACCTATTCTGGTGCCACGATCTCAGACGGGTGAACATGTTAGGCATGTTGTTCCGCAAGCTGTAGGTAGGTACATGTATGGTACCGCGTCACGACCAGCTGGAGCTTCCTAGACCACAGTCTCGGTTTGCAGCGAGCAATACTGTAGCAGTACCTAGACCTAGTTGAACTGGACCTTCACCTTGGGAACAGGTGGAAGCATCTTGATCTTCGCAAAGTCATCAAACACTTCCAGCAATGACTCGTTCGAATCCACAAAACCATGCCATCCCAATTTTCTTGCTTTGTCCATACTGTCAATGGTCAGCACGTCTGCGATACGATCATCATCACGGTTGCGACCTACCTGAACATCAATGGTGCACTCCTGGACAAACTTCCATCCAGAAAACCGAACACTCGATCAACATCTGTCAACTCTGACACGCTCAATCCGTTATCCTTGGCAACCTTCTTCCATGCATCCTGGACTTTACTCTGTTTAGCCCATTCAACCATGGTGAACGTTCTAGCACTAATACCCTTGCCGCCATATCCACGCGGATTATGTGGTGTCTCACGCGTCACATAATGTGCATCGTCTTGCGGACCGACCCAGTCGATTCCATACCATCCAGCAAGACGGGGCCAGAAGCCTTCCCATGCGAACATGGAATTGTCACAAGTATTGAATTTCTGGTTTGCCGTGTTGGATGACAAGACGGCCCATTCCTCCATGTATGCATTCATCATGGCGGAGGACATGCTGCAGTCCATTTGCCAAGCTTTCACATCACCTGGCCATCGTAACGGTTCACCAAGTTCCTTACATACAGTGGCATATACGGCAAGTGGATATGCAACGTTCATTGCAGCATCTGGGACAGCGCCCATGATAGGTCCTGGCATGCATATGTCCCAGCTTGTTTGCCCATTGCTCTCGGCGCAGTACTTCCATACAGAATCTTCTTGTGGATAGTAGAAGTTCGGCTCTTCTGGAATCTCGACTCGGGGGTCTGTTTCCTCTTGTGGGACTTTGATCGGCCCGTGATGACCACCTAGATATGGCTGGTCAGCTCTACTAACCAAGCCTTGGATCAGAGTCCGCTTGCCAACAGCCAGCTCGTGGCCCGTCAAACTCCTTGCAAGTACACATCAAAGTGAAGAAGGGAGCGTTGCAGGGACCGCAACAAGTGAACGTACCATAATTCTTTGCCCCAGTCTGCAACATGAATCTCTTCGGATGAACGCCCGCAACTCTCATACCACCAATGAAGTTGTCAAGCAACGCCGAATTCACTCTTACCATCTCCTGCGCATCACTCCACAAGCCTTTTCCTTCTTTGGGTGGCGGTTGCAGATACGCAAAGAAGAATACGTACACATTCTCACCGCCAACATTGTTGTCCTTCAGTACTTTACCAATTTCGTCCGGTGATTTGAGGAAATCACAAGCGATGTGCTGAGCATTACCAGGTAGTCCACCGGGCATGTAAGGCGGTCGACGGGACAAGCAGTATATCTTGGTCCAACGTTCAGGAGACTGTGAGAGAACACGGAGCATGTAGTGGCCGGAAATGCCGTTTGCGCCGGTTATGATGGCTGTGAGGCCCTTGGTGTCCGACGGAAATACTGGTAAGCCATGGTAGATACCTTTGCTTTGGACTTGTTGTGTTGGCATTTTTGTGGTAGCTTGAGCAAGAGCCTTGCTTTGATGTTGGTGTGATCACTAGGAAATCGATGTCGGTGGTGGCGACTTCACTGTGGTTATTCTGAGGTCGTCGGCGATAATAGTGATATGAGACAATCTGCTATGAATGATATACTTGATAGGGCGTACCTGGTGGATGTTGTTGACGGTTAACGGTAACTCCACACATCTCCAAGTATGATGTGCAGTGGGAATTACCAACCATGCGGGGTTTCCTTTGGTGTTGATAGCAAGTACAACATTTCCATTCGGTGTTGAAGCGATTGTTGTCGATAATGCCATGTTGTTCGTGGAAGTACGTCGATTGCTGGATTCAGTCGATTGTGCAGAAGCAGCTTACAGTCAGCACTGCCACCACCACCACAACAACAAAATTGACGACAACAAAAACAGCAACGACAGCGAAGACGACGACGGTGACCACCCGAGAAACCACAACGACGTCGACAACAACCACTAAATCAGCTTCCCAATCCACCTGCAGTACGATTGTCGATTCTTATCATGACAAATGGGAAGTCTTCTGTGATACAATTCCACAACCTTATCCTTGGATTACATATACGCTGCTTGCCGCTGATACTACCATGCCACAATGTATTGAAAAATGTATTGCAGTTTCGAATTGCAACGGAGTTCAGATGGGACCTGACAGCAGAAATGGTCGAATCTTTTGCTGGGGTATAGCACCTAGTGTCAATTGGTAGCCTGATCCATCCGATGAAGGATGGGATACCGCACTTAAAATTTCTGGTTTCATGGCTCGGGATCCTAACAATGGAGATGCACTTCCATACACTACTACCACGACAACTACCACTACCACAACGACGACAAAGAAGACAACGACAACACAGAGGACTACGACGACATTGACACCGATTACGACCACACATAGTACGACCACCACGACCATGACACTACCAACAACGGCATCAACGACAACAATAACGACGAGGAGCACGCCCACACTCATCAAGCACAACGACGTAATCATGTAAGATCTGAATGGTTGCAGAAGACTCCGATTGGCCACAAGGCTGGAGCCTGCATTTCACTGCTGGTGAAGCCGGTGTATTGGTGCTAAATGGTTACCTTTAGGCTTGACAATCAGTGCGCCTGCTGTGTCAGGATCATATTCACACAGGAAGTTAGTTCCGCAATGGGGAACATTGGAAAATCAAGTCATGTCAAATGAACAAATAGATACAGCTGTGAGAAGAAAACCGAACTATCTGTGCGAAAGATTCGTACGTATGGCTTAACCAGAATACATGCACCAGAAGTCTGACATACAGACACCAGCATCACGCCCATTTCCTAACTAGTACTTCCATCGTTCGAGCGTCGTCTCTAATCACGATGAGGCATAATATTCCCTTGAGCTGAACGACATCGTCTCATTTCCAACGTCGAATACAGCCAAAACATTCTTCAGGAAGACATCTCCGAGAATGAAAACTCCTGCACCAAGTACACCCCCGTCTTGCACACCACTCACGCAAATGTTACCACCCAATCCTTCATCAAATATCAAATCGACAGGGTTATGACGGAAACTCTGGCCATCAATGACAACACTTAGTGAAGGCGGTTTAGCATTGCAAGCCACAATGTAAACACCAAGCTCCTCTGCAAACTCTGCAGGAGGCTCGAATAAGTTATTGAACACTTCTGCTACATCAGAAGGCAAGTAATTTAGAGTGGTGCCGGAGTCGACAATGACTTGGAGAGGATCGGTCTCGTATCGGTTGAAGACAATGGCATCGACCTCGATGGCATAGAAAATATACTGCGCCACCGTTGGAGAAAACTGCCCTTCGATCTCCAAGATGGGTGTCGTTGCAAAGGTTGAACTGGCATTGATCGTCGACAAGGTGATGTCTGGGATACCGCCGATCGTCAGGTAGCCGCCGAATGATTCATTTGCTGGACTTCTTGAGAGTGACAACGAGAAGACAGGATCTGTAAGGTTCTCGACAAAGAATATCGTATTGATGATTGGCGAGTACGGCATGTGAGATGAGGTCGAATTGAAGTCATCTGCCTTCGGATTGGTTCCAGCGTACGCACTGGTAATGGATGGATAAGCAAGACCAGCCAGACCAGAAGTGATACCATCTCCGTTCCAACCTGCGAGAGATGCAAGTCCGATTTCCTGCTTGGCGACCTCAATGCCAGCGATGACGACAGTGTCGGTGCCGATAATCCCGTTCAAATATTCCAAATCAGCATATGAGATATTGAAGTTCTCATTCTGAATCTGAGTAAAACCAGCATCTGGCGTGAAGGTGGAATTGAACCCACAAGTCGCTTCTGAAACGGGAGCATTGTTGGTGTAGTTCACACATTGAAATCCTGTCTCGACAAGCCATGTATCGGAGGATCCTGTGTCAATAACAACAGTAAAGTTCTGCCCACCAACTGTGATGTTGGTTGAGAACTCAACACCAGCGTACTCCTCGTTGAGTCCAGCCTGGCCGACGAGTAGCTTATGGAGCGCCTTCGAACTCCTCTGCACTGAACTCGTTGATCGTTTCAAGGAGGCAGAATTGGATGATATGGCATATGGTAGCGCTGCCCTCGGTACGGGACTGGCCGATGCCAAGCTCAACCCAACGATTATCAAGTTCTGAATTAACCCCATTGTATTGATTGAAAGGGCAAAGTTGAGGTTGGTAGTGTGAAAGTGAGGCTGGCATCATGAACCACTCGTCCGACTTTAAC
>Ga0068618_1000345_pt1 | contig 12561 bp, 15 predicted proteins | sample InSIn2SAF170_2_FD_77423 | JGI IMG/M metagenome (GOLD analysis project Ga0068618, IMG submission 77423) | Clean room microbial communities from NASA Spacecraft Assembly Facility at Jet Propulsion Laboratory, Pasadena, California, USA -... ...
AGTAGCGATCGACAAGCCAGCCACCAAGCCATGCGCCAATGAGATTGCCTATTAGACCAGGAATGTTGATGAGACCGTTGATGCTCGGCTTCCAGCTGTATGGCGGTGCCTGCAGGACGAATGAGTTGAGGATGTTGATGGCGACAACCCAGGCAAGCGATACAGCATATCCAAGGAAGGCGAATATCACGGCCGGATAGACTATGAGTGGAAGAGGCCGTACGAAAAGCACGAAGATGTTCGTATCCTTGGGTACACCTGACCAGAGGCTGATTTCTTGGAACCACGTCTTTTTCGGGATTTCGTCACGCAACGCCGGATGGGTAGACCTCAGTTCTCCAGATCGAGTACTAACTGTCTTCTCTATGGCAGGCCCTGATGGAGCTTCCTCATCTGGAGTCGCTCCCGAGAAGGACTCAATACTCTGAGATGAAGACGTCACGCTGTCGTCGAGCTCGGACCTATCGTATCGCGTCTCTGGGCAGAGTAAAAGCACAACAACGAAGTTGAGTGCAGTGAAGATGAAGGCCATCCACTTGTGCCTGATCCACTTATTAGCATGAATTACTTAGTGAGTTACGGTAACGTACCATCTCCAAGAAAGTGACGTAACAACGAATCCACAGATGAGCGGCCCTACTGTGTTACCTCCAGCTATCGCATTCATATAAATACCCAGCATGTTGCCGCGCTCATGGAGGAAGTAGAGATCGTTGACCTAGAGTCCAAGTTATGTTCAACATATGTCTCGGGCTTGGGATAGGTGACGGCTGCTCGAATCGACGTACTATGGCTGCTCCCAAGGCTTCAGTAGACGAACCAGCAAATGCCGCAATGATATTACTCCTAAATTGTTGTCAATAAGGGCCCATATCATGTCAATTCTCCCAACTTACCAAAGCAGCGATTCGAAGCTCTGAGCGACCGCGCCCCACAAGTAGCACAAGCTGAGCAGTAATGAGGCGAAGACGAACACAGGCCGTTTGCCGAAATAGTTCGCCATTGGTACCCAAAAGAAGTTGAACACTCCAAGGACTAAGATCGGCCACAGCAAGAGAGCAGTTGTCTCGGTTTGCGTTTTTTTGAATTCGATGCTTAGCAGGTAGAAGGCGGGCGAGAGCCCACCGATGGCATAGTTCGTGAAGAAAGTGAAGGCGCATACGCTGCCGAAGCAGATGTGCTTCTTCCAGCGAGGCCATCGCAAAGGATCATTGGGGTCTTTTGGGTTCGGCGCCGGATGAAGAATAAATTCGCCATCGTTCGCTTCTGAGTGTAATCGAACAGTGCCTTCCGAGCTGTCCAGCTGTTTGAGCGATCGAAGATGCATTCTTCTTTTCAGCTTCAGAGGCTGTTCGTGATCCAGGACTCAAACCAGGGCGGTGTTGTCGGGGCGGTAGTGGGTGCAGGAGCAGACTCTTGCATGTCACTTGGTTACTGAAGGAAGCTAGGTGATACTGTGGGTATGATTGCTCTTGGAACGAGCAGAACCAGCCTTGCGGGCGCTGGGGTGAAGGATAGAGACTGGATGGTGGAAATAACTGCTTACCGGCTCCTCGCCTTCTTGGACGACAGATGTGTTTTCGCTGACCCGAAGAGGCATGGGACCCATCATTCGACTGGTTAACCTTCCGCCTACCGACAGCCCTCCATCCAGGTCCGGAAGTAGCACAGAGAGCGAGTACCGGACAGCACACGGTGAGGATGCGGAGACCCGAAGGCATATCGGAAGTCAGGGTAGGTACCCCCCCGCCTTCATATCTGGATGCACGGCATTACTATTATTACAGCGTAGCGTTGGGCAAGAGCACCTGTCTCTGAGAAAACAACAACATGCACGCCCAGTGTGAACTCGTCCAAGTAGGCTGAGGGGGGCTCAGGCTTATAATGATAGTCATTTGCATGCGTTCGAAGTAGTGATGTGCAGCCGTCGTAAAGGGGATTGCGACCGAAGCGAGACGTTACGGGAGGCCATTAGTAAGCGCATGAACAACATGGCAAGAATACCTTGTTTTCATTGGCCCCTGCACTAGCATCATCATTTTCCATCGTCGTAGAACGCGAGGCGGACTTGAGGGAAGATGGTACGCCCGACGCTGATATGCGCTACGAAATCTGGAAGGAGCATCACGATCATTCGTCCAGCCCGGACGTACTTTCTGCATCCACTCCGCGCCACCTACGCTGAGCTCCCAAGGACGACGTTCTTGGGGGGGCGTGCTACCAAACATCTTGCGCAGGGCGCATCTCCAGTAGTGAAAGTGATGATACTCAAGTTCGGAACCACAACAAGCTGATCACATCAACTCTGTGAAGGACCTCGATGCGAGAGCTGCTGCGGGCCAGGACAACGTAGAGGACGTGCAATCGTTCCTAAGCCGCTCTCGAGCAGCTATTGAGGCCTTGCCGGCTGAGGAGCGGCGCAAAGAGGCTGCGCAGCTAGGTGCTGGTCGTGTCCTTCTCTGGCTTTGGAACCGGCGCGAAACCCTACGGATAGAGAGCTTCCGAGAACAGACACACAAGGCCTTCTTCGAGGATCTTTGCTGGTTCCTCCACGCCGAAGATCTAGAAGCTTTCATCTGGAAATGGGTCATTCTGGAAGCAGAGGCATTGAGGGCAGAAAGAGCCCGGGAGATAAATGCTCTGCCGTGTCGGAATCTGCGCTGGACCAACTACTTGCTGGGCAGCCTTGCGACGGCGCACCTGCGCTGGCAAGACACTGCACACTCAGCCATACTACAGCTACAAAGAATGATTCCATTGTTGGGACCCGGAAAGCCACTAGAATGGACGGCGTCTTACCTTGGCGCAGCCGTGGAGATTAACAGGGCACTGCGCGAAAGGGGACGGCCGGCATGCTCAGTCGAGCGTTTCGACTGGTATCTGTCCAGTTTATCACTATGGCATGCTGCAAAGCGGGCGCGAGATCAAGATTTTGCGCGGCTGTTACTCTACCACCCAACAAGACCAGACCCAATGCCAACTCTCTGGCTAGCCCAAAGGGCAATATCACAGGGCACTGGGACTAGATATAGTACGTTCTTCTCGCCTACGGGCGAGCGAACGAAGAAAGAGCACAGAAACGCAGCTGGCACTCAGCTACTTCGTGCAGCTTACCTCTTCACTCTTTTTGGCAATACAGAACATGCTGGATACTTGGAGGAGCTTGTCCAGCGTCATCATGATGTTGTTTGGCAAGCGCACCAGAAAACCCTCGAAGACCTCTCACAGGAGCAAAAACTGCAATTCCTCATTCGGTCGCCAGTGGCAGTTAGTGCTTCGAACGCATGCCAACCATAGTTTTCTCCCAATCGTTACTGCGGGGACTGCTAAATGCTCGCGCGCGAACGATCTGGAATATTGTGTACATACGGCAACACCCAAGCTTCGTATCTGGTCATATCGTAAGGGCGGCGTTGAGAGTCATGACGACCATAAGTTGAACGCTCGCCGCTAGCCTCGATATCTGCCATTATGGTGGATCCAAGCAGATTTGCGCACACACGCGTGCATGGTCGTCGTTGAATTCATGTCGACACAGTTCGGCCGAAGTGTCGGTCGCCGTGTGCAACTGGCGCAAGTCGAAGCCTTTCTGGCCACTTCGATGAATCGAGGAACGAAGAGGCCTGCAGAAACTGCGTACAGAACGGCCCCAGTGTCACCGACACTACAGTCACACGCGCCACGTGCAGCGCAACCCAGAGGACTGACCTGTTTCCCAGATACAATGCGCTTATTTAAGCAATATCTTGCTCTCACCACTCTCCAGCTCAACCCAATCCGTCCCAATCGGCGCCGTCTCCAGCTCATCCCTCTCAAGCGCATGCTCCAGTGCATCCTGGAAACTGAGCGCCTTCCGCGACTGAAAGAGGGACGTAAAGCCCTTCTCAATCTTTACCTCGTCCTACGAAGTGGTCAGTCACCACTGGTCTTCAGGCATCAAAAAGCCCACGGCGATACGAAACACTCACATGTGTTCCGATGAAATACTTCGACTTTAACAACCGCTGAGTCTTCAGCGCATCATGAGCACCGATGTTCGAGTCGAAGTTCCACCCACCAAACGGGATGCCGAAGTTAACAATGTGCAGGCCTTGCAGTAGCGCTAGGAAACGTATACGAGGCTGTACGGTGGTAAGGTGCTGCAGGTCAAACGAATGTATGCCTGTAAAAAGGTCGTCAGCACGGCTGTGCTCGACAGAACAATCTCAAAGCAAGTCTGTTACCATGGGGCACATAAACAATCGCCTCAAACTCCGGCTCTCGTTGCTGCACCCAGTCGATGCTCTGCTCCTGGATAGCCTCTCCCAAACCAAATTCGCCATCACCACACGCCGCATTGCTCCCGAGATCCGTGGTAACCATCAGTCCGTAAAACAGCTGCGCCAGGTTATGCACCTGCTTCAGTCCACTAATGCTAATCCTGGAGGGCAGCAGCGGCACACTTGACCCTTGCCAATCGCTCCCAGTCGTATAGAAAGGAATGGTATGCACATCTCGGAAGTGCTTCCAGCACCTCACCATATTCGCCGACCGCTTCAACGCAAAGACCGGGACGTCAGGATGTACCTCGAGCAACGTGTCCTTGTGCGTATGGTCGTCGGCTTCTAGTGTCAAGGCTATGGCGTCAGTGAGGCTAGACGGAGTGAAAGGCGAGTCGGCACGCTGGTTGGGATGGCTGTTGCTGTCCGTGGCGAAGTGGGGGTTAGAAGCGCTGCGTAGCTTGTTGGCAACGTCTTCGGTCTGCTCAAGGAAGGCCTCGAGCTCGGCCACGGACTGGACGGCGCTGGCGATCTGTCGATGTTGCTCATGGAAGTATGCGGAGTACTGCACGTTTCTCGAGTGGACGAACCATGGATCAATGAGGAGGTTGAAGAAGGTCCGGTCGCTGTTGTCCTTGCGTGGGATCTGTAGGAGCCAGGAAGTGTCGCCATTAAGATGATGGAGCCATGGTCTCTCGAGGTCGGCGGGTGAGTTGAGCAGAGCCTCTGCGTCAAGCATTTTGTCTCGCAGTCTAGTCCGTCAATGTTGATCTCAAGCAGCCGCGTCCGTCGACTTGGATCCCAAGCAGCTCCTTGGTGTTAAAAAGCCTATCAAGCGGACAACAAGCGGCAAATGTGGTTAGAGTAATTAGAGTGTTACCGATCAATGGCGAACCTACTGAGGGCGCGTCCAGATACTCAATACCATTATATGCATCTGCAACAACTATCCATCGACCCAGCCCCCGGAACCCTTTCAGCTGTAGGATTCGCACTGATATGCAGGGTTATAGGATCGTGCTTCATCCTTGCAGCAGCGGCCCGCGAATCCTTCGAGCCACAACACACGCTAGGGCTACGCGAGTGAATGTTCACGTGACTTTCGCAGGTGTGAGGCAAGCAGACGAAAGATCGTTGCTCATCTCTGCAGACCCAAAAGCGGGACGTCTTCGAGTACCCGGATGAGACGAGCCGGCGTGAAGAACATGGCATGCACGCCTTATGGTTCAAGAGAAGAAAACTTAGTGAAGTCATTCGCAGCATCATTGAGTACAATGAGTAGTATACCGAGAAGTTGTAAACCACTCACACCACTCATGTGCCCTACAGCACATCATACTCATGATCATCATCATCGTCATCATCTGGTCATCCCACCCTTGCTCGTCTCCTGCTTGCTGCCGCCGTCGCTGTTCCAGGTGAAAATGCACCCTAAGCATGCCGCACCGCTGCTGCTTAGCTGAGCTCAGCCCTGAGTCTCAATTCCGCCGTTGACATGAATTGTCTCGCCCGTCGTGTAGCTGCCCAACGGCGATGCGAGGAAGACGTACGCCGTCGCACACTCGACGGGCATACCGGGGCGCTGGAGCGGCTCCATATTGACGCCAAGTCCCTTCATCGCTTCATCTGGGTTGCCCTTGGTCGCGGGTTGGAGAGGTGTCCAGATCTATAGTAAGAAGGTTAGCAGGTGCAATGCGTCGTGGAGTCGATATGTGAGCGACGAGGAAAGAATTAGACGTACGATGCCAGGAGCGACGGCGTTGACGCGAATACCCTTGCTCGCCTGCTGTTGTGCCATACTCCTCGTGAACTGGTCAATGGCACCCTTGGTGGATGCGTAGTCGACCAGCTGCGGGTTACCCATGTATGCGGCAACTGAAGTGGAGTTGACAATGCTGTCGCCACGCTTCATATGTTGTAACGAGAACTTCGTGAGGGCGAACATGGCGAGGACGTTCGTCCTGAAGGTCTTCTCCACAACCGCCAAGTCGATGTTGACCAGGTCATTGCAAATTTCCTGCATGGCGGCGTTGTTGACCAAGATGTTCAGCTTGCCGAACTTCTGCATATGTTGCTCAACAGCCTTCTTGCAGTTCTCCTCTTCGCGGATGTTCAAGGCCATGGGGTTCGCCTTCCGCCCTGCCTGCTCAATCATCTTGCATGTCTTCTTAGCATCCTCCTCCTCTTCTGGCAGGTGCACGAAGCTAATATCGCAGCCCTCGCGCGCGAACAGGACGGAGACGGCGCGACCGATACCGCTGTCACCGCCGGTGATGAGGGCGGCCTTATTCTTGAGAAGACCGCGCCCTTCGTACTCGACAAGAGAAGGCTTCTGATTCTCGTCCCAGAACTCGAGTTGGGACCAGTTGGCGACTGGGTCGAGCTTGGAGTCGAGGCCAGGGCCGCCTTCCTGGTTTTGAGGCTTCAGCTCCTTCCAGGGGTAGGCTGTGACGGGTTCGTTGCCGGCTTCATTCATGTCTGCGGTTGGCTTGGTGTGGTAGTGGTAGAGTCAGTGGTCTTGGATACAGGATGTGGTTGATCTGTTCAAGTTATAGTTGAAGGTGGTGAAGGTTTCGGTTTGATATGTATGGGAGAGAAGTGTACGGAGAGAAGTGTACGAACGGGATGTCACACTTGCCTGCTGTCACTGTGAGCGCACTATCGCTGGAGCTGCATCGCAAAAGTTGAGAGAGATCGTCATGAAGAGACGGGAGTCAACATATGACGTTTGTTTTGGGTCACTGTGCGTCCCGCAGCGGACCTCACCCCTCGGAGCATCTGATCGCGATGGCGGGCGTTTTCAAGCATTCACTTCATCGCCACGTGCGCGCAGGACGTTCATATGCTTGGCGGCGGCCTAAAGTTGGCTCTTTGGTAGGTCTCTTGATGGAAAGGTATGTTTGTGGATGTACAGCTTCGGGGTCTTTCGCAGTTATTCACCCGCTCAAAAAAATTCTCGAGACGCACTTTCCGCCCAATCACAGACCACATTTCTTTAACCTCTTCTGTCTCTCGCATATAAATACTTCAAGCATCGCCCAGGTCTGAATCAGAAAACTAAAGACCAAGCCAACGAACGCGAGGACTTGAGAAGCTCACAACCACAACCGAATCGCGATACCACAATCGAACCCGCCTGGCCTAACCACAAAACAACGTCAACAGCAACAACACAAGACGAACTACCACAAGAGTCAAGCTCGTCGTCAAGATGTCTTCGAGCCAGCAGACCCTCACCACCCTCGACCTCTCATCCTACGGCCTTAAGAAAGTCGCCAGCGGCAAGGTCCGCGAGATTTTCGAGATCGACGACAACACTCTACTATTCGTTGCAACAGATCGCATCTCAGCTTACGATGTGATCCTTGAGAACGTATGTCTCGATGCCCCTTTGTCGATGCGAGCTTTGTACACGCGAAACTTGTGTTGCTGTGAGCAAGCAAGACAGACAGAAGGGCAAATGATGATCTGCTGTCAAGACATTCAAAGCTGTTCCCGCCATGCTGCTATAGCACTCCGTTGGAGTATATCGATATGGATACTGACGATATATATAGGGTGTCCCAGCAAAAGGCGGGCTACTCACTCAGCTCTCGGCTCATTGGTTTGAGCTCATCAAGTCAGAGCTGCCCAACCTCCAGACACACCTGATCTCGACTTCTCTCCCATCATCCCTCGCCAACAAGCTCCCTGCCGACCTCCAGCAATCGCTGTCCCAGCGTTCGATGATCGTCCGCCGCCTCCCACTCGTGAAGCTCGAGTCCATCGTTCGTGGGTACATCACCGGCTCGGCATGGTCGGAGTACAAGAAAACCGGCACTTTCCACGGCCTCGCAATGCCCACTGGCCTCAAGGAGTCCCAGAAACTGGAGAAGCCCCTCTGGACACCAAGCACCAAGGCCGAGCAGGGTGAGCACGACGAGAACATCTCGCCAGAGAAGGCGGCCGAGATCGTGGGTGCGGATGTTGCCAAGAAAGTCGAGGCGATCAGCTTGAAGGTGTATCAGCTAGTATGTCTACCAGTTTCCGTGTGCTGTTAGAGTTGCCGAAGGGGTAGTTGCTAATACGGTATGCAGGCCCACGACTACGCCCAGGCCCGCGGCATTCTCATCGCGGACACCAAGTTCGAGTTCGGCATCGACCCAGCAACGGGCGACATCGTGCTAGTGGATGAGGTCCTCACACCGGACTCCTCCCGCTTCTGGCCAGCCGACAAGTACGAGGTGGGCAAGGGTCAATCGAGCTACGACAAGCAGTACCTCCGCGATTGGTTGACTTCGTCCGGTCTGAAAGGCAAAGAGGGCGTGGCGATGCCCGAGGAGGTGGTGGCGGAGACAAGTAGGAAGTATCGCGAGGCATACCACTTGCTGACTGGCAAGGAGTGGCGGTAGTCACACATGAAGATGTGTATGGGACTTCGGGAAGCTGCACAAGGCTGCGAGTAGGCGAAAGCTTGCAGCGGTAAATGCGCATGTATGTTTGAGTTGAAAAGTAATGCAGCGTTCATTAGCAGGAAGCACGCCACGAAGCTCAGCGCTAGCAAATCGATTTTACCCAAACGAGCATATTGCGTTGGCAGTTTGTCAACACGCATTCTCCATTTCCGTGTCTATGCTACATAGAGAAGTCGCCCTTCGCAGTATGGCTGTTTTCGCCAATTGTCGTGTGTGTGCAGCGCAAGCAATTCCATAGCCTACTTTACTCGTCCTTCTTGTGGTAGTTGACCTTGTCGTTCCAGAAGAGTGTCTACAATCACACAAAGTCAGCGCACACACACAACCTACAGCCAAGGTCCTGCCCGCCGCTTCCAGCACCTCACGGCCTTCTCTCCTTCTCCCTCCCAAGCACCACTCATACCCAGCTCTTCTACCACAAAACATGCCTCGGGTGAGTAAAGCTTACCTTGTCCCCATCTCCCCAGAAGAAGTTCTTCGTCCTGATGTTCTGGTACGGGTACTCAGGCTGCTCCTCGAAAGGCGGATCGTGAGCCTTGTGCTCCCAGTGCTCGGTCCACAGACGGTAGGCGTTGACGCCCGCGATGCAGAGGGAGGGGATGACGATGTAGATGGACATTTTGCGCCAGAGGTCTAGAACAATATCACAATATCAGCAAACATCCATGGCTGTGCCCACACCCAGCCTCCGCTGCTTCTCTTTCTCATCTTCGTGTTTTTGAACCTTGCTTGGCTAGCTCTCGAACCTAGGCCGAGCTTTTGTTGTGCCGAGAGGAGAGTATAGACGTACCACTAGTAGCAGCAGCATGGTCCTTCACGGCCTGACGCTCGCGGTTGAAAGCATTGTCTGCCGCGCCCTGGAAGCCCTCGTGCCCGATGCCGGACGTGAATCGCTTTGCGCCGAGTTGACGGAAGGCGGGGGTCGCCGCTGTGCGCTGGAAGGTGCGGAGGCCGATCATCTTTGCTGTCTCGTATGGTTCGAAGCGAAGGAGTGGAGAGAGTGTGGTCAATGGAGAGGTTGCCAATGCGACGTTGCTTGCCCTGGCGAAGCGAGCTCCCGGAGCTTGCCGACTTGTTGTGCCTGAGGTTGTGATTGCGGGAGAGCGGCCGTTCAGCGGGACAATGATGTCAAAGGCACGTGAGGGGTCTGGACTCTGAGATGCATGTGAAGCGCTTTGCAGGTCTGCTGGTAGATTCTATGCTGGCGATAGCGTAAGAACAAGCACGTTATGTCAACAAGCCGTAAGATGGCGCTTACCTTGACGAGCATTGCGTAGTAGTCTGACACGATGGCGCTCGACCAACAGCGCAATTGGACGATATCGATGGCGGATAACCTCGACCAAAGCAAGCGCCGCGGTGGCAAGGTCAAGGGCGCACAGCAGGGCAACAATAAGAGCGAGACATTAGGAGAGCAAGGTAGTGACCAGACTGCGGACGACGTAACCTCACGACCAACCATCAACCCGATCTACCTTCCGGACGAAATTATCCTCCAAATCCTCGAATACATCTCCCACACCCGTGAGTCGCAGAAGACTTTGGCATCATGCTGCCTCCTCTCCCATCAATGGCTCGATGCCGCGACACCTCTGCTATACGCCCGTCCGTATCTATACGGCAAGAATTACGATCCTTTCGTTCGCGCCATCTGTCCCTCGATTAACCTCCACGTGCGGAAGTCGCCATTGTCAGAGCTGGTGAAGGTACTGAACATGGCTGCATTGGTGCACCAGGGAAGTAAGAGCTTGACAGCAAGACTGCTGGGAAGGACAAAGGGGAGCTTAGAGGAGTTTGTGGCGCCTGTGGCGAGTTTCGCGATGAATTGCTTACCTGCGCTATCAAAGTGTAGGAGATTGCGGGTGCTGGATCTCAGTTTGGTTTCAGAGAGCCCGCCAGTACCTGACCTCTTCAGGACAGTGGCGCATTTGGAGGAGCTGAGGACCTTTAGGCTCCCGCGCTCTGCAGGTTTTGGTGGAAGCATACACAACAGACCGCCTCCTGCCTTGACCTGGCCTCCAAATCTTCAGGATTTATCGCTCTCGGGCGGTATCGATGCGCACTTCTTACATGGCGTCGTCGCTTTCCCGCAGACACTGAGAAGTCTCACAATCGAGCATTGTCCATTGGCGAAAGGCTTCGCTCTCAACCATATGCTGCGTACAGCCATCCGCCCTCTCAAGTCTCTCGAGAGCATAAGCATTCGCTACATGCCTCGTCTCTCCTCCCACGCGCTAGACGACCTCCTTTTCCTGCTCCCGCAAATCCGTAGGCTAAGCATAAGCGTCGACTACATCACCCCCGCCCTCTTCGACGGAGAAGGCCACTACGATGCGCTGAAGAGCGCCGTTATTGACGGTGATCACACGCTTGGCTGGACCACCGAAAACCCGAACCCACTGACCAACGGACCGCTGCAGCATCAGAATCTTCATTACCTCGAGCTCACCAACTCCGGTAACCCCGGCGTCGAAGACAAGATCTCACCTATTGATATCATGATCGCGATAGATGAGGGCGTGTTGCCAAAACTACGACAAGTTCGCGTTGCGAAGAGTTTGCTGTGGCATTCGAGTTCGACGGCCAGTGATGCGGAGGCGTTGGCTGATGTTCTGCAAGAGGCTAGCAAGCGGGACTGGGAGACTCGTAGTGAGGAATTTAGAGGTATCAATACGGAGGAGGGTGAGAGGAGGAGGGTTTGGTAGGGCGTGAGTGGTGTGTGGATGTTTGATGGGTGAAAGACCTGGTCAACGAGCTTTTGAGCTACGGACAAGAAGAGTTACAATTGCTGCGGTGTTGCAGCACGCGCGAGGAGTGCCACAGCAGGCTCACGACCGCCTGCCAGCATGAACGACAGTATCCATCGCCAGCATAGAGCCGGCAAACGACCTTGCGTAACTGACGCAAAAGGACAATGCAGATAAAGGCCTTACCAAGTGCTTCACGGCTCGCGGAGCGCGACGTATCACGTGCACTGCGTTGATGTTGTGTGTGGTGATGGTGCCTACGATCCTGCGACGGATGAAAACCTGCCGATCATCTGGCGCGCACATCTGCCGTGAGGAGAAGATGCGGGGCACGAACGTGGAGTGAGAGACGAAGGGATGACATGACGGCCATTCATGAACAGAAAGATGTAGATACTGCAGGTCAAGTAGAAGAAGCCTACATCACGACAGGCTTCACTTCATTATAAGCGCACAGCTCGTTTAACTCACGTCACTTCCCGCGCGCGTAACTTTATTCTTATCATTTCCGATCAAACCGCACAGCTCTGTGACAACAAAGTACAGCACTCTCCCACTGATTCCGAAACATACGCTTACAACCACTTGCAGAACCTTACAATGACAGCCAAAGTCCCCTTATCATTCGCCTGCGCCGGTTACGACCGCATGGATGCCCTGCGCTCCGGCGAAGTGAAACCCGAAGGCATCGACCTCAACTTCCTCACCATCAACCACCCCAGAGATGTCTTCGACCGCATGATGGGCGGTCACGAATTCGACGCCAGTGAGATGTCCAGCTCGGAGTACATTTGCACCTACGCAGCCGGCAAACGAGACTTCATCGCCATTCCGGTCTTCCCTTCACGCGTCTTTCGGCATGGCTTTATTGCCGTCGATTCAAACCAGATCAAGTCGCCGAAAGACCTCGAGGGCAAGAAGATCGGTGTCCAACTCTACACCATGACGGCCGCGGTCTGGATCCGCGGACTCCTGGCTCAGGAGGGCGTGGATCTCTCTACCATTGAATGGGTAGAAGGTGCCGTCGAGCACCCTGGGTCGCATGGGAAGCCTTCGTCCCTACCGCCGTTGAAGCCGGTCAAGATTACGACGAACGAGGAT
>Ga0068618_1000347_pt1 | contig 12512 bp, 7 predicted proteins | sample InSIn2SAF170_2_FD_77423 | JGI IMG/M metagenome (GOLD analysis project Ga0068618, IMG submission 77423) | Clean room microbial communities from NASA Spacecraft Assembly Facility at Jet Propulsion Laboratory, Pasadena, California, USA -... ...
ATTGACTATCTCAACATGCAATGCGAACAGGAAGGATTATACCGTGTACCAGGGTCGGGGCGGGATGTGAAATTTTGGCAACGTCGCTTTGACACAGAGCATGATATCAATCTGTTCGAGGAGCCGGAGCTATACGACGTTAATACCATCGCATCGCTGTTCAAAGCCTGGCTACGGGACTTACCCGACGAACTTTTCCCCAGATCGACGCAAGCAAGAATAGCCAAACAATGCGCGGGCGCTCAACAGACGCCACAGATGCTGAAGGACGAGCTGAGTCGGCTACCGCCCTTCAACTATTATTTGTTGTTTGCGATCACATGCCACCTGAGTCTGCTGCATAGTTATGCTGATCAGAATAAGATGGACTACCGAAATCTGTGCATCTGCTTTCAACCATGTCTAAAGATTGATGCGTTTTGTTTTCAATTCTTGGTAGTCGACTGGAAAGAGTGCTGGCAGCAGGGTTGTTATACGGAAAAGGAACATCTGGAGGAAGAACGAAGGTACGATCGTGAGGGCTCGATGTCCACGACCGCGACCACGGAAGGAGAGTCCAGTGTCAGTCAAGCAGTTGTGGTGGACGAGAGAGCCGTGAGCTCGGGCAGCAGCAATACGAATATGAATACTAACGGCTCGAATGGAACCATGCAATCGACTGCAACATCACATACCCGGCCACCAAGAAGTGCAGATGGTGGATACTCAAAACCTATGATGGGAAACTCGCAGCTGAAGCCGAAACAGAGAAGCCTCTCATCGTCAGGAAACGAGAGAGCCAGAGCTATGAGCCACGGACCTGCAGCAACTGCACCTGTCGCACCAAGATTAGCAGATCGGACACCTGAGCAGAGGCCAGCAGCAGAGTCGACATTGCCAGAACTAGGGAACATGAGCCCCATCCGAATGTAAGCTACCGAGAAAAACAGTACTCCTGCAACAAGCAGGAGTCCTACATGCCCACTTCGCTTCTCCAAACTCGGGGCCAAGCAGGCAAACGACAACGACATCAACAAACACAGAGACGAAAACACGAGAACCCAGCACAGGACATCACTTTCCCGATGCCCAGTGATGTACCCATGTATTGTATTACTATTTATTTCCCTGAGCGGCTCTTACGAGGGCCGACATAGCGAGTTACGCACGGTTGGCATAATCGCATTTTCCATGTATGTATGCTAATAGGATGGATGGATGATCTAGACGTGGTATTGTAGAAGCTTAGGAAAGTGAAATGCAGCGCAGTGAAGCGATGCGGAATGAGATTCAATTTCTGTATAGAGTGTGAACACTGCTTCCCTGCTATACCTATGTACTTGTACTCATGCCCACTATGCATATGCTCTTACTATGCTTTCCATCATCCAGATCGTTAGTTCCCATTTTAAAGACGTCGAGGTAAAGTGAGTGAAGCAGTACAACTTTATTGGCATGCAGATGAATAAATTTTGGGTTCAAACCAAATGCTGTCACGATTCACGTTTGATTATCCGAATTCGGCAGCGAGTGCGCACTCTTACTTCTTGTCCTTCTTCCTTCAACTTTCTGCTGATTGATATAGACTGGTCTTTTGTCAACGTGGATAGTCAACTCCAGATGCTGAGTGAGTCTCTAATCCTTCTTCAGTACACTATGTGATTCGTTCTGCCTCAGATGCGGACAGCTGCGATATGTGAATCAAGTCAATAGATATATAATACATAGCTCTTCCTATCACAATTTCATGTTCCTACGTTCTCATCTTCACGCCTTCCCTCCTCCCTGTCTCAAAAACACTAGTTCGCAAACGACCACTGAGTTTGCAAAGTTCGCCGACAATACCTCCACCACTTAGACCCCATTTCTCCGCGACTGCGCCATCGGTGACGGCTTCCTTGAATATCCCACTTCGTGCGAAGTATTCTAACAATCCTTTTGATTCTGGCCTGCTCAGTCCCTTCAAGGCTACGAGATCGGTGTGTTCGCTTCTCTCCCGCAGTTCCCAGACTCGTGAATCGACTTTTGTCATGTATGGATCTGTGTACTCGAAGTGAGGTCTGTATGGATGTTCGGGGTTGATCTGTCGTTGTGTGATGTGGCTGGTGACATGGTCGAATGTGGGTGTGGTCGGGTGATTGGATTTAGTTGTTGCTGCCATGATAATGCCGCCGTATGGCAGCATGTTGCGATTTTCTGTAGCTGGAAACAGTAGATCAAGGAATTGATTCACAAGCGTGAATTGGTGGGCATGGATGGGCTTGTAATCTGATGATTTGTAGCGAGTAAGTCCCATCCAGAAATTTACGCCATCGATAGCAATCAACACCGGCGGGCGTGCAGAGCCTTCTTTGGCCTTTTGAGGCTTTGTAGTAAGCTCTTTCCATACCGCATCCCATACTTGTGGCGCAATATTGTGTTCGTTTGCACCTAGCAGGGCAAGGTCTTTGAGAGATTTGAGCCGGTTAGTGGCTTTAGGGAGAGTAGCAGAGTGGTCGTGAATGGGACGAAGCGAGGACAGAACAGTAGAATTCGAATGGGCCAGGCGGCTGAGGAGATCGGATGCTAGCTGTGGTTGGTGGTACATTTGTGGGGAGGCTTCGTCACTTTTAGGTACAGGAGCGTAGGCGGACTGATTGAAGATATATTCTTGACCTAATACACAGTTAGCAAACACCTAAGTTGAAGTGAAAGGAGTGCGACTTACAATCGGGGATATTGATTACAACCCATTTGCTCAGGTATGCCATGCTCATAGCTTGTAGCAGATGTATGCTCTTCCCACTAGCCTTTTCACCAGTGATCAATTTATGCATCGTTTGAGCTCCCTCGCTCTTCATCGACTCGTTTACATCCCGGATGTCATTCCCGACCTCGACTGTCTCAGTTCTGACCAAGGTCGAAGGCGTACGGAACATATTCCAATTTTGAGTCGTCTTGAAAGCTTTCGCATCTCTCAGTTGATCCAGTAGCGGTCCATCAAGGACGAGCACTTTTCCAATCTGCTCAGCATCGGCCATGTTTCCTGTACCCAGCTTCTGAAGACCCTGAACCTCAAGAGCATTGGTGTTACTGAGGACTATTCGCTTCCTTTGAGTCTTTCTTTCGCCTACAGGTGGTGGCCTCGGCCGTTCTTTTGACTTCTTTTTTATTCGTGCCGATCGTGATTGTCGAAGTTTTGGAGGTCGTGCACCTTGAACGCTAACTGTTTTCTTCTTGACCACATTTTGCTGAACCGCTGAGCTGTGAAAGGAGGATGTCTGGATTAGTGAAGCGCTAGGGATGATTGCCGTCGCCGCGGTTGATATTCGTAGACGAGCCAAGCAGCTCGTACATATCGAGAGAGACATCTTGAGCTACGGATGCGATGCGAAAGAACACATCCAACCGAGCTGTCGATGTTTATTGAATGCGCTGCTCCATCTCGAGAAATCGAAGCATTTTCCCAATACAGACAAATAGTGTCACATGCAGATAAGCTGGCGTGACTTTCTTATCAGCTCGATGTGGAGAAAAAAGTTGCAGACCGCAGATCGAGTATTTCTGAACAAGCACGAGCACACCTGACTGTCTACACACTTGCAGGCATTAGAAGCAGAGAATTGTCAAGAGCTGGCTTAGTCGCTATTAAAATTACCATAAACTCGCCTCTGCGATGTCAGCCAACAACATGACCGAGCGACTACCAACCACAGTCGATAAACCCACGCCATACACTTATGATCTCGCCCACCTCAGTGCCACAGACCCAAACCCTCTTCCTACAACATCTTCACTTCTCTCACAATCATTCTCAGTCAGAAACGATACACTCAAAGCCATAGCCCGTGATGGCACTCAAACTCTTCTTACAACACTCCTTACCTCTCCAACTGTAACAATAACATCAACCCGCGATTCTGTTCTCATGACCCTGCCACATTGCGATCAGTCGAACCAGACACCTCGCTGGAAACCTCTTCCAAAGCCTAAAGAACCCACGAAATGGGAACAGTTTGCCAGGAAGAAGGGCATAGGCAAATTCGGTGGGAACCTTAAAGGTGGAGCTGCATTAGAGGAGAGGAGGAAGAATGCGGTATATGACGAGGAAAAAGGAGAGTGGGTGAAGAAGTGGGGATACAAAGGAAAGAAGGAGCCTGGTGGTGTGCAGGATGATTGGCTTGTTGAGTTGGACGAGAAGAAGGTTGCCACAGAGAAGGGTTTGGACGATGGGAAGACGATTCGAAATGAAGGCAAACGGGAAAAGATGGAGAGACTGAGAAGGCAAGAGAGAAAGCAGAGGAATAACGCAAAGAATCAGGGAAAGAACAAAAACTAAACTCGAAGACGATTTACCATGGGCAAACATTCCAGGCTCATACCCCATGGTAAGCGATCATCGGATTTGATGCGATTACAGCAATTCTACACCTCATGTTGTCGGTGCACATAATATCCTGATTGGGACACAAGACTCTTGAATCTTATGACATTTAAATGTGTAAGTCCCTAAGGATGCACGCGGAGCACCAAATACAGAGCATATGCCGCGCACCAAAACTGGGTTGTTGCGATCACGACTACTGAACCTGTATGGAGAGTGCTGTTTCATCTGACCACGCATCTTATACACTTTCCACACATTTACTACGTCCAGTCTAACATCAGCCTCTATGCACCCTGCCGACTTTTCCAATTTGAGCTACCCGGGACCTCCATTTGGCAGGGAATCACAGCTCGACCACCAAGCTGAGACACATCTCAACATAAGAGCTATAACCTATCTTCTTTGATTTGGCTGCTTGGCTACAATAATAAAACACGACAGATTGAGCTAGATCATTTCACTTAATCCAACAAGTACGCAGGGCGAACACTTTATATCAACTCTACGTAAGCCTCAGCAGGAGCCGTGGGATTTCTATCGGTCAGAAACACTTGATCCAAGACCACTGGGTCTAACTCCCTTGATCCATGGTTTCGCATCTGAGCAAAAACCCTAGCCATGGGGAGGCAAAAGAGATACATGTGTGCCGGCTATCAGGAGGTCCACTGGAACGTATAGGAGGCAAAGATGTGCAAGGTCAACGAATTAGATATGAATATGCAACAACAACTAATATCATGTGCAACGATCCGTACAAGCAACTAGAGTACAGTGCTATGGAGGTGGAGCGTGCTCACAAAAGGGTCCTAGAAACCATTATCTGAACAAATATGCAATGAGGACAATATACTTGAGCAGACCCAGCACGACAACAGCAACCAACGTTTACATAATACAACATCTACACGATCCGCTTGATTCACCTGCCCACTCTCATTCCATATCCTCTTATCGCACGGACTCGCCTATCAATCTCATTCTCCCAAACTCGTGCTCGTCGTTCAGAAAATGGCCAACGCATTAGGCGGACTCCCCACCGAGCCAGGCACGTTCAACGGACAACTTGTCAACAAAAAGCTATACCGTCCCTTTTCCTTACATGCCTTACCTAGCGCTTTCAAGTCCCATAGTTCACCGATGTTCATGCCGAAGCAGGATAGGAAGTATTGATGCAGAACTGCGAATACACTCGTTAGTCACAGCGATCACAAAGAGGCCAAGTCCAATGAAAGCACGGAACGGAAGTACATACCAAGCCCATCAATAGCAGCCATACTCCCATCCTCCTTCAACGGCGGCAGGGCCTCATAAGCAATAGCATCCCCCGCCACAGCCGCAAAATGATGATCCCAATGCCACTTCGCAGCCTCGGCAGTCCCCTCCACCCCCACAGCATGATGCGTCCCAAGCGCCTTGTCCTGCTGCTCCGCATTCATCCCCGTCAGATCCTCCGTGAAACCCGACCTCACAATCAACACATCACCCTGTTTCAACTCGACGCCCTCCCACTTCGCAATCTCCTCCAGCTCAGACGTCTTGATCCGCTTATCAGAGAAACAATCATACTTAATACCCTTATGCTCCGCCCAAGCACGGTAATCAAGCAACACGCCCCGCGCCACCAACCCGCCACGCTGATGCCAGTGGTTCAGCGTCGGCATACTCTGATCCACATCCATCACCCCAAACGGCTGGTGCAGATCCTCCTTCGTCCCCGTCCATCCATTATACGCTTTGCCCGTCGGCTGGTGCGCATAGTGCACGAGTGAATCCCACTGGCTAGAACACTGGGTGTTGAATTCGATTTCGTCGTCGAAACCGTGCAGCGGGGTGGGCGTGTCTTGGAACGAGATGACTTTGTGGACTAGGCCTTTGCGGCCGAAGCCGGGGGTGTTGATGGCGCCGATGGGCCAGTTTAGACTTACGGATGTGCCGTCTTTGGCTTCTTTGAATGCGTTCTGGACGACGGAGGGCGTGAGAAGGTTTATGCAGCCTAGGTGGTCCTTTTTTCCGTTCTTGTCGAAGATGCCCCAGGCGCAACCCTGCGGCATGCCTTCCACTTTGGGGAGGGAGTCGAAGGAGGGGAGGTTGCTGTAGTCGGACATGTTGGGGAGATTTCGGGTTGTGCTGTTGTTAGTGTTGCTGGGAATGGAGTGGATGGTTGCAGGTTGTAAGATACTAGGGTTAGAGGTTGCTGGGTTGTGATGTTGGTTTTGTCTTTGGTAGAGTTGGCTTATGACCTCTGTTTCGCGTATGGATATGTATGTAACCTCATCTTACCGCGGGGTATACGAAGACTGTGGTACATCATCTTGGAATTGTACCTTCTACTTGTGGTTGTTCCCCTCATAAGAGGGCTATGGGACGTTGTGTTCTCCGCGCCTGGTTCGACGTCTTAGTAGGTATTCTGGGGCAAGGTAGTCCGTGATTGGAAGATGAGGAATTCCTTACTATTATTCACCACTCCTGATTGGTAGATTCAAAGATGAGGAACCTTCGATGACGAAAAATTGTACCAAGATGTTTGGATGATTGCCTTTTCCCCTTTGGTGCATCAACCGAGGTTGGAGGCCGTGACGGTTGAAACACGTTCCAGTTGGTGAAAGCTCCAATAAACGACATGGTTGGTCAATGGGTATGCAATCAGAATATTGCAAATTCTCATTTATTAAAGAAAGATTTGTAGTATCTGGCACAACGCTATATGCAGGGCAGAGACAAAATACTCGATGCTCCAAGTGGACGGTGTCGTCGAAGGTCAGACTCAGCTCTTATATAACATCATTGTAGTCCATGACTGCAACAATCATCGAGCTGGCGTGTGGTGTCGATAAGCATGAAGGCCAGAGAGAGCACAGAAAGAACTTCACATCAGGCTGGTTCTGCCACCTACTTCACGATTGCCTTCACCATTAGGCATCTCACCATTCCTCCCTTGAACAAACTCTCGATATATCGCCGCGAGTCTACGCCTTTCTTGTGCACTGATAGATGATTTAGTGGTAGCAAGTGATTTCTCCATATGTCGCCATGAGATGACAACCTGGTCGTCACCGCCATTCTTTTCTGCCTTTTCAGTTTGCTGCCCGCTAGCATCAACGTTTTGGCCCTTCATGGCTGCTTTTTCTCTCTTTCTTGTAAGCTTTAGCTCTTCAAGCTTTGCCATAATAACAGCTTTCGAGTCGAGTGCTGTTGATGTGACCGATCTTCTTGCTGTCTCGTCCTCGTCTTTTCCATAGATGAATTGAACAAAATCATTTTTCTCCCCTTTACGACTTCGAGATGTTTTCCTAGAAGCCGTTCCGTTCACCTTGGGTTTGCTGCTGCCCAAGTCACCAAGTAAATCATGGATAGATTCGAGGTGAGCGTTGTACATCAATGCCTGCAGATCAGCACCACTGAATCCTTCCGTCTTCTCTGCTATGCTGGATAATCTGCTTTCGACATCTGCCGTCAAATGCAGTTTTGTGCTTACAGCTTTTAAGATGTCCTCTCGATCCGATTGAGACGGCATATCACACAACAAACTCTTGTCAAGTCGTCCTGGTCTTAGCAGAGCAGGATCAATCAGATCCGGTCGACTTGTGGCTGCCAGCACGTACACACCATCAAGACCTTCAGCACCATCCATTTGGGTAAGCATTTGATTGACCACCCGATCTGTCACACCAGTTGAGTCATGACCTCGTTTGGGAGCTATGCTGTCAAACTCATCGAAAAACAAAACACATGGCTTCGCTGCTTGTGCTCGTTCGAAGAGATCACGTACTGACTTCTCACTGGCGCCTATGTACTTATTCAAAATTTCCGGGCCTTTTACGGAAATGAAATTGAGGTTGCACTCTCCTGCCACAGCCGAGGCAAGTAGTGTCTTTCCACAACCAGGGTAGCCATAAAGGAGGAGACCTGAGCGGAGCCGCAATGGGGAGCGGGCGAAGATGGGTGCATATTTGGTCGGGTAAAGCAGCGTCTCGAGCAGCGTGTTCCTGGTTTCCGAAAGGCCACCGACACTACTGAACGTTGTGCTACTATGCGTGAGAGTAACATTTCGCAAGGATGCAGGTGTGAAGTTTTTAAGCGCCGTGTCAAAGTCGATCTTGCTTAGCGTGAGCTGTGCGTTCTCGCTCGCTGATACATTCCGAATCAATGCCTCGTTTCGTGCTCTTGCCACTAACAGTTCCAGATCAGCTGGCATGTAGCCATCCGTTCGACCTGCGATATCGAGCAAGTCCAAGTGCGATGAGACCTGAAACCCTTCAACCAATCCAGATCCAGAAGAGCCGGGCCTTGATCCTGGGTCAGAAGGATTCATCCATGAGTTGTCAGCCATATTACTCGAGCCGCTAGCGTTTCTTGCATGTCCATTCATGGTTGGATGTTGTTGCGAAATTGTGCTCTCCGCCACGAGATGTTGCAAAACCTTGTTGCGAATATCCTTCGATGGTGCAGAAATTGGGATAATCTCAGCAAAGACATGCCCACCAATGATGACATTGTTCAAGGCGTCTTTTCCCTGAGCAGTTGCTAACAACGTAACACCACTATCAATGCTGCAATATTTTCGAACGACCGAGCATAGGATTTCTGTAACTTGCTTACTTCGTCCATTATCGTTGCCGACCTGCAGCTCGGTCTCAACGGGACAAATTTTATCAAGGTCATCAAGTATGACCATTGACTGCCCTCCTAGTCTAGCACACCAAGATGCGGACACAAACAACCTTGTCAAATTTTCTTTGATTGTAGAGACTCTGGTTTCATCGTTCACCAGCTTCTGGCAAGAGAAGTAGCTCAAGTTGAACAGGAATTCCTCTTCAAGTTGGCGACCCAGGTGGATAGCTGCTGCCGTCTTTCCAGACCCAATTCCACCTGTCAAAAGAACAGATGAACATAAAGTCAAACTTGAGACGCATTGTTTGAGCGGCTTGTCGAATCCAATAAGCTTCGGCCGCTGGCTAGGCAGGCTGTTTACGAATGTAGGGAATAGCGCTGAATTTGTCACAGGTCGAGGTATAGGCTCTCTGACGTCGAAATCCTGCTTCTGTTCGCCACCTAGCACCCAGAGCAGTTCATCACCGTCTTGGCCTGAAGTATTGAAGCGCAGGATACCACCATCAAAGCTTGTCGTGCTGCTCGGTTCGCTGCTTGCGGGGATAATCATACCATCTGTCAACGGACCGGTAAGTAGCCCATCTTCGTCTCCGTGTGTAAGGCGTAGTCGATCAGAAAGCGCTTGGCGTGCAACTTGGGAGTCTCCACCAAACTTCAAGCCGTCTGATTTCTTGGACTTGTCTGCCAGGAAAGGAAAGAAAGAAAAACGCTTGAATGCTGATTTCGGCAGTGGATCTCTGGCAGCATCAACTCGTAAGATCAGCCCGTTACAGGCAACAACATCTAATAGCTTGCTCAAGGTGGAAGACAATATAGCATGCTGATCATTGACTGGGGTTTTCCATGCAGCGATTCGAGCCACTAGTCGAGAGGCAGGACGACCCATCGGGCTTGCGTCCTCCTCTTTTAACCGCTGGACAATATCCTGCTCCGGAGTCGCTCGAAGTGCTGCAGGCTTTACTACCGTGACTCTCGCAAAAGAACAGCCCTTTAGAGCTTCTGAAGCTATCATGTTTTCGCTCAACCATATCGTAAGTCCTTCATGATCTTTCACAGGCTGGACAAACTCCTTAGCAATACTGTAATCGAAGGCTCGCACAAATACTGCTTCTCTTGTACGGGCAGACTTTCTTGAAACACTAGTCTTGTTACTTGTGCCGCTCTTGACACTTCGTTTGCTCACCGTACTTTGTGTATCTGTACGGAGCTGTCTTTGAGCTTTCTGTCGTGCCTTCGGAGCGACTATGACTTCTGCGTCGGATGCTATCTTAGCAAACGACTGCTCGGGCCGAAGAGATGGTGTGAGAGACGTAACGACGATATTGGCCGTAGATGTTGGAGACAAATGCAACGTCAACGGGTGTGAGATATTGGAGTCTGGACGAGCTTTGTCTGAGTAGGCTGGATTCGGTAGTGCCCGGATTTGTGATAGGAAGTTGAGTTCGAGGAAAGTTGCATGAAGTTCAATCACTTCCCAGTCGGCCGGTGTAAGCGGTTCGATATTGATGGTATGAGCGAGAGGAGGATCCAGATGGACTAGAAGACCAATCTGCTGACCTTCAATCAGTGCCAATGATTTTGCAAAGGAAGCATCAATCTCGACAGTCTGAATTTCGATATCTCGGCCGCTACGTGACCTTTCTTGACTCAGCAAGGAGGCCGGCCGAGTCTTACTCGGTAAACCTGTCCATCCCGCAAAAGCACTTCTCTGGGAGGCAGCTGCATTATTGCTTGAGACTGCTCCGGATGAAAGGATCTGAGATCGATATTGTAGCTCCACAATCACATTTTGGACGGGCGTGTTGGTGTTCGAGATGAGCGCGATCAAGCTCGATGGTAGATTGACCAGGCAATTCTTGAGACCTTTAAGCACTACCTCGACCTTGGTCGGGCGCTGAGACATCTTGACGTCGCAACGTACAGAGAAATGGGTTGGGTTACCTCGACATGATGAGAATTATCTAATCAGTATGAGAGACTTGACTGCTCTCGACGCCGGAACATATTGTGTTGGTCCCCGACAAATATTCTACACAGTAACTTGAAATCGAGGTTTTATGCATGTTCTAGTTACCAGCGGGCAATTGAAGCCTCGGTTTGTGAATGCCACCCGTCTAAGGCATCAAGGCTAAGTCGGGATTGGAATAGTTCCAACGCGTCGCCAACTCAACGCGTTCTCCTTGCTCCTGGTATTTCTGAATTGGCGCAACGTTATCTCGCGCTGTTATGTCTGTTACATCCTCTGCAAGGACTCAATCGCACAACCACTAGCAACATGGCGTTACTTCAATACAAAGCACCTGTTGACTACGAAGCGCAACTCGATGCTTTTCAGAATTTCCTAGACAAATTCGAGACCACAACAAAATCCAGCACCGATGAGGCCGCGGAAGCTATTGACGAATTACATATCGATGGCGACCACACGAGCGACGAATATGACTTCCTGGATGATGTTGATGGCGACAGCGCGCCTCAGCGACACCAACAGCAAACGCGCAAGAAGTATCTGGATATGCTTCAAGAGGTCGCAGATAGAGAACGCTCGAACATCCTAATTGAGTTGGACGACCTAAAAGTTTTCGAAGATTCCTTAGGGACTGAAATCAGCCTGAAACTCGTCGATTCGATCATGCATAACACCAAGCACTACGTCGAACTGTTCTCTGATGCGGTTGACAAAGTTATGCCGAAGGCACGAAGAGATCTCACGTTCAAGGACGATGTGCTCGATATCATTATGTCGCAGAGAGCCAAGAAGAATGAGATAGATCGTCAGACGGCTGAAAATGACGGGCAAGTGATGGCGGAGGCTAATGGCTTCCCACCAGAACTAACTCGAAGATATACCCTCAATTTTAAGCCAGTATCGGAGCCAGCTTCGAAGCAAAAATCCCTTGCAGTACGGCAGGTCCGTGGTGAGCATTTAGGAAAATTGATCACAGTGCGTGGTATCACCACACGAGTTTCAGATGTCAAGCCTGCTATCAAAATCAATGCCTATACTTGCGATGTATGTGGTTGTGAGGTCTTTCAGCCTGTCACATCTAAGCAATTTACGCCCATGCAAATATGCCCTTCCAAATCATGTACCACCAACCAAACAAAAGGATCGCTCTACCCTTCCACCCGAGCCTCGAAATTTCTGCCCTTCCAGGAGGTCAAGATTCAAGAAATGGCGGATCAAGTGCCTGTCGGACACATTCCGAGGACCCTGACCATCCATTGCCATGGGCCGCTCACAAGGCAGATCAATCCTGGCGACGTAGTGGATGTTGATGGCGTCTTTCTCCCAACACCATATACAGGATTCCGAGCTATTCGAGCCGGCCTTTTGACAGACACATATCTCGAAGCACAACATATTACACAACAGAAGAAGGCATATCAAGACCTGAAGATAGATCGGCGTGTCATTCAACGTATCGAGTCATATAAAGCGTCCGGTCACATGTACGAATACCTGGCAAAATCAATTGCACCTGAGATCTATGGCCACCTCGACGTGAAGAAAGCTTTACTTCTGCTATTAGTTGGTGGTGTGACTAAGGAGATG
>Ga0068618_1000350_pt1 | contig 12473 bp, 7 predicted proteins | sample InSIn2SAF170_2_FD_77423 | JGI IMG/M metagenome (GOLD analysis project Ga0068618, IMG submission 77423) | Clean room microbial communities from NASA Spacecraft Assembly Facility at Jet Propulsion Laboratory, Pasadena, California, USA -... ...
AAATGGTGTAGGCTCCAGTTTATGTATTTTAATGTTTTTTCGTAGGAAACTGCAAATAACTTGTTCATGTAAATTAACAAGTAGGAGAAATATTATCAGTTGTTGTAGTAGGAATTCGAGTCACCGAATTTTCACATAAAACTTAGGGAAATATAGACAAAAGTTACACTGTGCCTTCTAAGAGATGGAGTGGAGCGAAATTTAGGTGTAATTGAGGATTCTACCTAGGAAAAAAGTTAAGATGTGATGTGATACATAAATCACCTAGGTAAAATGGTGAGAAGCCGATTTTACTTAGGAAAAAGTCATACTATGCTTGTAGTAAACAATTTTCCTATGTAAAACTATGGAAATGACATATGAATTTGAATAAAACTAAGTAAATGCATCACTATGTTAGAGGCTAATCTTGCAACACTAAGTGAAAGTGACTTGGATGTGACCATAAGGATGAAAATCTCTGAAGAATAAGATACACCCCTAGAGCAAACTCCACCAACATTCAAACCTTTGGAAGGCTACAATTATCCCATCAATCTGCACAAGATTATGTTTACCACTCATATTAATATGAGGGGTAAAAGGGTCATTAAACACTTATTTAACTAATGATTGTAATAACTCTACTTAGGCATTATTTAACATAAGTGGCCTCATACAATGCTATAATAAATATTCCAAGGTTTTGGGGCCATAGCTTTATGATCTTTTATTGCAAATTAAGGGCTTATATGAAAAATAGCCAATTAAGGCCAATTTTATAGAAATTTGTGCCAAAAATCAAAGTCCAAACTTTAGTCAAATTTGTCCTCTATCTTCTACCATGTGTGGCTGCTATGAAAGAGAGGATGATGTGTGAGTGAAAAAATGAAGTGTCACATCATATATATATATATATACACACAAGTCAAATGGGTGAATTTTACCAAGGGACACCCCCTTTCATGGTGGGGCCGACTTGACTTCTTGAGCCTACATGATGCCCAAAATAAATTTATTTTATTTTTATTTCCATAATTCTTCTAGGCCGACTTAGGAGGCCTCTTGGCATGCGGGAATACCTCCCAATGCTACACAAAAATCAACATTTCATAAAGTTTGTGACATTGTCCCTAGGGAGGCTATTCCAACCATGCAAATTGCAGAATTTAAGTGTTATAAGGTCCAACTAGTAAGAACAACTTCAAAACAAATAAAGGCTTCAACCTTGGTTGAATTTAGCCCTATGCCCTAGCCCTCACAACTTGCCTTGAAGGACTGAAATTCATTAGGAGGGAGAAATTAATGTAGTTTTCATAGTTTTGACCATCTATGTGGAAGCCAGTGCCTACTAACTACTTGGGTGATGGAGTATAAGGGAAAATTATTATAGAGATATAAAACCCTTGAAAGGGATAAGGAGAAAACCTAAATTTCCACTTTTAAACCCTAGCTATCATTCAATATAGGGATAAAAGCAAGATAAAATCTCTTTAGGAGGTTCTCATTGGATGTTCACAACTCTCAATTAAAGCATGCAACATTTCACCAAAAATTTCATATAAAGGTATGCATTTAGACAAGGAATATAGAAATCCACTCAAAATACATTGCGTACAATGACCATATAAAATATATTCAACAACTTAAGCACTCATAAGATATCAATGAACAATCCTTCAATATCCCAAAATGACATATCAAAAACAAGAACTAGTCTCCAATAGAAAACTATCCAGAAATATCACATCTCCCTGAGAGTAGCGAGGTACAAGAGCTAGGTTGAATTCTTCTAAGAGGTTGAAATAGTCCACAAGTAATGCTTAAATGAAATGTGAGGTGACCTTTTATTTATATGAGGTCTACCTCACCTAATTTTAGCTAAGAAGCCCATAAAACAAGTTTGAAAATGAGTAAACACAAGTGAACCTTGGGTGACAATCCAACCCACTAGCTCAACATGTAATTATGCCATAATAGACCCACACGTGTGAGATGCAAGCCTCTAAAATGATGATGTCATGCCCTTTTTGGGCTCCAAATGTTATGTGATGGTGAAGAGAAAGTTGAAAATGTCTTCAATCATCATAATCATCCATCATTTGAGGAGTAGTCCCCAATTCCAACCTCAAAGAAGATCCAAAGGTCCCAAATCCAGTAGGTGTACCCCCATATAATCTCCAATGATCAATGCAGTGCCTCCTTTCTCTTGTTTTAGGGCTCCATTAGGTGAAATAAACCACCCCTAGTCATCTCATGGAAAACCATCCTCATATGGCCTCTGGATCATGGCATGCCCATCATGTAGTGTTAAGGACAACCTAGCGGCATGCTGGGTCTAATGATGCAATCATCCAAAATACTTTGTACTTAGCAAAAGAATTTTAGCACCATGGGTCCTTGTGGTACTTTGGGATGTGCATCAGTTGTTGAAGTCATCATACTACCCAATGCTCTTATGTAAGTGGGCAATGTTGCATCTGCTAAGCCATCAACCTCTCTAAAAGGCCTAGGTATTGGTGGAGTGGGTGACCATAAGGCTTGTGCTCCTGTGGACCACCTAGAAATACCAACTTAAAGTCAAGAGAAAACAATTATTCATTAGAGACCAAAATCATATAAGCATCTAAGTGGACCAAACTTGTATATTAAGGGCACATTTATAATTCAAACTAGGATCATTGTCCAATATCTAACTAGACCAATTCTTGTAAAGGTGTTCCCTACCTTGGTATGGGTGGCTAATAGTCAACCCTATTAGGTGCTTCCAGCCCCTAAGGGAAGGTGGCATTTCTGAAGTTAAACCTTCAATCAATATGTTTTGGTGTAAATGAGTGGAAATGGAGGGGGAAAGGCTTCATGGACAAGTGCCATGGACAAGAGGACTAGCTAATGGGAGTCAACATCCTGAGTGTATAGATGTGTGGAGGGAGCAATCATGGATGCATTATTTACCCTACTCGACCTGCTTTTCCCACCCCTATAGTGCCCCTTTCACTTTTTCATAATAATGCCTTTTATTTTGCGTGCATAGCCCAAGGGTTAGAGCTTGCTATTTGTAATATAGAATTCAATTTCACCCCTTGAGACAGTTTATTTCTCATAAGGTTTGGGACATGCAAGGGTTCGATTTTATGAAATGGAGCATCAAGTGTTAGGGAATCAGGTGATGGCTAATGAGAAAGGTAGAGCTCATGCTAGGCTTTTTCCCACACACTCATTTATGTCCCAACCATCTTTTGCATTTTGATTTTTTTTTCTTTCATTGTGGCCATTAGGATTTATCATTCTTTTAGCTGCATTAAACTCAAGAGAAATGTTTTTGTGGCCCTAGTCACGGATGCGGATAAGAGGGTGCCAAATATGAATAAACCAATGACAAGTTAGACCCAAGTAATGGAGATGGTTTATAAAGGGCTTATTATGTGACATGGAAAGTGTTAAGTATGGTGTAAGGGAGAATAAACATGCTACTTCAATCTAGGTTTTCCAAGTAGTGCCCCTCCTAAAACCCTAAGGCCTCAAGGGAGGTCCCACTAGACTATGGCTAAGGGTTAACCCCCTAGTAATGTGAGAGAATATTTTACATTCAAGATTGGTCAATTTTCCAAATTACCCCTTTATCCATACTAAATGCCCAAAACAACAAGTATAAGCACCCAATTGCAAAATGATCAAATTACATGTTGAGTAGTAACCCACCTTCATCTAAGAGGAATGCCAGATGGTGAAAGGTGCATGGATGATGCAGATGGCACAGAGACATGACATATCATCATCAAGAAGTGAATGTCAGGGGTCGTTGGTTGGCTAGTTGTCAAATGTAGGAGAAATTGTTTCTCCTATGGGGTTACCCATTTTGGTGGGTAACATTTGGCTCCAATTCATTGACATGATCCACATGCTCGAATGGGAATTCATGAGAACTCTAGTAATCACTAGGCTCGTAGACCTGTTACCTGCACACACAAATCAAATTGTTTGGAAGCATGTGTGTTAGGTGTTGGTTATCATCCTTGTTTTATATGACACAATAAAATTTAGACAAAAATAAAATAAAACCTAGCTAAAATACAATCTAATCTACAATGCAACACAACAGTATGAAGAATGCAATCATTAGGATACTCACACAATATGAAATGCATCTAACTACATAAAACATGATTAGTTTCCATCAAACAAAGTGAGGTGGTTCCCTCCTACCAGTGAAGGAAAGAGTTCATAGTCAAGTTTAGCAATATAGAAGTATCCAACTCCAACTTTACCATGGATCCTACAAAGAATAGGGTTCCTATTGACTTGAACAAGATCACCTACTTGGTATCTCTACTCGATCTTCGAACCCATTATTTCTTTTGAAATGTTTATTTCTTGTAGATATTTTTGACATGACAAACATTTTGAGAATGATCAACTTCCTTCAATTTTTCAAGGCCCTTTGATTTGAAATGACTTTGGTACATACATGTAGGAAGTTTGGTAACCTTCGGTTTTCCAACAGGCTTGGGAAAAGGGAAGGGCTCCATATCTTCTACATGTTTAGCATATGTGGCTCCTTATAAATGATAAATGGAGTTCCCTCAATGGTAGTTATAGTAGCATATGACATATCCATTTGTAATTTCTCTCCAATTGAGGCACACCAATTTCTAGATAATAACATTCACCAAGTATATGGTACAACTATGACTATGATATCCATTAGGAAAGAAATATTTTTGTTAGCAATGAAAGAAACCTTAACATCTTTCATGAGGTCATAAACAGGTATAGATTTGGAGAACACAGTCTAGTGATTTCCATTTCTAAATGATTCATGACTCTTAAAGGAATTACATTGGCAGAAGCACCGAAGTCAAGCATACAATTGCACAAAATGATATTTTTTATTTACAAAGAAAACAAGAATGGTTCATGTCTTCCATTTCTTTTATCGTTATACATGTTTTGTAAGATAACTAGAGGATCTTCGAGCTCCTTTACAAAATTGAAAACCTTCACAACTTTCCCCTTTTGGGGTTCAAGCTTAACTATCTCCAAAAGAGGAACCTATACATTCACTTTACCTAAGATATTTGTCAAATCAACATCCATAGCTACATTAAAGTTTTGGGGATTTGGCTTAGGGATGTTCTTGGGTTTTGTGGGTAACATATCCTTCTTTTGGATGGTAATATTAGAACTTGTACTTGCTTAGCTTTGGTTGACATTTCTCCTTAAGTATTGTAATCCCTTAAACCTTCCATTATTCTTAATGACCATAATCAGCTCATCTTGATCACTAGTATCATCATTATGGCCTTGATCAGGTTTTTTTTTTGGAATTAAGAATCACTGAGCAAGATGTTGAATGGGGCACCATCATTAACGACATTGAGGTATTGAGGTGTTCAAGGATTTCTTCCTCTTCCACTGGGTTGTATGGACACTCTTCAAGAGTATGAAACTCATTGCATGGTTGACACAAAGGATTTCCATCATGTCCCACCATGTTGGTTGGGGCAAGGGTGTTTGGAGCATTCTATTATAAAGAGTTATCTCCTGCAAGTGCTTTCTTCTTGAGAGTTATTTCTTTTTTAAATTGTGGCTTGTGAGGAAATTTTGACGAGATCCCCTTTCTCTTTCCAACATTGACAACTTGTTCATCATTGCCATCTATCATTGCATCAACTCATTAGTGACTTTATCAAATTTTTGGGAAAATGCTTGCAAGGTAGGATCCATTTGGGAACTAAGATTAGCCTTAGGTTCTATTCTAGCCCTAGGATAAGTGAATAGGTCAATTTTGTATGAGTTCGATTTTGTTTTATTTATGTAATCAAGACTTTAGCTTCATCTAAAGAATGAGGTCTCTTATCTTTTAGAGCATACAACAAATGTACAGGGAAAGCTCGTACATATCTATCAAGCATTGTCTCATCTGATGGTATATATAGATCAAGGACTTCCTTGAGAAGGTTCTCAAAATGTTGGGTGAATTCCTTAAAAGTTCCATTTCCAATTTTCTTATCATCCTAGAATTTGTCAAAAGCCTGTTGCCCTCCTTGATTGTGGGCCATCTTTTATCAAAATCTTGGTGAAAGGTACCCCAATAATTAACGCTACCTTGGGGTAGGCTAAAGCACTAATCCCTCGCATTTCCTTATAAAGTCAAGGAAAATAGCATCATTACTATGTCTTGCTTCATGATCAAATCAACATTTACAACCCAATAAAACTCATGGATATGTTTTTCAATAGTAATAGCATTCATACCATTGAATTTAGGCAACAATTCATCATACTTCTTATGTAAGAGATTAGGTGCATTAGGGAATTTGTTGATATTCAAGGGCTTGAATGTTGCAATGGGCCAAGGTTTTTCCATGGTGTTAGGGGCAGTGGTAGCGATGAATAAGCTTCTAACCACAACACTCTTCAGAATTATAGGAGATGCACTTGCATAAGTTGTTTTGTGAGTAGTATTCTTCTTTCTTAGAGCTATGGTATCATCAAAAGAACTACCATGGGAGTGAATTGGAATAGGAGTCACCGTAAGAGAAGTTATTTTGTTTTTTTAAATATTCTCTTTGTACTTGGTGCTTTGTTGATTAAGGGTCCCAAAACACCTTTTCTTGTAGTTTGGTTGTCACCTACAAAGAGCATACAAACAATTGGGTGATGTTAGTGCTTAAACAAGAACCAACAAAGTATGGAATGAGATAAGAACAATGCATGGCAAATATTAAACAAAGAACATGAAACAATGCTTAAATGAAGCATAAACACATCAACAAAGACATAGGAATAGAATGTCGTTTATTGATTTTTGCTAGAAGAGTTACAAATGAAATATCCAAACACTTGCAGAGAGTTTTCTTGAGCAATGATTCTCAAGAGCTCTCAACAAGAAACTCATTTCTTCAATCTCCTATGTAAACTCACTCTCTCTCAAATAAGCTAAGAGAAATCTCAGTGATGATGGAACTCTCTCAACAATGAAATGCATGATTGCCTTAGGGCAATTTTGCCATCATAACAATTCTCACACTTCTTCTTACTTTGTCTTCCAATGCCTTGTTGACATAGAATTTGACTCCTCTTTCCCGCTCTTGGCTCATTAATGAGAAAATGACTTGGGAGAAGGACAAGAGGACTTCCTTGGGAGTTGCATATCTCCAGGTAGGCTTGAAATCATCTGTCCTTGGGAAGTACATGTCAGGAGTAGTTATCCTAAATCATGTTGAGTGGTCTCAGAGTGCTGACTGGACTTTTAGGCGACCTGCGCAGCTATCGAAGAAATAGTCGTGCGGTATTGCATTTCGGCCTTTGAATAGCCCACGCGGGTTGATTTTTTTAATGTACTTTGGAAAACCTTTGATTTTTTTATTCTTATGATGTCTTCATATGGAAAAGATTCACCTGTACATGTTGTTGTCTAACTTTGGGTGTCATATGACCTGTACAAATGTGTGTACGGTTTTTCCATGTTAATGGTTTCCCCCTGATGTATGAGGCTAGGAGCAAGCATATAGCCGAAATAAATCATGTTTTGTTGTTCTAGTGATGGGTTTGACGTGCTTTTTTTAGAGATATGAGATACTGTGGAGATGATTGGGGAGGTCTCCTTAACTGAGAACTCACAGAAAACCAATGCTCTGAAGAAATGATAATACAAAAGTGTCTATACAAGGCAGACATGTCCCATTCTTGTTATGATCACAAAGATTGAAATAGTACAAATATACAAGAAAACATCCTATCAAGTCAACGATGAGATAGCTGATGAAGACAACTGCTTTCGCCCTCAAGGGAATCTCTCACAAACAAGCAAATCAGGGTGCCCCCATGCATCTGATGTAAGGCAATGCTGAAGGGGCGTGCGATGGGATGCATGGGTCTTCAACTGAATGAGAGAAAATGCAACGATTACAATGCACGATACTACCCATACATGAAAACTTATGTTGAGGTTGAATGCTAGGGAGATCGATGACATTAGTGAGAAAATAATGGTTCCCATTATAACATCTGAGATTATCCCTATATGTTGGAAATAATACTGAGAGGGGGGGTGAATCAGTATTATTAAATCAATAATTTAATTTCCCAAACAGATTTGTATATGCTACTTCAGCTAAGTGAACTAGCGTGTATATGCGACTGTACTTAAAGCAACTAGCGTATATGTAGAGAACTTTTGATTTACCAAATTTATCATGCATTGAACTTTAACCAGTATATCAGAGATTTATTAGACAGTGCAGTAAAAGCAGAATAAAGCATCACACATAAGCAACACACATGAACACCAAGATATAAGGTGGAAACCCAATGTGGGTGAAAACCACCTATTGTTGTCGTCTATGTCTTCTTTTGATAATAAGAAAATCTGTTTACAATCTTGTACTGGTGCAGATTTATACCAGTACACAGGCTTCTACTTGCAGAAGGTTATAACCTTCTCTCGTTCTCCAGCTTCTACTGGAAGGGAGCTACAACCCCCTAACTCTTGTACTAGCCTATATGTTTACTAGTACATAGGCGGCGACCTACAAAAGGCTATGACCTTCTTTCTTCCTTCAAGGACCATGTTTCATAAATTTTCAGACTGGATCCATCAACAACATCATAACTGCAATTCAGATATATCTGCATCAACCAATCACTAAGACTCAATCATCACTTTTTGAATCAACCACAACCAAATCAATCGATCACTTTGGCAACCCATCAATCTGATCATTCAGAATACTGTCACCAGAATACAGTAACTAGAACCCAAAACAGAACCCAGAACTCTGCAATAGCAAACAGAAACAACTGAAACATAATTTATAAGGTAGATGCTACTTCCACGTGTCGAACCTGTGTGTATACCAATGTTTTTAAAACCGGAACCGGTGACCGGACTGGTCCACCTAATGAACCGGTTTACCAACCGGAACCGGTCTAACTGGGACTGGTTTGGTCTAAACGAACCGATTTTAAAAAAATACATTAAATAATTAATTTTTAATGAAGCAAAACTATTTTTAAGATGTAAAACCATGATTCCAAGCCAATAGAGACAAAATATGCAAAGTTTGCTCATTTATATACCATGCAAAGGTGAATATATCAAAATGGCACCGAGTGCAATACATATCATCGACAAAATAGCAAAATACATAAGAAATGAGGCTCTAAATGGCCTATAAAGTCCAAAAACAATGCTGCAAGCTATAGCCTATGAGGCCATTGGCCTACTACAAGTCTACAGTGTACACATGATCCATCATCAAGTCCATCACCACTACTAGACACAGGATCATCATCAGGAGCTACATAGACATCATCTGGTTCAGAGTCTGAGGATGCCTCAGCCTGATCTGCAACCTCAGTATCAATGCCACCAATGACAATAGAAGTGGACCTAATGGAAGCACGAGTTTGTCGACCTGCACGACTAGTGCCTTCCATTGGTTCCTTGCCTTTCCTTGCCGCTACTGATCCTGGTTCTAATGCCGCCACATAATTTGCCTCATCCCCCGCTAAAGCCATGTCGATATCGAAATCAGCCTCAAACACAAGATCTTCAGTCTCCTCCACCCATTTTGATGTTGGATCAATATCGTCCAACACAATGGGATCTAGATCAGGTGATTTGCTCATCATTTGGTTCCTCCTCAGTCGAAGGTTGTATTGCACAAAAACAAGATCATTTAACCGTTTTTGTTCCAAACGGTTTCTCTTCTTTGTGTGTATGCGCTCAAAAACAGACCAATTGCGCTCACAACCTGAAGCACTACAAGTTTGACTGAGGACTCTAATTGCAAACCTTTGCAATTGAGGACACTAGCCACCAAATGACTCCCACCAATGCTCTGCAAAGAAAAAGACATTAATTAGTAACTTAGTTTATAATTTGAATTGTAAAGAACGTAAACAATTTTAACTTGAAATGAAAAACAAAATGGAAATTGGAATTGCTTACCTGGTTGGTCCACATCTCTTGCCATCTTTGCCAAGTTTTTGCCAAAAGTACCACTTGCCATATTGAAAATAGTAAGTTGCCTATGTATTTCCAACTAGTCTACATGGCTAGGGACCATGCGCTCCAAGCAATCAATCAATCCAGCTCTGACCTCCCCATCACGCTGATCTCCTAGTCGATTTTTATAGTGATACCTTGGGTTCAAAAAATACCCGGCTGCATGTATAGGATGATGGAGTTGATTGTTCCATCTGTTATCAATGATCTCCCATATACGGCCATATTTAGCTAACCTGTCCTTGTAAGCTGCCTGTATCTGCTCCTTTGCCTGATCCATAGCTTCATAAATGTAGCCCATGGCCAATCTTTCCCCATCCACCAACCTTAGCACCTTAACAAGGGGCTCGGTAATTTTCACAAGCTCTACAGACCTTTTCCAAAAATAAGTGTCTAACACTTTCTTTTTGGTGTCTTTTCCATCTGGTCTACGAGCCCACCGAGATTCAGACCATTCTTCAAACGAAAACATTTTTTGCAAGTTTTTATGTTGACCATTGAGACATTGCAACGTGAGGAAGTGAGTTGCAAATCTCGTAATTGCAGGCCTAACAAGCTCTTTGCCTCCAGTGTGTTTCCTCATTAGGTTCAATACCCATGAGTGGTTGTAAATGTATTTTGTAATGCACTTGGCATGCTCTACAGTGTTTTTTACCCACTCCACTTTGCCTATATCCTCAAGCATGAGGTCTATGCAATATGCAGCACATGGAGTCCAAAATATGGTCTTATATTTGGCCTCAACCATCTTTCCAGCAAGAACATAGTTTGAGGCATTATCAGTGATGACCTGCACAACAAGCTACTCCCCAACTTCCTGAATAACGTTATCCAAAAGCTCAAATAGAAGGATTGCATCCTTTACCTTATCAGATGCATCAACTAATTCCAAAAACATGGTTCCTTGAGGGCAAGGAACAAGGAAATTAATGATAGTGTGGTTCCTTCCATCGGACCATCTGTCTGACATAATGGAACAACCTGTTTTGAGCCATGAATCTTTAAAATCAACCAAATACTCATCAATGGAAGATATCTCTTTTTTCAAAAGAGCTCCCCTCAAGTCATGCATACTAGGGCCTTTGAAGCCCTTTCCTGCAGCTATAACAGAGTCCCACATAGCTTGGTAATAAGGTGAGCGAGCAGCATTGAATGGGATATCTGAATCATACCACCATCTAGCAATGTATTAGTGAGAAGTTTCTTTGCATTGTCTTTTCCAATGTTGATCCAAAGTGGGTTGAGAACTTGGCTGGTAGGAAGTGGGATTAGAAGAGGCAATGTTGGCAGAAGATGAGAAATAACTTTGGATGTTTGTTCTCTTTGTTCCTTTTGATGGTTGGTCAACGGAAGGATGAACATAGTGAAAGGGGTCATTGGTGGAAGGGATAGAAGTGGAGTCTTGAATCTCATAATCATCATACCCACTCTCTTTCATGGCTTTTAATAATTCCCTCTTCCTTGCAATGTCATCTTGGATGGCCTTCTCCCTAGCCTTATCCTCATAAAAATTTTCAAGCTTGGAAATGTATTCTGCCCTAATAGGACCTAACAGTGCATTTGGTGCATCACATGGCTTTACTTGGCCTCTTATCCCAGCCAAGTGTTGTTTCAACCTAAGAATACCCCCACCTCCAATAGATTTATGGCATAATTTGCATATCATTTTTCCATCAATTACATCACAATGAGCCCATGCACTATCCTTTCCTTTTGGAGCCATGTTTGCTTGAAATAATAACAATTTGCAAAGAAATCTACCATTTAAAAAAAAAATTGCAGCTAAGCAAAATGGAAAACCAAAGATAAATGTAGGAAAACAAATGCACATGCAAGGCTCAAGCTACAAAATTTGATAGCATAGAGCTAGAGAGTTTATAGCATACAAGATAGATCATAGAAGCGAGAAGTTTATAACACATAAAAAAAAAAATTCATGGACAGTAGACTCAAATGATGAATTATCAAGTGCAAATCCTTACCTGGAAATGCAAACTAGCTCCCTTAGCCTCCACTTGAAGATGGCAACTCCACTGACAGGTACACACTATCTCCAAAATAGCTCCAACTCCAACTCCAAGATGACTACTTCAACAAAAACTCCACACTCTCCAAGCTCACAAACAAACTCACAAACACTCCAAATCAGTTGTGTGAGACAAATGAAAGTGAGAGGGGTCTCTTATAGCTTGGAGAGGGTGTTTTTGGAGGGAAAACACCTTTACCTCCCCCCCCCAAAACCCCTAAACCACAAACCAAATCCGCCTTTTTGCGTGGTTCGGTGGGCATGCCAAAAACTGGCCGGTTTAGGACGGAACCGGCCAGTTTGATACAAACCGGCCAGTTCCATCCTAAACCGGCCGGTTTTCATCGGTTATGGCCCAAGAAAAGGCGAAATGCAAGGTATAACCGGGTTTTTTGGCCGGTTCGGACCGGCCGGTTTGACCGGTAACCGGTTTTTCAAAACGGTTTTTAAAAC
>Ga0068618_1000351_pt1 | contig 12449 bp, 13 predicted proteins | sample InSIn2SAF170_2_FD_77423 | JGI IMG/M metagenome (GOLD analysis project Ga0068618, IMG submission 77423) | Clean room microbial communities from NASA Spacecraft Assembly Facility at Jet Propulsion Laboratory, Pasadena, California, USA -... ...
ATTCATAATCGGAAACATACTTCCCTGTTTATTTTTAGTTGATCGAGTAATCCGCAATCATGGAAGAAAGTCAATTGAACCCCCCGTCGTTCGCGGAGACTGGCGAGTCAACCGTCTTTGTCCCCAGGACCACTGTGGGAAAAAAGAACTCGTTTAACCGGATCTAAATCTCCTGGTAAAGTTAGAACTAGTGTTCCAACCACCTATGAGATTCTGGTTACTCCAAACATTTCTAGAATCCCTGCCTCTACAGAAGAAGTTCTACAGTTACCGAGGGACAGTATCATTGATCCTTGTTTGAGGATAAACACGTGTGTTACTGAACCAGTTTCGTCTGTAATCGGTTCAGATAGTGTTGTTCCCAGAACATCTATCACTGTAGATATCACACCTTCTTCGGCACCAAAAATCTTTTACGGACCTGACGGTCTGCCTCTTCCACCTGGTTTGATTGCTATCGAAGAGATAGTGGAGGATCTTCCATCTAGTACTCCATCGCAATTTGGAGTCAGGATCACTCTGTATCCATCTTCTTCGGAAGTTAGCCTACCACAACCGGAAGTTCCTGTAGAATCGCTAGGTAATCTTTTGGATAGACTTGAAATGTCTGAACAACCGTTGACGTCTAGAACTGTATCATCCGATACAGCGACGACAGAACTTCCTGCTGTTACTCCAACGATGTTCACCAGCATACCATCTGTTCCTACTAGCTCTCAGTCGCTAGAGGAAGCTCCGCAAGGTGCTCTTTCGACAATATGGTCTGTTCCTGTTTGCTTACCCGGTATAGCACCAGGAAACTCTTACGTTGGATCTCAATAAATTGATCTTTCAAGAAGTCAATTTGGGCAATCCGCTCCTCAAGGACAAATTATTCCTTTGAGTACCAGATTACCACCGTATGGGGGGCAATATGCCTTTTCGTTAACTCCTACCAGAGGACTACCATACGAGAGTTCCCAACAAAATTTAGGTTACGCTGGAATTACATCTAGCGGTTGGGTACCGACACTACCTCAACAACCAAGTGTTGTATATTCTATGCAACAGTGTTTACCTATGTCAAATATTCCAACCACACCAGCTATTGTAACAGTGTCGCAAGTGCAAATGCTACCTGTTGTAAGTCAACCTCAGGTATCTCAGGTTGTAATGCAACAACCGTTTAACCCTGCAACTCAACCTCAATCGGCGACTAGTGGAATGACACAGGCCCAAACGGGTACTACTACCCCTCACCTTAGTCAAACGGTTAGTATCGGGCAACAGCATATGGCGTCACAACCATGGCTAGTGCAATACCAATAGCCGCGATTCCAACAAGTATACCAAGGAGCTGAACAGCAAAGCTTTGCAAACAGTGGGCAACCGTATATCCAAAACGGTCAAAACCAGCCATTTTGTGGTGGTTATGCCCCTCAACCTTATCAAAGTTATCAACATCAAATGCGTTATGTTGGTATGCAAAGATCGACTACTCTGGCGATTCCATCGTATCCTGGGTATGCTTCACCTAACCTAAGTCAACAGTTACCATTCGTGGCGATTTTAGAGTTACCTGATCTTAATCGGTTAACAAATGATCCAATCGCTTACGCCCCTTGGTGGCCTGCGATTCCGCACAAACTTCCATCAGATATTCCTAAATTTAATGGAAATACAGGTGAAGATCCGTCGAATCATGTGATGACGTTCCATCTGTGGTGTTCATTGAATACCTTGAACGATGATTCGATCAGGCTTCGCCTTTTTCAGAGGACTCTGACTGGTCCAGCAGAAAAATGGTATATTGAATTGCCAAGAGCTTCCTTTGACAACTTCAGCGCCCTTGCAACGACTTTCTTAACCCATTTTCAATTACCTATCCGGTATGAAACGGGAACGGAACTACTTACCAACTTCAAGCAAATGAAAACTACTCACATATCTGATCATATTCATGAGTGGTGTCATCGTCGCAGAATGGTAAAAACGTATGTTCCCGATCAGCTTTTAGCTGAGTGGTTCATTAAGTCTTTATTACCTTCCATAACAGAAGATGTTGCAAAAGGAGGGGTTGTCACAGAAGAGCAAGTCATTGCTCGTGCACAATATCTGGACTTGATTTATACTCAGTCCAGCACGCTCTACGACAAGATATCCGACGCACCTAGACCAGAATTTTTAGTTCCTCCGCCGCCTAAATAAAATAATGACTCTCATGCCGGTGACAGCATGATTGGCACCACAGACATGAAATCGACAAAGGCCCAATCAAAGAAGGCCCATAAGAATTCAGGTCAAAATGCAGATGAACTTCTTGCCTCGGAAGTAAATGCTGTCTCATCAGACAAAGGCAAAGAAACCAAGCAACCAGGGGGCAAGAAGAACAACAAAGGGAAGAACAAAAAATAGGGATCATCATCCCCTGAAAGATCTTCCAACTATGGAGAAGGGAAACCAAAGAATCCATGCCTCATATGCGATGAATATCACTAGACACGAGAGTGTCCGCACAAAGCTGAAGTTAATAAATTCTTCAAAGGATCGAAAACTTCCGCGGTGCTAACTGATCCGTTTCCCAATCCAGAAACCAAACTGGTTGCTAATCAAAATGCTTCCCGATCCCAAGTGCTTATGTTGTCTATCACAAAGCAGCAAAATGATGCTTTGACAGGGAGTAAAGATTACGGGGACCCACAGCCGTCGAATAACAAGGATGAACAACCTAGTATTTCGACAACAACTTTGACCGAAGTTGTGCCAATGGATTCCAACCTTGTATCCTTCAATCACAAAGGATATGACCCTCAGTTACCAGCTCAACTAGCTTTCCTTATTCAAGTGAAAGCCCTCAACAAAACTATTCATCGAACAATTATTGATGAGGGGGCATCTACATGTATTATGTCGATGAGTTGCTGGAAAAACTTAGGCTCACCGTCCTTGTCGCGATCGTCAACAATGTTAAAATCATTTGATGGATGAAAATATACCCCATACGGTATACTAAGTAACTTGCAAATTGAACTAGGGGGAAAAATAGTAGAAATTGATGTTGAAGTAATTGACGGTAACCTCGATTACAACATCCTACTGGGAAGGTCGTGGATATACGCCATGGCCGCAGTTGTGTCGACCTATTTTAGGAAGATTGCATTTCCTTATCAAGGAATTGTTACAATCATCGATCAACAAACTTTCCTTCCAAATAGTTCGCAAGTTACGGGAAGCATTCCAATGATCCATGGAAGCAATCATTCGCTTCAAAATATCGGAGTAGGTCTCCTAAAAGACCCTACCTTAATGGGTACTTTTGCTCTACCGCCTCCAAAAAATCTGGCGGAAGTGGCCACATTGGAAACCTACAATATGAAATCTTCTATATCTAATGGATTCAGAAGATTCTTGAACATTTTGACAGCATGGATCGTCGCCCTAATAGAAATATTGTAGAAATCAATTTTCTTGGCCTCGGGGGCAAATTCAAATCAACACTCATTGAGTGTTTGGATAGATAGGTCTAAGGAATATGGTACCTCTTCAGATCCTTGGTCACATGTACATTCTACAGACAAAGGAATCGTTCATTCAATGATGATAAGAGATGCACCAAGGGAAGATCACCACCATCATTCCTGTCTTCACCATGAAGATTATTCCAGCAACCTTAATCATCCTTCAGTTTTTGATATTCTATCAAATACTGTAAATATGGTGCATTCCGAGGACAATTCTTATCTCGTGTCGACCTCGTTAAAAAATGAAACAAGGAGTCATGAGGATAGTTCTTTTACTGAGTCAACCTCATTAAAAAATGAAACAACTCCCATTCCAAATCGAGATTTTCAAACATCTCAAAGGTAAACCTTCATTCCAACCACCGAGTTGAATGCAATGAAGCTTGGGGCGCATGCATCTCGATTGGCATTATTATGCTGGGGTCATGCAAACTTATCACGATTAGTGTTACCGCAGGGTTCAAGCTCGTTAAAAAATAAACCCTCCACGAGCAGTGTTACCGCAGGGTTCAAGCTCGTTAAAAAATAAACCCTCCATGAGCAGTGTTACCACAGGGTTCAAGCTCATTAAAAAATAAAAACCCTCATCGAGCAGTTTTAACATGGAATTCATGCTCGTTAAAAAATAAAAAGCGATTGTGGGCAAGCTTTCCCCTAGAGTTCAAGCTCATCCAGAAAAAATGAACTGGTAAATGACCATCGTGAATATAAATTTTTCAGCCTCAAAAAGCCTTGGATGTGTTTTGCACTGCCACCTCCTCTTTTGCACTGGCCGATCATTCACCTCCATTTGATTTTTTACCCATTTTGAGGAACAACTTCGAAGAGTGATCGTTTAGCCATCCTTGTAACACTGCCGTGATTGGAAAATTCCAAACCTTACCTGGAATCTGTTGCTACCCATTACATCACTCGTTCCTTAAAAGACGAGTCTCCTTTAAGCTCTTTTCAGTTGACTCGCTAAATATGAAAAGATGGCCGAGATATTAGCCTCTCCAGCTCGTTAAAGGACCGGAAGTGCTATCTCTCCTCTAATTTTTAATCTTTTTGGATTCCAGAGATCATTATACAAAAAAGATCGAGCGCTTGTTTTATTCAGCTCGTTAAAAGGATCGAAATTTCATCCCTTCTGTATAGTTTTATACTTTTTTGGACTTAAGGGATTACATGACGAAAAAGGAACATTGGAGTTTACTTTACGTACCTTTTCAGACTCTCTAAAATTGAAAAGGACCGAGTTGTTTTTGTCGTTAAACTCGTTAAAGAACTGATAGCGACAAACTTGTCCATGGCAGGCAAGAACGAGTTTCACCATCGCTAAGCTCGTTAAAACAAAGCGATGGGTTCACCCGAAGGACGGATTATAGAACAAGCATATGTTATCCTCCTCAAGCTTGACAAAAATAAAGAGCTACTGGTCAGCAATGACTGGGGAAAAATTGGGAAGGTAACTTGAAGAAACTTTGTCAGTAGCAAGTCACTCTTGAACATGACACTTTCGTTCCACGTCCATGTCGGGTTGGGTTGTTTCATTCACCGGTCACTTCACCATGGTCTCCCTACACCATCCATATCTGGGGTAATGCTACCAATCCATCATGTCAGTGTCGTTACATGTTCAAGAGATTCAAAGAGTTCAACCTGTTCCGCCCACCACAATACACTTATCCTTCATCCATTTCATGACCGCCATCCTGAACCCTCATATCGTCAGTCAGTTTTTACCTCCACAAAATCAGTAGCTCCTTTCCGTGTCATTGATGTGGGATTCATTAAGGCCCTCCTGTGACAGATCACTTCTTGTCGACATCAACTCATTATCCAAGAAGTCGATCTAGGAATACCCCCCTCAGTACTTTGAAGCTTGCATGCCTCAATGGCAGGTTTCTCACTTCCGGCGACAGGTTTTCATCAATGGCCTTCGACCAAAAGATTCCGCGTGGTGTTCGATGCCAAGTCATTTATTCACACCACATAGATTGTACTGTAGTACCTTGAGGGTCATCATCATTATCGGTGATTCCTCTTGCGCTTGTTAACAGTTTACATCATTGACTGGTAATCAAGCGATGTCTTTCCATGTTCGATGCCAGTTCACTTTTCACATGGATCGACTTGTACTTCGAGTGAAGATCGGAAGAGGTTGAAGACCCTGGATCTAGTTTTAGCCATCCGGGCTGCGATATATTCAGGATAATAAAAACATCAGATGTACAGCATTATGGCACAGATAATCATCCCGTCAGGGTGATGGCTCTTCCGGAATCATCAGTCTACTTTTAGACAGTTATCTGTCCTATGTACATGAGTATGATTTTATAACGCTGAGCATGGGAATGCCCGCCTCAGCTAGATCATGAAAAATATATGAAGATAATGTATTGTGTTGTATCTTATTACAGGTCTCCTCTTGGCTGGCAAAGAACTCCAAATCCTCATTATAAAGCATTTCACCCGAGAGTTTTTTGAAAAAATGAAAAAATATCGACCTCATGCTTTAGGGGGAAATCTGTTATAGATATTTTTGGGTCCTGCGAATCCAAGCTACAAATATCCATAATTCAAGGGATTCTTAGCCCCTAAAGTGGTTGCTTCAGCCGCTAAAGGAGAAAGGTCAAAGGATTACAGCTCCTCCAAGAAAGTCCCTCTCAAAAACCACTCAGAACAGGACAATTTTGAGCCAGAGCACTTGCTCCATGTACTGCCTGCACTTAAGAGCAGGCAGAACACTAGGTACCTGCGTTTAAGAGCAGGTAGCCTTTGTTCTAGGTGCGCTGGAGCGGGAAGTGACAAATGGCAGTGTTGCTCTGCAAGGTGGAGAGTCATGGAATCTTCCATTTCTCTCTCCTGTGACAACTACTACTTAGAATTCGACCTTGAATGAGTCATAGATGCTCATTCACCAAGTGGAAGCATGGACTATCAGTTGGAGGACACTAATCACAATCATGGAAGCTGACTCATGGCCTTGTCAAGTACCTATAAATGGATCCCTTTCCATGAGATCCAGAGGTTGGAATTTTGGCTTATTGCAAGGAAGTGCTGATAGTTTCTAGAGGAGATCTTTGAGCTTGTTGGGTGATTTGCTTTTGTATGAGGTTCTAGGAGAACTCTTTCAAGTCAAGAGGTTGATGCTGGGTTTGGAGCAGCTGCTTGTAACTCGCTTGACTTCTATTGATCAATAAAGCTATTCTTGTTCCTTCCATTTACTTGTGCATTATGTGTGTATGCTTATACATGTGAATGGTCAATTTATCTAACCCTATATTGTTTACATAGTAGATCATTGTTCTTGCAAGTATCTGGTGTCCTTGATTTCGCAGATATTCTCAATAGCTGGGTGTAGAAGCGGACAGGAACTGAACGGCTTCAAGGAGGAGAAGGATTCGAACGAGGAAACCAAACGGAAGACACAGGTTGGCTCCCCTCTATCTCTCTCTATCTATTTATGCAAAAGGAATCAAGTTAGACTTCATTGTGTTTCAGTTTCTAAGGCACTACCATTCCTTAGTGGGATAGAGTAGATCCGTGTGGACACTAATCCCTGTATCACTGATGATAAGAACAAAGAAAAATTGAAACCAATTCTTACCCAAGGAAATCACACACTAATGAAACCAAATGGAGGCTTCAAGGAGACCACAAGACACTCAAGACTTAGGGAAGGTCAGTTGGAATTTGGGTGATCAAAGAAATGTTCAGAAAACGAGGACAATTTTGGGCGAAAACAAGGATCAACGTAGGTGCAGAAGTGGCACCAGTGCTTTGCAACATAGACATAGAGAGGGCCTAGGTAGGGTGCAACCCTCTGTCAGCATACCAAAGGGTGCATTTGTCTAGGGAAAGAGCATTCCAACAAAAAATTTGAAAATAAGACTCAATTAAATCACTTCCTAGGTCTATTCTTGGTTGATTAAAGAAACAAGGGTAAATGAAAAAGGTAAAGAAAACATAATGGAAAAAGAAACCACAAAGAATCTAATCCAGATTTAAATAGGAATGCAACAAATTATAGATATAACTATATATATAGATATGGAACAGAAATAATATTTCATTTGATTACTATAAAATACTAAAATATGTTTACAAACAGAAATGGAAATAAACTAGCTAGGGTAATTGTAGCTTATCTCTGAGAAGAGATGTGGCAGCTACATGCCTCTGAGCTATGTTACAATGAGGCTCAAAGGCCTATTTATTATTGAGAAATAATGGAAAACCCTAAAAATCCAAAAACCTAACCCTAAAAGATGAAATACGAAACTGTGGGCCCTATTTTGGCAAATTGGTACATCAACTTCCCGGGGTCATAACTTTGGCATACGATCTCCGTTTGGCACGCACAATATCTTGCTAGAAAGATCTATCTGAGAAGTACAACTTTTGGAAGAGCAACACTGGTCCATGTGATGTTAGATAAGCCACACATACCCATATTATGCATATAAAATGCATGCTATATACATGTCCCAAGAATTTTAATATTCCTGCCTAGTAAAACCTTCTTAACCCAACGTTGAATGCTCTTAAGTAAATGCTTAAGTGGAAGCTAATAAATCATATCTTAATTATATTATACCTATAGACCTTCTTACCATCTGATTCACAACAAACTTGACCAATCATCGTCAATCGTGTCTCGCATAGCTGACATATTTAATTCAACGTTTGACTTTTGCGCAACCCAAATCTCCACCGTCAATCTGTCTCGTCCAATCCAATGGCTATCATGCAATAACTCGCACCAACTAGCCCAACCAATCTCCACCATCTATTTCATTTTCCTCAATCCAACGATGATCAACTAATCTCGTGCAATTACTAGCACGATGCATAACAGATCGAGGGCATTTGATAAAAGTGGTTTTACAATGCTATGTGTCAACCCCTCAGGTTAATTATGTGAATTTGTAAAATACCATTTACCACTTTGAGACCACACAAGATACTACTTACCGCTTTCATAGCCCGCTCCATTATTCTGCACATTTTCCACCCTTCTGTTGACACGTGCCTTGATGTGATCTATCCATTTCTTAACTTAATCTCCTACAATAAGATCTCCGCCATTCATCTTCCTTCGATATTATCCATCGATATGGTTGGTACGATGGTTTCCGCTCTTTGCTGTTTAATTCTTTCTACGTCTTTGATCTTCTGTGCATGACATGACTATTCAATGACTTTGCTCTGGGGCTCAACCAATCCATATCTTGCATTGAAGACTTCAACCACAGAACTAGGTTGAAGCATGGATTGGACGGAAACAATATCAGTCATGAAAATAGTGATCAATGCAATGATGAAGAAGATAGTTAACTTTCACCCATTACAAGGGATCATGTACGTGCTCATTTTCTTATTCCTTTCACTAATTTTGATATTTTATTGTTCTTCTGCTTAACTCCTTCCTAAACTTTGTTCTGCGTATCATTTAAATGCTACCACTCCTGAGCTTTAATTTGGTTATTCAATCAGATTCCAACATTGTATAATCATCGCAATACTCTTTTGTGCACTGTCCTCTCTCTCGGATTCTCTTTTAATTCCTTGCACACTTATGTTATGAAAATACTCTGATACTATGCATATTTAATAATTCAATTATACAATACAAACCACACAAACTCAGAAATTGCAGTTATATATTAATAAATAAATATTTACAAAATGAATTCCTTCTCGGCCTGATCTTCTATATCAGTGACCTTTTGACTCTACTTCACTCTATCTGCCCATAGGCTACAATCAATCTCCTCTCTTACCTATCTAATGATGATTCTCTCTTTTTATTCTTTTGAGGCTTATATTTTATACAAAATGTTTTGTTAACCAATTCTGGTTTAGATCCTTAATCTGCTCATCAAGTCCTAAAATCTCCCAATGGTCCCGTGGGATCTCAACAACTCAACTAAATCCTAAGGATTCTCTTTAATCCCCAAAATCATGAAACCAATTCCTAATCTAAGATTTACAATATTTCAAAATCTCTTAATGCTCACTAATCACTCATCATCACTCATGTTCTCCTACATTTGAGAGCATTTAAAAATATTCTCACAATATTTAATTAATTCCTATTCTAAATTAAAATCACATTAAAATTACATTAATTTAATTATTTTGGAAACCAACTCCCCTAAAACACAAGACCCCCTATGTCTACTAAAATACAATGATATTTCTAAGCCGGATGCTCTTGCATCAGACTCCCAAGGTTGAGAACATTCATGATCTCTAGATCATGTGTTCTCATATGTTGATAGAAAACCTTCAGGGTCCAAAACTTTAGTTTGTGGTTGTCTAAATGCTCTGTTCCTTTGTTGTTGTTGTATATTTGCTATATTTTGTTTCATCTTCCTCTCCTTGTCAATCAATTTCAAATTCTGATTGATCACTCTTCCTATTGCTATCAATCTCCTCCATCTGGACTAATTCATCATTAATTGCCATAATTCTTCAATCTCTATCTCTAGCACATCCTTGGGCTAGCACATACTCTGCCATTTGTTGCTATACTCTGTCCACTCATCTTCAAACTATTTTTCATTATATTCTCTTTGAAGTTGTCAGTTTCTTACTACTTCCCTTTCATCCTTACCCTCTTCTGACTTTCCAAACAACCTCTATCCAATATCTGAAAATTTACTTTCAAAAAATAAATTTTCCTCCAATTCCCCTTGTACTTGATTCCTCTGAAATACATCACTATGTTGTTCCTCAATTCCAACATATTTTCCTTTCTCTTCTTTGACAACACTCGGTAATTGTCCTTCACTTCCTTAACTGATTCTGATAATCAATTTAATTTCTTCAAGCATGATATCTTCATGCTTTTCATTTTCCTCATAAGCATGTTCGACCTGGCAACTTCTAGTCTTCTTCAGTTCTTAAACTGGCTCTTCAACTTGAGACATGTCTATCTCATTTTCATCAAATCTTGTAATCATAAAACAATTATCAAAATTAAAAATATAATGCCTCATTACCTTCTCCTTCTCTAGCAACATCTCAGTATGCTACTCTGATTTTTTCTTCTCTATCAGCACATCAATATGTTGATTCAACCTCTTCAAAGAATTCTCCAAAGGACTCTAAAGATTGTCAACAAGTCTCTCTTCCACACTATCTACTTCAATGATGTATTTCTTCTCTTGTCCACTATAGTGAACTCCTTCTTCTGCAATCACATTGTCATACTCTGAGTTTTCCAACAAATATTCCAGCAATTTAATTTCTCTTTCACACTTCATAAGTATTTCATCATCACTTATAATTCCTGCATTTGTACACAATTTATCAGTTTGAGAATTACAACGTTCAACGGTCTCAACTTTTGCTTCACATATCAGTTCTTCAGACTGAATTTCATCTCCTTCTTTCACAAGAAATTCTTCCTGTGTTGTAACAGCTTCAAAAATCAATGTATTACTAAATTATTTCTACTGCAATAATTCACGCTTTTCTCATTCAAGAGACATTCTCCATCATTCTTTACTTCAGAGTATTTATATTCTGAAAGATAGTCTTCTATATTTTTATTAGCTTCAAAATATTGCTCATCCTCTGGAAAACCTGTAATCACATCAAAATTATTAGATTCGAATATACAATGTTTCATATCCTCTTGCTGGTCTAAATTTGTCCAATAGTTCAGAAAATCATCAATAATTCCTTCTTCAGCAAAGTAAACTTCTTGCTGTCTTGAATTCACACAATGGTTCATAAGATCTTTCATAGATCTCCAATCTTCATCTTCACCCAGAAATTCACTCTGTTCTACTTCACAAATGGAAACTTCAATTCTAAGCTTAGCTTCTCTGAGTTTGTCAAATTCCAATTTAACATTCATTACTTGTTCAAGCTTCATCAGTTCTTGTGCTAACTACATATTCACCAGCTGATTTCTCCTCTATTGTAGCCTCTGCCACTTTACTTTCTTCCTTATGACATAACCATGATTTTAGTGTTTTTATTTATCTACAACATCTCCATCAATAACTTGAACTGCAATCTCAGCCTTCTCCCTCTCATATTCTTCTTCACTTAATTGTCTCTGTAGGCCATTTTCCTTGGAATCCTCTTTCTTCACCTTTGTTCTATTGTGGTCTTTCTCATAACCTTTTTTATCTCTAATATGACTATCAATAGTCATCTCCTTCTCTATCTTCATGAGTTTCTCACTCACTTACTATGAGCTTCACTAAATCCTCTGTAACAACAAGTCCTCCTTGCTATCACTTATCTCACCAAAATTTCCTCTATACTTGGCCTTTTGGAAAGTACTTGGTTCTCTATTCTCTCAAACCTCTTTGAGCACTTCTCTCTGCTCCTTCTAGGCTTCAACTCGTCTACACCTTTTAAGAACACAACTTTCCTCTTGTATTTTAATGACAAATGAAATACTAGGTTCTGGCCACCTCTTCTTTCACTCAGAAATTCTTACCAACTTCCTTTCATTTGTTGAGATACCTTCTTTTGTCTACAACCTGAATTCTACAACCATAATATTCAAACCAAATTAAAAAAAAACATATCATCTCACCTTCAGGATCACTGCATGATCTTGTTCTACCATTCACCTGCACTTTGAATGGATTGTTCTCTGTTTCTTTGCATCAACAAATTCTGCTACACTTTATCTCTGTGTGCCTATTGTTTGTCAGATTTAAAATATGATCTCCTCTTACCTGTATACATACCTTCAAAACATAACTATGTTCTAAATTTTCTCAACGAATTTTCCACGCAGAATATCCTTGTTGAGCTCCAGTACCAAATGATGTAGCCTAAGCTGCACATACCCACAATATGTTAGAAAATTATATATTACAGAGCAATGGAACACATAAAATATTGTAGAAATATAACCGCATCGACACCACGAAGCTGAGCGGCTTGGCGCCTTCGACACTGAGGAGCCCGAGAACGCCGACCGCTTGAAGC
>Ga0068618_1000352_pt1 | contig 12438 bp, 16 predicted proteins | sample InSIn2SAF170_2_FD_77423 | JGI IMG/M metagenome (GOLD analysis project Ga0068618, IMG submission 77423) | Clean room microbial communities from NASA Spacecraft Assembly Facility at Jet Propulsion Laboratory, Pasadena, California, USA -... ...
AGCTGAACCGACGCCAGCGTGAATTCCTGCAGCAGTTCGCAGACCTATAGACAGGCTCCCGTAAGGTCTGTTCCTCTGGACTCCTCTGTCTTTTCCCCTAGATTCTGGTACAATATTGGAAGGTTTGGCGAATTTAGCTCAGTTGGTTAGAGCGCCGGGTTGTGGTTCCGGAGGTCGTGGGTTCGATCCCCATAATTCGCCCCAAAGGTATTTATAAAAGCACCGCTTGCATAGCCCTTATGGGAATGTGGAAGCGGTGCTTTTCGATTCTATTACGACGAAATAGTGCTGTCGAATCCTATGTTATACTGTAGGCATTATGGCGCAAAAAACGGCAAAAAAAGTTTTAAAACATCATGTGTTGCTGGCCACAATAATTACTGCAGGTTTGATTTTCGTCATTCTCTGTATTATTGTCGTGGTACTCCGGCTATCAACTATAAATAAGACTGATAATAGCTCTCATGCAGCACAAGGACAAGTAGACTCTTCAACTGATGAGAACAGGGCTATTGCGGCAGCGCTAATCATAGATTCTGTAGATATATACAAAGCTCGAACGCGACAATATCCGTCTACTGACAGTGCGAAATTCGTTAGTCAAATCGGCTCCCTCAACGATATTAAGCTCAACTCTTCCATCGCTGACGGCCTGACAGACAACCCGGCTCTGCCGCACTATTCAAACCCGGATGCTATGCGTCTTCATGCTTGTGAAAATACTGACTCAGGAACAGTAACCGGAATCGAAATATATTATTACCAGACGAGAAAAACGCGAATAGAATCGACTGGAAGCGGGTGTAGTGGAAACCAGGAGACATCTCATCTTGCAGATGTATGCAAAGAATTCACTAGAATCGCAAAAATTGATGATGGCGGTATTTGTGAGGTGAGGGCAGCGCTTGATAATTGAGGCTCTCCTTCACGCAAACACGCTAGTTCTAACTTCCTTCACTATCCGGCCCCACGGTATTTTGATTGTACCGCTTTCGTACTCCTTACGGGAATATGGAAGCGGTACTTTTTGATTTTCTTCTATTATTTTACATCGTATCCTTTAATGGGAACCATTATAAAATGTTGAAAATTATTAATAAAGATGTTATATATAAGTCTACTTAGCAGGCTTTGCTAAGTAAGCAATTTGTATCAATGGTGATACACGGTGAATAGGGGGACGAGTATGCAATCAGTAGAGGACGCCTCCTCGCGCGGGAAACACCTGCGCCGTGCGTTAGGTGGCGATACCGTTAAATTGGCGATTCCTACTTGTAGGTACTGTGGTGCATGTTTACTGCCCCCAGAACTCTCAACAGGGTATGTCTGCGAATCTTGTCGCTGCCTGGCACTAAGTTGCGGGTCCGTAGCCATATAAAAACTTGCATTAATACGCAAAGTATCGTATGGTTTTCACTAAGCAGGCACACGCCTGTGGATAGTATCGAGAGAAAGAGCGCATCATGAGCGTTGTCGACATCTCCGCCGTGGAGATGGTTCCTGGTCTTGAACTGACGAACAAGCAGATGCTCGACGAGCAGCTTTGGGAGCGACTCGTCAACCGAATCGTCGAGGACGAGGGGATCGAGCGGCACCTCGCCGAGCGCATCATGGATCAGGCCCTGGCCTTCCTCTCCCTCGTCAAGTACGAGCCCGACGGAAAGTTCAATCCGTCGGAGCTCGTCGACATCGGGTGGCACACGTTCATCCTCTACACGAAGCCCTACGCGGACTTCTGTCGGGAGCTGACAGGTCACTTCATCCACCACAACCCGACCGACGTCCCAGGCGTCGACTACTCGGACAACGGTGGTCCGACGGCAACCGTGGACGCCCTCAAGCGCCATGGCATCACTGTCGACGATCCGCTGTGGGCGCACTTTCACGAGGGCGACTGCAGCAACTGCAACGGCGGCCAAGGCTGCCAATGCGGGTCGTGCAACTACTGACATAGTCGCACGCACCTCCCGGTCTGTTGTCACGCGAAAGCGAGGCAGCAGACCGGGAGACAACAACCCTTAGACATTATAAATATATGCAACAATTAATTAATTGGAACGAAGCCTACGGTAGCGGTAAAGATTACGCAGTTTTATATACTGCTGCTTTATCAGAACTTATCGAAACGGTTCCACAGGATACAGGAAAAAAACACTTAGACGTCGGATGCGGTACAGGTCAAATGAACCGTGACATGTATCATCGAGGGTATGAGACCGTAGGCGTTGATCCTTCGAATGTTGCTATTAGATTAGCACAAAGTTCTGTAAGTAATAGTGACGGTCGTATAACGTTCATAGCCGGGGATATATTCAGTCTTCAGGAACAACGATTCGACCTCATCACATGTAAATACGTGTATACGTTTATAACAGATAAAGAAGCCTTTCTTACTAGGGTCTCGGAGCTACTTGTCAAAAAAGGCGTATTCGTCCTTATTAGTCCTAATATGCTTACGCTAAATGATGATAAGAAGTCCATAGGTCTGCCCGATGAGGATGTTTTTGCTCAGTTATCAAAGCATTTTATCACTCAAAGGAAATTAAAGGATAGGGATATATACTATTTCTGCATGCATAATTAAATCGTAATATATAAAAGCACCTTGGAGGTGCTTTTTGTTGCCATTGTAAAACACAGATACAGGCCACTCTTAATAAGGTTATACTATAGCTACGAAGGAACTCATATTTTCAAGCAGTAATGCAGACAAATTTAGTGCCGCATCAAAAATATGTGCAAAATAGGGTATCCAGCTATCTCAAAAGGTATCGGACTTTGATGAAATACAAGGTGAAGATCCTTCACTGATAGTTACAAATAAGGCAAAGAAAGCTTCCAAGTTAGCTGGTGCGCCTGTCGTAGTGAGTGATGACAACTGGGCAATACCGGCACTTAAGGGTTTCCCAGGGCCGTATATGAAATCTATCAATCATTGGTTCTCAACCGATGACTTCCCGCATCTTACGAGCAAACTAGAAAATAGATCGATATATCTTAATAGCTATCTCGCATTTCAAGACCAAGAGCGAACTAAAATCTTTATGTATCAGTTTTCTGGAACGCTACTTATGGAAGCGAGAGGAGAATACGGCCAGTCAAGCTCAAAGATAGTAACAATGAATGGTGATAACGGAAAGACGATCGCTGAAATATATGATGCAGGAATAGAGAACGATAACCGTGACAATGTATGGATATCGTGGCATGAGTATAGAAAATGGTATGTTACAGTTGCTTCTAACTAGCAAGTCTACGGCTAACCCACCTCCTTTTACCTGGCAGTACTAGTTCTAACTTCCTCCACTATCCGGCCCCAAGGTATTTTACAGAGGTACCGCTTGCATACCCAGAATGGGAGTATAGAAGCGGTATTTTTTGTGTATGTGCTATTGCACTAAAGTGGTACGATTAAGCTCATGCGCAGACTCGTAATTTTCGGAGATGGACTCACTCACCCCGCCAAGGATGGTGTTTCGCAGCATGTAATAAGTTTATTACTTATCTTGGCAAAGTATCAGTCGGTTATTGAACCAATACTAGTTATGTGTGATCGCGGAACTATTGGGATCGAGAATCTTCAAAAGCTGCCTTTCAAAATTATCCTCGTGCCGCATGCAACATACTATTCCTATGATGACATGAGCACTATTGTGTCTGAACTTAAACCTGATATTATCCAAACGTATAGTAACTACTACGCTCGTCTTATCCTTACTCGCTATTCTGTCGAAAACGGTGTTCCTTTATTTATGGAGCACCATGACGTCGACAATGAATTTGCACGGAACTACGGTCTTGAATCGATTGACCAATCTTTCCAAAAAGAAGTCATCGAAATTGCTTCCTGCAACAGGACACTTTCATTTGATGATGAGACCGTATTACGTAAAGCCGTGCCTCACCGCGCTACGACATTTTTCAGCCTTGCGACGGGTATTCTGGACGACTATGTCGATGCACGGTTAGATAAAAAGCAAGCCAATACAATCCTTTTTCTAGGAAACGGTGCCTTCCCTCCAAATAGGGAGGCAATTGAATACATCACCAATGTTTTAGCGCCGAAACTGCCAAAGCTGACATTTCATATTGTAGGGCGCTTGACGGATACGATTGGTGAGTCGGGCAACGTTGTAGGGCACGGTATGATTGATGACCTAAGGCCATTAGTGTCGCACGTATCGTACGGTATTGCGCCGCTATCTCATGGATCCGGGCTTAAGACTAAAAATTTAACGTATTTGAGCGCCGGGATGCCTGTCATAGGGACACCCCTTTCGTTCAGGGGTTACCAAAAGAACCGGAATTTTATACGCGTTTCAAAGCGACTTTTCCCATATGTTTTATGGTTTATGGTCAAAACGTACAGCGGCAAACGCGCAGCATTGGCGCGGCAATACTTCTTAGAGAATTATAGTGAGGAAAAACTAGCGCGGGCGTTACTTCTTAAATACGAGCACATCGCACATGACCCGTATGTTACCGAGGAAAACTCACGGCCAATTACTCATGATGACTCTATGCTGCCCTGGCTGAAGGAGTATAGGGAGCAGAATAATCAAATTGTAAAGAACGCGGTGTATATTCATTTCACGCAGTAATCATAGTCCAGGCTTTTTCGACCATATATTTTGAATCATCGTGTGTTAATTGCGCCAAGGCCTGATCGTACGTTAACCATTCGTTTTCAAAATCCTCATTATCCTCACGCATCGGAGTTGGCGCGAGATTATCAGCCCGCTTGGTAAGAAAGTAGTGGACTGTCTTTTCGTAGCGGTTGCCGTCTTTCCAGTCGAATTCGAACGTAGTGCTGTCAATAAAATCTATGATGTTAACGTTGTATCCCGTCTCTTCCAGCATCTCGCGAATACAAGTCTGTTCTGGCGTTTCACCGGCTTCTATTGTACCTTTTGGTAATTCAATGGTTTGCTGGCTACCCCACTTGATAACAAGGAACTTTCCTTTGTGAAAAAGCACGCCACCGGCTGATACTTTCTTAATAATGTCGGGATTATCTCCGCTCATGCGCTATCTTCTCCTCGATTTCGTGCTTTATGTTCTCTAATGTTCCTCTACCGTCTATTGTATAGAGTTTTGGTATGGCTCTGTAATATTCACAGGTGTATTCTAAAAAACGTTCGTTAATCCATAGCCTGTCTCCGGAAACTCGTTGCTTGCGTAGGAACGACTGCTCAAGTGGAGTATTTATGTATATCGTCAAATCTGGTTCGATAAGTCGACCATTGATACGTGCCGAGTTATATTCCGTACTGAGCGCAGCGAGGGTATCCGCATTGTTCAGCCGATCGTACGCTGATTGATAGGCAAGGGTGCTCAAATAATATCGGTCGAATATAACAATATCGGCCTTCGTTTGCGTTGCCCGCTCTGTTTTGAGGTAGTCGCTCGTAATTATTGATTCTAGGGTAAGTCCTATGTGTGACTGTGGGTCGTTTGGGAGGATTTGTTCGACGCGCTCAATAGTTGCTCCTGGCACAATAAGCGTATCCTTAAGTGTCGTTTTGCCAGAGCCCGGGATGCCTTCCAGGGCAACGATAAAAGGCTTAGTCATTGCCCAGCTTAATGAAAGTACTAAAGTTTCGGGCCTTTTCGGATCTATCGGAAGGAATGTGTACGCCGTTGTATGCGCGAAACAGATTAGTAGCTCCACTATCCCTATAAAAATGGTAAGGGTCAAAACCGGCGGCGTATCCCGATAGTGTTTCGAATCCTAGCTGCTGCATGATGGGCCGGGAAATCGACCGACGAATTGTTGGTGATGGCCCTCCCTCCGCTTGTCCGCAAAATAATCGGTCAAAGAGCATATCTGGATCGTCAGTGGGGATAGGGCTATCACTACGGGCTTGAATCATTGATATGTATGTGTGTGAATCAAAATGCTCGAACACAAGGGGCTGCACGCCCAGTGCTCGTTGCACTATGTAGATATTTATAGCGTCCGGGTAACGCGTGAGCATGTAGCCGTACGTATCGAGCCAATCCCTTTTAGAAGGAAGGATGGGGTCAAGGAGCTGGGAATGTATCCCCGCCTTGTCTAGAAAGTCGACGACGTGATGTGCTTCGGGCAAGATCTCGGGTTTTATGATAATGAGGCCAAGCTGGCTGGGCGCCTCGACCAAAACCTTCGGTACTGTTTCACATTCCGGGCCACCCTCAGTGATGAGTGCCTTTATTAGGAAGGCGCTCCGTTGTTCGACTGGCATTTGCTGTACCGCTTCGATATCAATACCCTGATTGTCGAGGAAATTCTTCACCAGCTCCGCCGTGTCGACCGTATCATTAAACGTTGCCTTTTCAGGAAGGAAGGTAGTATGTGACGCCAGACGGTCTCCAGATGAGCGTTCCATTTGTGTTATAATACAATAAATATCGTATTATAACAATCTTATGACCAAACACGTTACCTATAATTCCGAGCTACCGAGCCTATTGGCACGAGAGATTATGAACATACATAAAAGTGCTGGTGTTCATTTTATTGGTATTTGGGGTGCGTCTGGTACGGGCAAGTCTACGCTATCTAAAAACCTGCAGCGCCTGCTCTCCGATTCTGCGGTTTTGAATATCGACCAATATTTATCTCCAGATCTGGTAGACGGCTCCTTTAACCATGTACCACCGATGGGCGAGCCGTACCTAGAGGGCCTCGACCCTAATATATGGGACCAGACTTTGTTACGTGAGCACCTGCTGCTCATAAGCGGGAATAAACCAGCGGAAATGCCGATTTTTGATAATCGTCTCCGGAAGAGGGTAGGTTATAACACCTTTACTCCTAAGTCGCTCGTTATTTTAGACGGTGCCTATTCGCTAGAAAACGTTGTATCCTCAAAGATACTGATTTCCATCATGCTAGTAGTACCTTTTCACGACCGTTTTATCAGGAAACTAGTGAGAACGTATCACGTAACCGGGCGCCGGGATCTCGACGAATCGATTACACGTTATATCACCCGGACAGAGCCTGCAGCAAAGTTCTATGAGAACAAGTACAGCATGTCGGTAGATGTCGTAGCTAAAGGACGCTCGAGGCCACATGAAGAGTTCAGTCAGTATATGCAGGAGGAGTGGATTGGTCAAGAAGGCTACAGGGATATTGTGCCGAAAGTAGCATTTGGTGATCTTCATGAGGGAGAGCGGCTAACGCTCTATGAGTATGGAGATCATAGCGGAGCTATCCTTATGTACTTGCTCAACGATCGCAAAGTTTTTGATACACGCATTGATAGAAAAGCATTGAGTATCCTTTTGTCGTACTATGACTAAGCTACTATGCTCTCAACTAATATATGGTAGTTCGAACTTCCTTCACTATCCGGCCCCAAGATATTTTACAGAGCTGCCGCTTCTATGTCCCTTATGGGAATATGGTAGCGGTGCTTTTCGTTTGAATCATACTCGTCATCGGTCGTATACGTAAGTGTAATGAGTGGGATTAGTATTAATCTAGGGAATCTTGATAGTAGATATAACGAGCCGGCAGATGTACCCGCAGCAATTGCAGGTCAAGCGACAACGGAAGCTGGCCATTATCCTTCAAAATGAAAGTACCGCGCTCGGCACGGAACTTTCATCCTTCCGAGCGCGGCTTAACCGCACAAGAACTACCAGTAGAGGAAACGGTCGAACATGTCGTCCGTCATGACCTTCAATGACTTCTGGGCGCTGGTCACGGCGCCGAGCAGGTCGTCCACGTTGTCGTTCCGCATCACGTCGGTCTCATCGAAGAGAATCTCAACGGGAACGGTAGCGGGAAGCATCATTGACTGGCGGATTGCGGCAGCGATCTGCTTGGACGCATCCGGGTGAGCAGTCGCGGCGATTTCCGCCCGAAGACCCACTGCCGGATCCTCCGACTGGTGTAAATCGGTCACGATCTTGGCCGTGTGGCCCATTGCAGCCTGTGCGATGATCTCGAAGACGTCCCTGACAAGGCGTGGCTCGCCGAAGTAGGCCGGGCCAATGATGAAGCGGACCTGGATGTCGCTCACGAACGAACCTTTCACTAGTTGAATTGAGACGGTACTGTCCCCATTGAAGGAGACAATAAATATTACAATACAGTAAAATGATTAATATGTCAAGGTAAAGATCCGTTCGCTCGTAAGTATGATGATTTAAGCTAATTTGTCTTATATACGCTTTCGGATTGAAGAACTTTGGCTCGGCCTAATGCTAATGAATTAAAGTGTTTACGGCTCAATATTCTACGTTCATACGAGGACACTCGTTCGAAGATCCTCGACTATCCGGCCCCAAGATATTTTACGGAGCTGCCGCTTCTATGTCCCTTGTGGAAACATAGAAGCGGCACTTTTTTGTATGCTGTAAACATTGATACAATAAAACAAATGACTACCCATAATTTACAGCTAGCAGCAGCTCCGTTCACTGCGATTAAAAGTGGTCAAAGAACAATTGAATCCCGCATATATGATGAAAAACGGCGTCTTATACAGTTAAGAGACTCACTGGTCTTGACTGATCGTGAGAATCCTAAAGAAACGGTAACGGCAACGGTGATTGGACTACTTGTGTACAAGACCTTTCATGACTTGTTTAGCCATAATGAACCAACGAAGTTCGGTGGACCTTCTGTTGAGTGGCTCGAAAACCAGATTTCTGAATTCTACTCCGTTGCTGATCAAAATGAAAACGGGGTTATCGGCATAGAGTTCATTCTTTCTTAGCACGGTAGCTTCTCTATTCCTTACTGGAAAAAGGTGACGGTGCTTTGTTATCTCGCTTTATCAAATCCTGATTATATTCGCTATGTTGCAAAACGAAGGGTGGTCCGTCGGGTACTGTCAGAACAAGCCCAACACTGTTAATGCAAGCACGGCAATAATAGCATATGAAATAATTGCCTCTAGATGAAACGTTCTTGGTTTTTCTGTCGTTCCCTCCAGGCTCGCTATCTTCTTATTGAGCTGAATTACTTTGACTGTAAGCCAGGCCCCGATGAACAACAGGTAGACTGTCAGAAAGACTTTTATATAATAGCCAGGGAATAGGAGGGCTACAAACGACAAGTAATAAAGCAGGGCGGTTACCAGGGTGCCAATCACAAGTAGTATTCCAACTGGAATGCCGAGCATATCTATTGAGCCATGCCTTGACGGGCCACTGAATAGTCCGATTATACTTTCTTTATCGAAACCAAACGCCTCACGCCGCCGCTTTTTCAAGTCATCAAGTAGTATTTGTTGTGAAGACAACGAGGCGGATTGTGCGGCTGTTGGGATAGCGGGCATTTGGTTCGTTGTGGTATCACTTGTCTTGCGTCCATACGATATGTCGCTAGCAGTCGCAATTATCTCAAATTCCTCGAATCCCTCTTGCAGAAGCTTTTGCTTAGCTTCGTAGAACTTCATGTTCGTAGCGTCGTATGCCGTTAGTGATTCTAGCAGCCGCTCATTTCGCGTCATGTCGTCAGTATAGCACGGCACTAGACGCCTTATGTGGGTATGCTGATTCTAACTTCCTCCATTATCCATACCCCCAAGGCATTCTACAGCGGTGCTTCTGGTTGGAGTAGTAAGAGGGCGGACGACTGGATACTGGGCAGTATGCTACGTTTGCTAAAATCAATATATGAATGAAATCACTCAAAGTAAAGTTAAGTTACAAATCCGATGGCTCATAGGTCCGTTTATCGGCGTATTAATCATTCTTTCGTTTGTGGGCTTAGTTGCCCACGACAAATGGCATCGAACTGCGAATGGCGCTAATTCATGGACGGATTGCTACCACTACTTCATTGACGGCGGTAAGGCTTCACGTATAAAAGAATTGCCGTCAGGAAAATCAGAGTGCTCATTACCTAATAGTAAGACTTTCACGGACTGAGAGATACACAGTGGATGTGCCCCAATGTTCTCCATGTAAGCAAGTTCAATCATTCTAACTTGCTTTACGATCTGGTCTGTTTGTGCCGTAATGTATTATATTGTTATGGTTAAGAAACACAAAGATGAAACAGGCTCAGTGCAGGCGGTACTAATAATAGCCGTTATTATTATAATTCTCAGCACGTTGGGATACATTTTTGGCACGAGATTTCTTGCACCGAAGGCTCAAGCACCGCAATATATGAATTCAGGCACACGAAGCATGCGCGATTCTTCAAGTAATGCTACACCCAGTTCGGAGCAAAACCAGGCAGATACTCAGCGAAAGATCGATGCAGAACGTTTCATTAGTGCAGTTGTTAATTACCAGTCTGATAACCGCGGCCAGGTTCCTTCTGAAGGTTCTTTAGAATCAGTTGTAAGTGAATATATTACGAAGGACGGTAGCAGCTTTAGCGACCCATCTGGTAAGTCATACGGTTTTGTTGCCATGCAGCCGGTAGCGGCAGGGCAACTATACTATCGAGAAGGCGTTGTATGTAACGAATCAGACTCAGGCTTCTTGCCAGGTACGAGCAGGCAAGTTGGTGTGATTGTGAAGCTCACGAAGGATTATTATTGTACTAATACGTAATTGCTGCTTCACCACATAAATGCAGCGTATAAGGTAATCCTAATTCAAATCTCCTCCACTATCCAGCACCAAGGTGGCTTACAATGGTGCCGCTCACATACTCCCTTTGGTATATGGAAGCGGTATTTTGTATACAACTAACTCGCTGTACAACATAGTCATATATCTTTTCTTAAATCATTGGCTTTAACGATTGTTGCTCAAAAGTTCTCGTTGATCGCTTCTTTAGAAATCAACTTGATAAGCAACAATACGAAGTATTGCTACCTACTGTAAACACGTTTTCTTATGTTTACTATAGATATGAACCAGTCAATTAATTTGTAAACAAGCGTATCGTCGGAGTTTTGACACCGTGAGTGTTGATCCTTCGGATATAGCTATCAAATTAGCCAAAAACTCTGTAAGTAGTAAAGTTATAACTTACGTTCGACGATCGACTGTTGGCGGTATTATGCACGTGGATAGAATACCTTTCAGCCAAGACATTTCAGTTTGTTTCTTCCGCATGCATGAAAAAGGCCACCGCCTGCTGGACTCCTTGTGGGAGTCATGTGCAGACGATGGCCGTACCTGTTTGGTCGGACAGGCAGCCGGGTGGGGCAGGGCAACTCGGTAAAGTGCTCTGCCGTGACTCTATCTGCAGTACAGATGCGAGCGCGGTGTACGCACGCAGATTCGCCTTATTCCGCATCCTAGGACGTGGAATACGACTTCACAATCTGCGCTGCGATCCGATCCCACTGCCAGTCCCTGTAGTAGTACATGGGGTTTGGCCGTTGAACCTGGATTGCCACTTCAATCATCAGTCGCTTGTCCCGGTTGGGGATGCGCACGAGGCGATCGTAGAACGCGTTGGTCGCATGCGTCCGGTCGAGGGTCTGAGCAAGAGTTCCCCACCCCTGAGTCCACTGCTGCTGGAACAGGCCGTGGCTTTGTGCGTCACAACAAGCGTTGTTCTTCAGTCCCGATTCCTGGATCGCGGTCGCAACTGCAATGGCGATGGTGTGGTCGCTCAGCCCGCGCTTGTTTCCAATTGCGACGATGAGCCTAGCGTTTGCCTTGCGCTCAGCGGCATCTACCGCCGTGAACTGGGCGAAGTATGCAGACGCGTCTGCATCGGTGCCGGCCGGTGCGTCTGCATCCGCTCCGGTCTGAGTGCCCCAATCGTTGAGGGCAATCTTCTGGGGCTTTGCTTTGCTCGACGCGGCAAACGTCTGGACGTTGGCAGGTTTTCGTGACATTACGTCAGGGAATCCAGCGCTGAACGCCGTAGACCCCGCCGTGATGAGACTGATGGATGTCAGCACGAGGATGGCGTTGGCGAGTATGACGCTGACGATCCTGTTCGGCCTTGTTGTGGTTCGCTTTCGAGTACTATCGAACGGTCGTACTGCTGAGGCCCGCTTTGTGAGAAGGGAGGGAACTCTGGGAAGGGCAAACGCAAGCGACACGATTTCTCCTTAAGGAATCGACGGTGCAAGGGTGGTGGTGATAGAGCCAGGTTGTGAATGAACATGTACATCAGGAGCCGGGGTGACCGCATCATGATGAGAGGTGGTGCACTGGTGACTGATCCGGATTTTTGTCCGGTATCGCCGCTTCTCACAAAGCTTTGCCTGTGATTGTAGCGAAGGTATCGGATAAAAATCTATTGCCATAGAGCGGTATGCTCACGTGTATAAGCATAAGATTTACTTCATAGAGTGTAACATAATAATAGTAATTTGTCAATAAGCTAACGGGTAGGACCTCCCCTGACTACTTTGACATTGCGTCTGGAAGAACATACCATAAACAATGAAACATGAGCATGAATGAAACCCTATCTGAACGTCCCCCAGAAGTCTGGAGGATTGCCGAGCATGGCGCTCTATGGCAATAGATTTTTATCCGATACCTTCGCTACAATCACAAGCAAAGCTTTGTGAG
>Ga0068618_1000353_pt1 | contig 12415 bp, 16 predicted proteins | sample InSIn2SAF170_2_FD_77423 | JGI IMG/M metagenome (GOLD analysis project Ga0068618, IMG submission 77423) | Clean room microbial communities from NASA Spacecraft Assembly Facility at Jet Propulsion Laboratory, Pasadena, California, USA -... ...
AGGCAGTGTCTGAGCATTTGAAAGAGAAAGTGTGAAAATGTGATATCTCAAGGATATGTTGTCTCTCATTTGTTGGTTGTAAGGATGGAGAACCACCAGACCCATAATATTGTGTTCCCAAGATGACTCGAAAGGATTGACATCTTTCGATTGGTGGAACGAAGGGGAACGTAATGTTGGAAATAATACTGAGAGGGGGGTGAATCAGTATTATCAAGTCAATTATTTTTAATTTCATACAAAGACTTGTATGCGCTAGTTCAGTTAGTTAGAACAACATATATACACAACTTCCGTTAATTATACTCGCGTATAACTTGCAGACTTATAATTTAATATATTCTTCAGATGTTGATCATTAATCTGTGTGTCAGAACCATATATGTAGTAACCAGGAACAAAAAAATAGAGCAGACAGTCACACACAAGAACACAAGATACAAGGTGGAAACCAATGTGGGTGAAAACCACTTGCTGCAATTCGTCTCTATCTTTCTTCAATTATAAACTTCTTTTTACAATGTTCCTGTACTGGTGCAGTCTTATACTAGTATGCAGGCTGCAACATGCAAAAGGCTACAACCTTCTCCTGTTCTCTAGCTTCTCCTAGAAGGGAGCTACAACCCCCTTAGCTCTTGTACTAGCTGAGGTACTAGTACGTAGGTGCTGACCTACAGAAGGCTACAACCTTCTCTTTACTTCCAGGGACCACGTTTCAGAAATTTTCAGACTAGATCCATGAATAACATCAATCAAACATCAAGTATATCTGCATCAACCAATCTCCTTTGTACAACCCAATGCTGAATCAAATAATCACTTCTGTGAATGCTGTAACCAGTCTACAATAACAGTAACCAAACACCAATTTTAAACCCAAAAAACTGCAACAATAAACAGAAGTAGCGAAACAATTTTTCATGAAACATACGCTACTTCAATATGCAGGAACTTGCGTATATACGCATCTGTATTAAGGCCAACCAGCGTATATGGTTTCTTCACTCGCTGAACCTACGTGTATATGCACTTCTGAAGTGCCGAACCTGCGTACAGATTTATAAAAGATAATTTACTCTTTTCACTTAATCAGGCAATAGTTATACCCAGATTATCAGATTTATAGATCTAATCATGCACTAAATATAACAAATCAAAAATCACATAATGATACTACTTGAGATGTGACCCATCAATAGAACTTATCCATCTTGTAGCGCTCAAGTTCCCCCTTGATTCAAATCCAGCTATGTACCACAAACCAATCACCAGTATTCTTTCTTCTCATAAGATATTCAATGCTTGTGTCCTCCCCTTGCCAAATGATCTCCTTCTCTTTTTATAGTCTTAGGCCTTACTCAAACCATGATCCAAAACCATTGAGAACCAATACTAGGGACCCAAAACTTGGGTTCAATAGTTCGGACGTCCAAAACCATAGGTCCAAATACCATGGACCCAAAAATAAGCTTTCCCACATGTACACACTTCTTCGTGCATGAAAGTGCGTGCATATGCATACACAACTTTTGATTAGCAATCTCGCGTGTATATGTGATCTGGTTAAGAGGAACCTGCATATATGCATTTTTCTTCCATTTTGAGAGCTTGAACTATGATCTGCCATCTGAGTGAGTTGCCATCAAGGACAACACCTGTGCCATAGTGCCAAACCTGTGTCATAATGCCAACGATCCCCCCCTTGGACTTGATGGCAACCCCAAATCAATCAAAGTCATTCTCCCCCTTTGACATCAAGGGCAAAGGGTTATGTCTCCCCTGAGTACACGCTGAAATCTCTGCTCTTCTATGCTATCCATGCTCCGCCTGACTGTAGGCAAGGCCTGCAGAAAAATGGTCTATAAGAAATAACATGACTCTATACATCATAAGCAACCTTCCTATCACCAAAGACTCATACATACATCCGTCTCCCAACCAAGTGGGGATACACCAAGGATTTACACATGATAAAACACAAACATTACATCATCCATCCTAGGCATAGTGGGGAAACTAAGATAGGCCGTTACATGACCTTGATAAGAAAAGAAATACATGACATAGAGATTAAATATCTACAGCAAGACTATGATAGTTATCAACAACTATCATCAGTAGAATCTATCAGTCATCATTCAGACCAGTAACCATGTTCTCCTTCTACATCTGTTCCACCTGAAATCAAAACAATTGTGAAATTGAACCAAGATCTTTCTAAGATAATGCCAATAATGCATTATTAGAAGAATATATGCCCCCCCTGAACCTGTGCCATATGGTCTTTTTCAGACCCATCTCAGACTCTTTTCATCCTGAGCCAGGCCCACTGTTTGTCTTCAAACAAACACATAGATGGCTGTAGCCATAGAAACCGGTGTATGTACGTGGATTCTGCGCATGAAACTCACGTACAACTATTAATCTCTGAAACAGACAAGTTTTAACAACAAGATGATGCATCGGCTACTCCTAGCTTCTGTCTGAGGTATTCAAATGTTTCCCTGGGTAGTGGTTTGGTGATTATATCAGCAACCTATTCCTTAGAGGGAACATACTCCAGTTTGACCTTTTGTTCAAGCACTTGTTCCCGGAGAAAATGATATTTGATAGGTATGTGCTTGGTCTTTGAATGCATGATAGGATTCTTTGAAATACTGATTGCACTTGTATTGTCACAAAAAATGGAGATAGGTGGAGTACAAGTGATTTGAATATCTTGCAATATTTGCATCATCCAAAGGAGTTGTATGCAGAAAGATGCAGCAGCTACATATTCTGCTTCAACTGTAGATAATGCAATTGAACTTTGTTTCTTGCTGAACCAAGATACTAATCTAGGACCCATGAAGAATGCACCACCACTAGTGCTTTTTCTATCATCCACGCTTCTTGACTAATCTACATCTGTATATCCATGAAGTGTGAGATCTGTACCTCTAGGATACCATAAGCCATAGTTTTGAGTTCCTTGAAGGTACTTGAAAATTCTCTTAACTGCCTGAAGATGAGTTTCCTTTGGATTTTCCTGAAACCTACCAACTATTCCCACTGCATGCATAATGTCTGGTCAGGTACCTATTAGATAGAGTAGACTACTAATCATGGATCTATAGGTTGGTTGATGTACTGTTGCTAATTCATCATTTGTGCTAAGGTTGCATCCTATTACCATAGGGGTACATACTGCTTTCAAATCCTCCATCCCATATTTCTTCAAGATCTGCTTGAGATACTTGGTTTGTGATAAAAATATATCGTCTTTGTTTTGTTGAACTTGTAAACCAAGAAAATATGTGAGCTCACCAAGTAGGGACATTTCAAATTCTTTTTGCATCACCAAGGATAAGTTTTGACTCATGTCTTCTTCGTTGCTACGAAAGATGATATCATCAACATACAAAACAAGTATTAGCAACTTATCATTGTCAATTTTTATATATAGATTGCTATCTGTTGATCCTTTTGTAAAACCTTGTTGATGGAGATACTTATCCAAATGATAATACCAAGCCCTTGGAGCTTGTTTAAGGCCATAGAGAGACTTTTTGAGTTTGCATACAAGTTTTGGATCATTTCCAAGGACAAACCCATCTGGTTGCTCAATATACACTTCTTCATCCAAATCTGCATTCAAAAAGGCAGATTTCATGTCCATTTGAAATACTTTGAAATTATGTACTAGTGCAAAAGTTTCTTCAAATTCTATACCTTCTTGTTGTGCACACCCTTTACAAACAAGTCTGGCCTTGTTTCTAATAACATCTCCATTTTCATTCAGCTTGTTTTTGAATATCCATGTTGTCCCTATGGCATTATTATTATTTGGTCTAGGGACCAACTCCCAAGTGTTATTCTTTTCAATTTGCTCTAGTTCTTCATTCATAGCCTTGACCCAACATTCATATTTGCATGCCTCACTTACATTTTGTGGTTCAGTGGAGGAGAGCAAAGCTAGATAGCTTGGAGCTTCTGAAATGGTTCTTCTTGTTTGTAAACCTGCCTTGTTCTGCCGAAAAATTTGAGTTTCTAGATGATTCTTCTGAATGTACTTGGATGGAGTCTTTTCTTCTCTCCTTATCTCTTCTTCTGGTGCCTCATGAGTTTTTTCTTCATCATAAGTCTGATTTGATGTTGAAGGATAGTCCTCATCATCTTCAAAATCTTCGGATTTTACTTGCCTAGGAATGTTTCCTTCTTCATCAACCACTACATCAATAATTTCAACAATTTTTCCAAGTCTTTTATTGTAACACTTATTTTCTTTGCTGTGCGGAGAGTAACCAAGGAGAATACCTTCATCTGCTCTAGGTTAAAATTTGCCAAGGTTTTCATCAGTCTTCTTGATGTAGCATTTGCTTCCAAAAATTTTGAAGTATTTTATTGTGGGAGTCTTACCATACCAAAGTTCATGAGGAGTTTGAGTGCTATTTACCTGGACATTTGTCTTATTGAGAATAGTAACTACAGCAAATGCAGCTTCACCCCAGAAGATTGCGGGAGTTCCAGATTCATCAAGCATAGCACAAGCCATTTGTTGAACTGTTCTATTTATTCTTTCCACTACTCCATTTTGCTGAGGAGTCCTTGCAGTAGAGAGTTCCCTTCTTATTCCATGTTCTTCACAAAAATTGAAAAAATCATCTGATGTAAATTCCCCTCCTCAATCAGATCTGAGGCATTTGATTATGCTATTTGATTCGTTTTCAACCAAGGCTTTAAATGTTTTGAACTTTTCGAAAGCTTCGTCTTTATGCTTCATAAGTCCTATCCAACACATCCTGGAAAAGTCGTCAATGAACAATATAAAATATTCTTCTCCTCGAGGTGACCTTTTCCTAGATGGACCACATACATCAGTATGTACAAGTTCAAGTGGCATGCTAGCCCATCCTTCATTCTTAGGGAAATTAGTTCTGGTTTTCTTACCAAACTGACATGATTTGCATATTGTATTGTTTAGAATTTTGATGTCAGGGAGATCATGAACAACCTAATATTTGCATGCTTTCCTTATCTGAGAGAAGCTTAGATGCCCCAATGTTCTATGCCATAGCCAATGTTCATCATTCTTGCTTAGATATCATTGTTGTTGTCCTCCCTTCAGTATGTTATTGGGAGTTCTTATGCCTTTGATCACTGTTTCTCCTGTATCAAGCTCACGAACAATACATCCATTTGATCGAAATATTACCTCATTTCCTTGATCACACATTTTACTGACACTCAATAGATTATGCTTTAGGCCATCAACATACATAACATTTTCAGCTTTGACCTTTTCCTTCAAAAGAACAGAACCTTTACCTTTTATGAGTGCAGGGGTGTTATTTCTAAATGAGACCTTCCTTTCCTTTTCTAAGGCACTATATGGCTAAAGTTTTTCTTTATCACCTGTCATATGTTTTGAGCATCCACTATTGATGTACCACTGATTTTCCTGTCCTTCTGCATATAAGGGTATCCCACATCTTTCTGGTAGCAATTCTTTCTTTCTCCATGTTTTGGGACTCAATGAAGCTTGCTCCTTCTGAGTTGTTTGCCAAAACCTACTCCTGCATTCAGAATCTTCATGACCAAAGTTGTTTCAAATAGAACATTCTATTTCATTCTCAAAAGCAGAAAAATTATTGTAGGTCCTTTTCATGATCCCAATCATACTCCTTTGTTTTTGAGCTTCTTTAGTCATGATGGTCCTGTAGGCAACACATTGAGCTACTTTGTGACCAAAGTTATGACAAGAGAAACATTGGCCATTGAAGAAATTCCTGCGACTATCAAACCTACTGACCAAATGATTGTAGTTTCCATTGACATCCATTCTTGAGGCAAATTGAGAATGATTTACCTGTGGTTAGCTGTAGCTTCTATTCATCCGTGACGTAGATGGTCCCCTATTTACTTGGTAATCTTTGTTCATTCTTGAAGTAAATTGTCCTTGATTTACCTGGTGATCTGCATTATGCTTTTGTTGTCGATTGTCACCCTGTTCACTTCTCCTTGCCACATCAAGATAACTTTTGGAGGTGGATGGCTTCTGTGCTTGCTTCTGTGCTTGAGATGCTTCTTCAGTATATCCAAGACCTATCTTGATTAGAGGAGAACACTGCACTTTCATAATCTTATCTAAAGTTTCAGATCCTTTAGCAAATTTAACATTAAGAGCTTTTGATTTCTCAATATATTTTCTAAGTCCCACAATTTCACATTCTAACTTTTCATTATGTTTTTCTATTTAAGCAAGTTGGAATGTCAGAGTATCTATAATCATATTCTTTTCCTCTAAACAAATTTTAAGTTTAGAAATTTCTTCATAAATACTTTCTTCATCTATAGCATCCAAGAAATCATCATCTTCAAAGGCCATCAAAAGTATATAATCATTACATTGTTCACCTTCATCACTATTTGAAAATCCATCACTGTCTTCATGTGTATAATAGCTCTTCTTACTTACATTCTATTTTTTGTTCCATCTAACTGGTTCCTTACCTTTGTCAAGCTTATCTTTATGAGGACATTTGACAGCATAGTGACCGACTCTTCCACAAGCAAAGCATTTGAAAGGTAGCTTACCTCTGAATCTTCTAGTACCCCGTTGAAGGTTCTTGACAAAATTTGATTCTTCCTCTTCTTCTGACATATATCCTGACTCATTGTAATTTCCTTTTCCTGAGGCTTTGAAGGCGGCTTCTCTTCTGTCTGATGGTCCCCCTTTTCTCATTTCATAAGCAGTTAGGATTCTGTGCAATTGTGACATGGTAATGCTCTGTAGATTCTACTTTTCTTCCATGGTAGAAACTTTTGAATCAAACTTAGAAGACAAAGATCTTAGAACCTTTTCAACCAAACTAACTTCTTTTATTTCTTCACCCAAGTTTTTCATACAATTAACAATCTCATCTATACGTAAGAAATAGTTAGCCAACTTTCATCATTGTGCATTCTGAGATTTTCATACTGAATTTTGAGAGTTTGTAATTTTGCCCATTTTACCTGATCATCTCCTTCATAGCTCAAAACGATCTTGTCCCATATTTCTTTCGTAGCCTTGAGCTGCATAACCTTGATGAATTCTAATTGAGATAGACTCCCTAATAGAGTATTGACATCCTTTGCATTCGTTTCATACTGCTTCTTACCAGCCGTATCTGTACGAGTTGCTGATGGAAATCTGTATCCTGTTTCCACAATATCCCAAACTTCTGTACCAAGAGATTGAAGATAGGCAGTGATTCTTACCTTCCAATAAACAAAGTTGCTCCCATCAAAAATTGGTGGCCTGATCGATGCTTCTTTTTCGTAGTTACTCATGATGATAGATCTTCCTTCAAGTGATCAAGCTTCTTCTGAAGGACCTGGCTTTGATACCAATTGTTGGAAATAATACTAAGAGGGGGGGTGAATCAATATGATCAAGTCAATTATTTTTCATTTCATACAAAGACTTGTATACACTACTTAAGTTAGTTAAAATAGCGTATATACACAACTTCAGTTAATTATACTCGCGTATAAGTTGCAGACTTATAATTTAATATATTCTTCAGATGTTGATCATTAATCTATGTGTCAGAACCATATAAGCAATAACCAGGAACAGAAAAATAGAGCAGACAGTCACACACAAGAACACAAGATACAAGGTGGAAACCCAATGTTGGTGAAAACCACCTGTTGCAATTCGTCTCTATCTTCTTTCAATTAGAAACTTCTTTTTACAATGTTTCTATACTGCTGCAGTCTTATACCAGTACGCAAGTTGCAACCTGCAGAAGGCTACAACCTTCTCTCATTCTCCAGCTTCTTCTAGAAGGGAGCTACAACCCCCTTAGCTCTTGTACTATCTGAGGTACTAGTATGTAGGTGCTGACCTACACAAGGCTACAACCTTCTCTTTACTTCCAGGGAGCACGTTTCATAAATTTTCAGACTGGATCCATGAATAACATCAATCAAACATCAAGTATATCTACATCAACCAATCTCCTTTGTACAACCCAATGCTGAATCAAATAATCACTTCTCTGAATGTTGTAACCAGTCTATAATAACAGTAACCAGACACCAATTCTGAACCGAAAACACTGCAATAATAAACAGAAGTAGCTAAACATATTTTCATGAAACATACGCTACTTCAATATGCAGAAACCTACATATATACGCATCTTTATTAAGGCTAATTAGCGTATGCACTTTCTTCACTTGCTGAACCTGTGTGTATATGCACTTCTGAAGTGTTGAACCTGCATACAGATCTATAAAAGATAACTTACTCTTTTCACTTAATCAAACAACAGTTATACCCAGATTATCAGATTTATAGATCTAATCATGCGCCAAATATAACAAATCAAAAATCACACAATGATACTACTTGAGATGTGACCCATCAATAGAACTTATCCATCTTGTAGCGCTCAAGTTCCCCCCTTGATTCAAATCCAACTATGTACCACAAACCAATTACCAGTATTCTTGCTTCTCATAAGATATTCAATGCTTGTGTCCTCCCTTTGCCAAATGATCTCCTTCCCTTTTTATAGTCTTAGGCCTTGCTCAAACCATGATCCAAAACCATTGAGAACCAATACTAGGGACTCAAAACTTGGATTAAATACTTTGGACGAAATACCAAGGTCCAAATACCATGGACCCAAAAATAATCTTTCCCACATGTACATGTTTTTCCATGCATGAAAGTGCGTGCATACACATACACAACTTTTGATCAGCAATCCGTATGTATATGCGATCTGGTTAAGAGGAACATGCGTATATGTATTTTTCTTCCATTCTGAGAGCTTGAACTATGATCTGCCATCTAAGTGAGTTGCCATCAAGGACAACACATGTGCCATAGTGACAAACCTGTGTCATAATGCCAACACGTAAACGATGGTGATGAAAGTGTCATGTAGCTAAAATGGGGTGGCATGGTAATCAAATTACCTGCCATGTCTTTGGAGGTTGGGCTGGCTAGAATTGGCATTATGCTTTGGGTGTTGTTTTGTTGGACTCCATGTCAAAAGTTTGGCTACCCGAAGTTGGTGTTTCATGGCGTTTATTGCTAGGATAAAATTGACTCAATGGGTTGGGGTTCATGTTACTAGGATTTTCATTGTTGTAACAAGCCCAGGATAAAATTTCTTGTAATAAAGGTAAAAATAAGACCAAGGTCATGGGACATGTATTCCAAGCTAAATGTTGGACAAAACATCCTAGTGGGTGTTCATTTCGGTTTATGGCTAAGGAAATTGGAAAAGGCATTGAAAAGGAAAAGAGGCATTAATTAGCATTTATTTATGAAATAATGGAAAATAGGAGGAAAGGAAGGTGACGAGACAGATTTTCTTGAGAGGGAAATTGAAGGAAAATTGAAGAAAATTGAAGCCTCAATGATAAAAGGGATTCTGAGGATCAGTTTATGGCTTTTGTCAATCAGACTTATTGTCAGTTTTAGCTTGGAGCTCTCTCTATTCCCTCATAGTCTTGCACACTTAGAGAGTTCTTAGAGAAATCTAGCATTGGGGAATGAAAGCAAAGGAAGGACAAGGAAATCAAGGAACAAGCAATGAAAAGTTGGGGCAAGCAACTTCAACAGGAATACTTGGAGGCAACAGGTTGCATGCGTGATTTCCTAGCTGGTTTGTGCATGCATGTATGTATTTGGTTCTCTTGTTGTCATTGGCATGGGTTTTTCTAGGTACATCAATGGTTTCAACCTTGCCTTGCCAATTCCAGATAACCATGGTGTGATGGGGATCTTTCATTCGATTGTGTAGAAATTACGATGTATATTTGCAGCTTCTCATGAAATTTTAATCAATATCACAAGATACAAACCTACTCTACTGCTCTAGAGAAAATAATTCACAATCTAGACAAAAAATTAGACATGCAATACGAATCACACACATACAACAAGTATTTTTCCTAAGGAAAGCAAATTGCTAAAAACCCCAATGACTACTTTCATTAAATCAGAAGAATAGAGATGTATTACAGTTGCTTTGCTCAATTAAGCACAACATGCAAGTGCATAACCTATCTCTTTGTTCACTGAAGGCCTCTGATCCAGACTTAGTCAAATTTTTCCTCTGCTTGAGCTCTTACTTCCTTGCATTGTTGTTCCTTAAAGAATTCAACCCCCATTATTTAGGAAATTCCTTAAATTCACTGTGCAATTCCTTTAGGATGATCCTCTGACTACATGTAACACTTGTACACTTAAGGCTAACTTAAAAGTAATGTTACATTGCCTTGGAATCTCCACCAAGCATGGGGAATTTGAATTCTCTACATGCACTAGATATTTTGGGTTGATTGACCAGTGAACTAGATGATCACTGAGTTTGATTGAAGTCCCACTACTTAAATGACATTCCTCTAGTTCCTTCAAAATTTGGATCTAGTTTAACTGAAAATAATGAGAGTTAACTGACCTTGCTACAAATTAGCAATCACACATGCATAATTGAGCTCTAACTCTAGTAAATTGGGTGACACAAGACATGTCACACAAGAAAACATCATCCAATTTGTCTACTGATGTGGAAATTTCTATTTTCCTAACTTAATTAGGGAAAAATCAAATTGAAATTTTTTTGTTGCATTTTTCAGTACTCCCTCTCAACAAGAAATGGATTATCAACCACCACTATTGTGCACCTTTTGAACTTGTACTTACCTCTTGACAAGGTCTTTGACAAAATTTTAGAATCTTGTTCCTCTATCAGAATGTATTGCAACAACATTATTTGCCTCTGCACTGAATCCCATAAATGGTGATACCCGATATCTGTATGCTTGGATTGATGGTGAAATACAAGTTTCTCAGAGAGATTGATCCAACTTTGATTATCACAGTAGATCACACTTAGATCCATCATTTGACTAAATAATCCAACAAGTATCTTTCTCATCCAAATCATCTCACATATTGCTTGACTTGCAACCATGTATTCTTCTTCTGCCAAGCTGAGTACCACAAATATTTGCTTCTTGTTGTACCAAGAAACAACAACAGACCCATCACTAAAAGTTCCACCTTATGTACTCTCTTTTTTTTTATGGAATCCCCACCCAATATGCATCTATGAAGCCACACAACTTCACTCCCTCTCTCCATCTGTAACAAAGTGAAAACTAGGTAATGCCTCTAAGGTACTGGAAGACATGCTAAGCTACCCTCTAAAATAATTTGGTTGGGCTAACCATAGCTTGGCTAAAGTAGTTGAATGCATAACACATATCTGGTTGCGTGTTCACAAGCTACATCAGTGAAACCACTAACACCCGATAAATGGTAGCATCCACTTCATCACCTGAAGTGGCATGCTCCTTCCTCTAGTTGGTTGCTAGAGATGTCTCCATGGGTTTGCAACTCTCCATTTGGAACCCCTGTAGTATCTCATTTCCATACTTTCCTTGAGTGAAAAATAATTCCCCATCGTCTTGCCATACTTCCAATCTGAGGAACTAGTGCATGAGCCCCTGTCATTCATTTAAAATTCTCTTTCAAGGTCCTCCTTGCAAGATCTGTTCAGTCTTTCATCACTAGTTAAAATCAAGTCATCAACATATCAGACTATAATTAAAAATTTAGCTTCTACCAAGATATAATAGAGGTTTGCATCTGCTTCACTTTTGGTGAAGCCCAAATCGGTAAGATAGATATCGATCCTAGTGTACCATGCACGTGGTGCTTTCTTGAGACAGTTGAATGCTCGCTTGAGTCTGCACACATGATAATCTCGATAAAAAGTCTCAAATCCTTCTAGTTTCTCAATGTGTACACCTCATCCTCAGTAACTCCATTGAGTAATGTTGTTTTTACATCCATCTGGCAGATATTCTACCCCATTCTCACAGCGAGAGAAATAATTGATCTAATCACTGAATACCTTGCACTTGAGCAAAGGTCTCCTACATTTTCTATTCCTTCAACTTGAGAATACCCCTTGGACACAAATTTTGCCTTGTACTTCTCTATGCTTCCATCTGCTTCTTCCTTTACGTTGAAGATCAATCTCGAACCCAATGTTGATTTGTCTACTCGTCTTGGGACCACTTCCCAAACATTTTTCTTTATCATGGATTCGTATATCTCCACCATTACATCACCCCACACAGGTTTCTCTACTACTTCCTTGAGAGATCATGGCTTAGTATCTATAAGCTAAGTCATTAGATCCATGCAGTTAGTGTATCGATCTAGTGACATTCTTTGCCTATGCTGATTTGAAGGAGCACCCACATTCTCCCTCGCATTCTGCACAAGTTTCCTAGCTTCCTTGATCCTTTTTTTGCCATCTTTAGATGCTTTTTCTTGATTTGCTCTCTCCCCTACCTGATCCTAAATTTTTGGTTTCTTCGCAAGTTCTTGAGGTTCCTCCTTTGGAGCTAAAAG
>Ga0068618_1000358_pt1 | contig 12393 bp, 8 predicted proteins | sample InSIn2SAF170_2_FD_77423 | JGI IMG/M metagenome (GOLD analysis project Ga0068618, IMG submission 77423) | Clean room microbial communities from NASA Spacecraft Assembly Facility at Jet Propulsion Laboratory, Pasadena, California, USA -... ...
AGATCTAGAGTTAAAGCATAAGTATCAGCCAAAGCTAAGGTGCAAGCTCCAGTTAGAGCCAGAGCGCTAGCTACAGCCAAAATCAGAGCTCAAGCTTAAGATTAAGCTAAGAGCCAAATTTAGAGCCATGCTCCAAAGAATCAAACAAAAATCACATTGATCTACATTTATCGTCCTAACTTTTGAAGACCAAAAAACCTCTTTGTGGGGATGTTTGATCAAAAATGGATTTGAACAGCAATGGTTATAAGGCTCAGTAGTTAAGTGTAATTTCTCAATTAATGAGGGTAGGAAAAACGTCAAGAACAATGCAAGTTTTAGAGACTAATGAGACAAAATAAAAACAAAATAAATAAAATAGAGAAATTAAAATAGTAGAATAAGAGAGAGAGAGGAGTGGATATTGAAAGGTCAATCTCTTGGCCTTCCCACTAGCCCGCACCAATCGTATATCTCCTTGTATCTTGACTCTCAAGGGTCTTTTAGTCAAAGGCAGGAGTATCCATGGAGAGTCATTAGCTATATTGTAACCAAAATTTACCAAAATAGATAACAACTATCTAAATTTTGGTTTTGCCGTTTGGGATTCCCAAGTAAAATATTTGTGATTATGGTGTATTTGATTTCACTTCTGTGTAATGTTCTATAAAAAATATTCATGTGAGTAACTGGAAGCTCTTCTCTACACTACATTTACTTTATTAGTCTGCCCAGAATTTCATTCCTCCATTATCAATTGAGGAATGCCACCAACTATGAAATTATCTCCATCCATTTTCTTCCACATTTTAGATCAACAACTATCATAAAATAGCTAATGTAGTAGATACATTTCTAATTCTAAATATGAAGAACAACAAATCTTCTAATTATTGAAGCCATACACAACAATTGATTCTTTTCACAGCTGTACACAACAAGTGAAGATGATTCAAGCCATTTTCCTTTATACAATATCCAGTCAGCAAGTAAATCATTCTTGGAAGTTTCATTCCACGCACTCCTTTTACTTGAGAAGACAATTTTTTTTATATACATTCATATCAATGCTTATGTTGTAAAAAGAAAATGGTTGCATTACTACCTTTATCATTGCAAGCAATCATACTTATTTATATTGGTTTGTTTCCAATGAAAAAAATTGTAGGGCTAAGATTGACTTGAGGAGAGCTCTCCACAATCTTGTTAACTAATTAAATATGTACATGATTATTCCCTCATAGGATTCCTGAGAATGGAAGTGCAAAAAATGCATTAGATATGAAAGATACTCCATCAAATAGTCCTCAACCAAGAATAAGAGGAATTCAATCAAGGAATATAAACATTAATTCAAGCTCCCCAATACATACATGAAACCATTAAATGCAAGATATAAATCGTTTACCACAAATGTAGAGATATGGTGGAACATTGAGAAACAATAATTATAGATTGACAGCAAAACCATTTTACTAGCCTGATTGATATTACATTGTTAGTTAGTTGTAGCATGCAAGTTACAGCTACATTGAGCATGCAACAGATCATGGATAACAAAATATAAGATAGGCAATGAAACAACTACTTATACAATACGCTGGTCTACACGATATGTGGACATCAACCACTCCAACAATTCTTATGTTGGTTTCTTTAGCAGTTGCTCCACACGCACTCCCCTTCCTGTTGTAGTGCAGCATGATTAGAAGACTCTACAGGAGAAGATTTGACAACGGTAGACTCAGAGAAAAATACACAGATTCCTTGCCTTAGTTCCCTTGTGTTACTGTAAGGAAATTCAAGTGAATGTGTGGTATTAGGACCCCTGTTCACTATTGTTGTTAGTTATCACCAATTTGGAAAGTCCCCAGAGTGTAATGATGTGTGTAGATCTCTGTCTGTCCCTACAGTTTGTTATTCAAGTCCATTGTGTAAGGTAAGGTCCTCTTTCTTTCCTGTTAATACAAAGATATGTGACTTTGTATTGCAAATATTCTTGATCTCCTTGTTTCCAGGGCTCTGTTTTATGCAGGATTAGAAGGTCTTATTCACCATCTTGAATTTCTATAGGTTGTTCTTATTTCCGAACTTTTGTGCCAGTGGATCTAGTGCCCATAATTTTTCTGTTTTGGTTGGAGTTTAAGCAGTTTCCATTTCCCTAGGATTTGTGGTTTGAATGTAGATCTACCTACAGATTATCTCATTTCTATAGTTATCCATTCAAATAATATCTTGGTATATTCTTCCTTATGTATTGGTTTATTATAGCTAAGGTAAGGCGGTCAAAACAACATATCAAGATTGGGCAGTTCCAAATCCAGTCGAAAAATCAGTAGCTTTCCTTTGCACCTCTGGTTTGGTTGCCATATATAGATAGGCACATTCTGTCATATATAAAGACAAAGCATAGCTTTTTTCTAATGGGACATGACAGATCCCAATGATAGTGTGAACTATAACAGTTATGTATTTAAACACTTTTTTCAAATGAAGTAGGATTAGGAGTTGAACTCATGAATTCATGAATCTTAGACTCCTCAAATGTAATCTTGATAGTATCTTATCTCATTTGCAAGTATATAGGGACTAAATGCTGGTTAAAAGTTGGAAGAATGTTATTGATCAATTTCTTGATATCAATTAAGGTCTTTGAATATGTTTCTTCACGCATGTGTACAAGAAGCACAATGTGACAGCAGATGCTTTCTCAACCTGGCTATTGTAGACAAAGCATTGGTTGAAGAATGCAGGGATGGAGTTGTAGTTTGTATATGAAATTGCAAGTTCCTTCGAATATGTTTCATCACTTATGTGTACAAGAAGCACAATGTGACAGCGAATGCTTTACCAAACAGGTTGTTGTAAGCAAAGCATTGGTTGAACCCTTCGATGGACCAGAAGTAGTTTTCAGTCTTATTCTAGCACAATTACAATTTTGGATCAGATGTGTTCAGATATTGCCAACAACTGACATAAACGATATCATGTTTTTTCAAAGGAAAACCTCACTAGGGAACCCAAGGGATTCTTCTCAAAATTAGAAACCAAAATCAATGCAAGATCGAAAACTATATGCAAAATAGTAATAGTTCCAAGAAATATGAAAAATAATAATAGTTCCAAACAATATAGAGATATCATTAACAGTAGTATTACAAGGATGTAGGATCATAGCTATGTAGTAATGGCACATTACATGTAAGTTGTAACACATATGGTTTTAACTTTTATCTATATGAATGATCAATATACAAGTAATATGCATAAAACCCTTTCTTTCTTGTGTAACCTTCTCTAAGCCCCATATATAGAATTTAGACATGTGAACTAGCACATTTTATTAGAAAGCTCATGAAGAAGTTTACTTCAAATATTCAAAATCATTAGGTAAAGTCCTGATCTAGAAGTTGTATTACAAACAAAAGACTTTTGATACTATAGTTTATCCCTTACAATCTATGCCCAAATGGCATATCGCTTATACAGAAGGTAATAGACCAAAAGTTTCCAAAACATCCTTCCACTGGATGGATGCAACTTAACTCATATGCCAGGGAGAGGGGAATACAAAAATAACTAACTGGAGACCAAAAGTGAACAGTTTAGGTAATCAAACCCTTTCTGTTTTGATTGGACTCAAAAAGTACGCTCAAATTAGATATCATTTGTTTAGAGGTGTATAATTCCTCTCAACATTAGTTCCTAAATTACTAGTTCAAGAAGACCAAAATGAAAGATAGGGAGTGTAGTAAAGTCAATAAATTTAAGGACTTCTTACAGACCAAAAAAATAAGAAACCATGCAAAAATAAAATCCATTATCCAATAAATATGGACCATGTTGAAATGCAGAGAACTCTTCACCATGTAGGACATGAGAGAAGCTTCAATCAAGTAGGGTAGGGCATCAATCAATAAGAAAAAATCATGTTTGTATCAAAACATGTTAAAGTAAAACTGCTACTAAAAGCTTACGAAATAAAATCTAGTTAATTGGGCATGCTAGAGGACATTAACCATGCCAGGAATCATATCAAAATTTAAACATTACAATATAACAAGAAGAAAAAAAATTATGCAGAACCATGAAGCCATTGATCATTTATCCTGGATGACTCTACAAGGAAAAATCATACTACTTAACATTTCCTGAAAAGTCTATTAATGATGATAAAAGGCAATTAGGTTCCAAGTTACGAAAGCTATATTTAAAAATAGATAAAAATGCCGGTCTACATTTTCCCACCCACAATAATGTAAGTTGAGCTGAAAGATTACCTACTTCCATCTGCAATGTTTGAACTCTTTGTTCTACCTCTTATATATAACGCATCTTTCTTTCTTTTGATCATATAGCTAATTGTCGATTCACCAATATCTTGCATTGAAAATTATATCCAAGAACTTCATATACAGTTCACTTGCTTTACACCAAGTAACCCAACATTTTAGAAGGGCACCTCAATGACTACAATAAAATTTCCCATTGGTAAACAACAATAGACTAAACAAAGAAATTTTCATCTACCATTGGCATGTCACTAAATTGAAATCCTATGATAGGTTTCAAGGTCAATTTCATTCTATGTAATCATCAAAGTTTACTTTCCAACAAATGCAAAGAGGAAATAAATATCTATTTACTACCAACATCCATCACTGAACTAAAATCCATTGATAGGTTTCAAAGTGAGTTTCATCATGTTATGCAATCAGTGGAGTTTAATTTCACACTGTTAGCTACAGGAATCAGAATGAAAACTGGGGAACTTGGAGAGAGTTAAAACGATACCTCTTGGCTCATTTTGGATCAATAAGTGCCAGTTCTTGGAGTTTTTTTGTTGCCATCACCTTCTTGGACTCTAAAGACTCTGATAATAGTTTATTTAATTGTGATGAAGATGAACCATCCATAAAATTTCTATGGCAATGATGAGGCCAACTAGCCCCTGTAGTACCAAGGTTCCCTTTCGTGTCTTCCAGGTTACCTTCCAATCCATAAAAAATAGCATCAACAGAAATACTTCTTGAATGATGTGAAGGTCGATTAGTATTAGCACCCGATGGGAGCTTTGATCCTTCTCTCATTGCAACATTCAAAGGTTGTCCGAAAGAAGTCAATTTCTCCATATCCATGTACATGGAAATCAGATCTTCGGCCTTAATTGCATCATCAGAGACCATGGGCAGTTCAAAACTAGCAAAACCAATATCACCATCAAACATGATATCATCCAACAAGAGAAATACAATTTCTGACTAAGCCCTATAATGGCCTCCTCTCTGGGGTGGAACATCCGACATCTTATTGACGTCAGTACTAAAATTCTGTGAAGGACCTAGATTCCCTAAGGGCTCTGTAATGTCGATAGTACTAGATGAGCTCACAGGTTCTTGCATAGTCACATCCATGGCCATTGAATTCCTGAAGAACATGATAAAGTTGGCTTTTATTTCCTAGTTATTGTGAATGCATTGGTAGAAGATGGGTAACCTACATACTTATTAAGCCCATTTGCATGTGAGTATATGAAAAAATTAGTACAAAACTAGCAATACATATCTTCCAGATCTTAAAATCAACTTTACAATTGAATAATTGTATACCATACCTAAAGCAGAAGACCAGAAAAATAACATATAAAGGCCCTATATATTGCCCTAACCGAACCTTCTAGCGGCTACACGAGGGACAGTTGAAATTCCAAGGACGGGAAGCAACTGACTGATTTTACTTGGGTACCTAAATTGAGGTTCTGCGCCATTGAAAAGAAACTATTAAATCTGCTGCAATATCCTTGTCCCACACTACAATCTCACAATATTCTACCATTGTTTCTCTAGTAGCTCTAACACTAAGAACTTCAAACCAACTAAGAAATTCAAATTAACTCTGTAGCAATAAGAATTAGTTGAAAGTTAAGGTTCGCAAAGTCATTAAAGTGCTTAAAAAAATAAAAATAAAAAGACCTCCATGTGGGCCCTCCCATGAGTGCCACATGCCTCACCTCCTTCTCCATAACATAGCATGTAGGGTATAAACCATGCCACTTAACATTATATCATGGTAATATGTCTACTAATATGTCAATACATGAGGAAGAAGGATAATCCAATTTCCCACTGTAGGTGCACCAGTTTCAACTCCATGCCCTTCTATGCTTTGTCTCATCGAGCCTTAAATATCTACCTAGCAGAGTAGGTGACCCATGGTTGGAGATTGAAGCAAGAAAAGACAACCCTGCTCTCACACTAAATTCCAATTTCCACATACTATTAACCTAGAATCTGGGGTTGTTGGCATGTATGGTTTCATCAATGGAAGATGCCCATTGTGATATTGATTATTTTCCTATGAATATTGAAGGGAAAAATTCACGATGAAAGGAGAGCTTCCAGTTCCAAAATTGCAATTGGGATGAATTCCAAATTGTCTTAGAATAGCCTGCCTTTCTTCTTCTTTTGCTTCTCACTTATTTGGCCTTCCTATTCCTTATGGGTTTGATGAGATATATCACCTAGCGAAGAAGAAGGATTAAGACTAGAAGGTTCAAAGCTAGAGGGATAGGGGAACAGAAGTGAAAAAAGGACAGAAGGGATCCGAGACAGCAACAAATACCTCCCTGAATCCATTATCCTCTCTACAAAGAAGATCTTTATACATGCTCTACCAGACAAACAAAGGAAAAGTGAGGATAAGTAGAGCAAGGAGGCAAGGTCAACAATAGGGATTACAACCTGCTACTTGTTCCAGAACCCGTAGTTATTGACCATGCCTGTTTAGCTCCCCCTAGACCTTAGACGGCAAAAGGAGTGTACTGCCTAGCCCCAATGAGTGAGGAAGAATTTGCGCTTTGATGTCTACCCTAGAAGTATTGAGTCAGAAGGATTGAGGAGCTATAATATGTCTACTAATATGTCAATAGATGAGGCAGAAATATGTCAATAGAGAAGGCAGAAAGATAATCCAACTGCCCACTGTAGGTGCACCAGTTTCAACTTCATGGCCTTCTACGCTTTGTCTCATCGAGCCTTAAAGATTTGCCTAGTAGTTCAACCTCATGGCCTTCTGCACTGGTAAGTATTTTCTTCCTTATATCAGATTTCCTTCCTTTATTCGCCTATGAAATATTGTTGCGGGCATGGCAAGGCTGGCAGCTCCATAAATCAAGCGATCCTTAACTGAATAAACCCAGGTTTGTATGGATGGAAACAGAGCCATGGCATTCTTAAATGTAATTATGCATGCTCCCAGATGTCTTCAGTACGAGAGGTGATAAAAACCTCCTCTTCTACCTGGACTCTTCTGCCTAGACACACCAATTCCTACCTAAAGGAGCTTAATATCTCTACTTTCGTCGAGGGTATAGACATATTTATCTGGCTTTGTTTTTGTAGTTTTTTAGCAGATCCAATTACGATGGAGGCTAGAGATAAGGAAACTCGCAACTAAACAACAACAATGCCCTAACTGTGTCAATTTTCCATGTCAATTAAGTGAACTAGTCTTAACGTGCCTCAGGGTTCTTGCAGGTGGTGTTCCCTCCCTGTGATTAGGACCCTCCCTGTATAAACCAAGCTTGCCATCAAGCTCCAGCTTCTACTGCATCCATCTCCTTCCTCAACATCTCTTTCCTATGCTACTCAACATGGAATGCTTCTCAAATGGAAAATGCCATCATCACACTGTAACCTACCTAGGCCATGGCACAAACATGCACTCACATGCAACATAGATGTGTGGTGCAATCGCCATGTGTTGTAGCCAGTGACTTGCTAATGCTTATATATTGATATATACCAACATGTTCCTGAGAACTGAGCTAACCTTTAATGCCCTCTAATAATGCTAACATTAGTTTAGGTTGCAGGGACTAACAAGTTTGAAAATATCAAACAAACAAAAATATAACCTATTGTTTTAGCTTTGGATTAGCTTTGGTTCTCTGGAAGAGGCCAAATAACATGCTAGATCAATATCTCTCTAAAAACTTTGCTTATATCTAATGAGCTAGAACTAAAACCAACTCAAATAATACTAGATTCTTCTTTTTCGATTACTGTAGTCCATGCCAGGACGGGAAGGATTAATAACACCTTTAATGATGTAAGAAAATATATATTTTGCAAACCAGTCTACTAAAAACTTGTTGGGGATGTGTGTCTTCATTATCATGTGTCTCCTCTAGCCAACATTCTCACATGTGATTGGAGATAGGGTGGAAGTCTCATCCTAGAATGAATTAAAAATATAAATGAATATATTTTAGTGGATGGATAGTTGGAAATGATATAAGGATATGATTCCTGATAGCGAGATCATACTCAATAGAATTTAATGCACCAATTCATGGCTTAGAGCCTTGAACTAAATTGGTGAAAATTTGTTGAGACAATGTTCAAGGCCAACTAATAACGGATGAAGAGATAATTATGAAGGATGAAGAGATAATTATGGTAGCTTTAAAGTAACAATTACTAAAGGTGCAAGTATGTTCATGAAAGCAATCACATATTGAGGCTTCAACACTTCCTTTTAATTTCATAAGAAATTAAAGGGATCCATATAAATTTTGTGAATGTTTCTTTCTCAATTTTTTAGAGTGTCTATTTAGAAATTTTTGGTATTTATTATTTTATATTTGTATCGCCAATATTATCTTTTCCTCTCCAATATCTTTCCAATGATATAATTTTTTCTTCATTTTGACTGGTGGTTTGAAAGTTATAATCAATTAAATTTTGAATTGTTTTCATCACCTTGATGATTTGATTCATCTTAGAAACCCTACTTACATATCCCATTAGAAACATATTATATATATACATTAATGTAAACTATATTATCATGTAATATAAATAAATATTATTGTATAATATAAATAAATACCATTATATAATATAAATAAATATCATTATATTATTTGTAAAGATTAAAAATACTAAGAAATTGTATTTTATATATATATATATATGAGAGAAATTCCATATTGTTAAAAAGATAAATTTTATATAAAGTAAATAATATTAAAAAATTAATAACTTTTATTAGTGTAATATATGTAATTTTATACATTGTAAATATATACAACCTATATATATTGAATGTAACATACATTTATCATCTATATTAGAAAGAAAAATTATAAAACATATTTTATATAATTTATATTATATTATTGTACATATTTAGCATAAATTATTGTATATTTTTTCTTTATGGAAAAATTTAGGTAGATTAACCTTGAAGAGAATATTCTAAAGTTTGTTGGCTAGACTAGTAGGCATGTTGAGGATAATCGACCCTGTGACCTCCCGATTAGCGAGGTACTTAACAACAGGGAATCAGCTAGTTGAGCTAGCTCTCAGGGCTTTTCATTTTAGAAAATCTTGGTGACCAGTTGGGGCAACAGGGAATCGGCTAGTTGAGCTAGCTCTGAGGGCTTTTCATTATTTGGGTGACCAGTTGGGGCAACAGGGAATCGGCTAGTTGAGCTAGCTCTCAGGGCTTTTCATTTTAGCCCGATTAGCGAGGTACTTAACAACAAGGAATCGGCTAGTTGAGCTAGCTCTCAAGACGTTGAGCTAGCTCTCAGGACTTTTCATTTTAGAAAATCTGGGTGACCAGTTGAGGCAACAGGGAATCGGCTAGTTGAGCTAGCTCTCAAGGCTTTTCATTTTAGAAAATCTGGGTGACCAGTTGAGACCCTTGGGGCTTTTCATTTTAGAAAATCTAGGTAGATCAACCCCGAAGGGAATGTTCTAAAGCCCGTCGGCCAGACTAGCATGGCCTCACCCGAAGGGCGTCCAGGAGAATTGACCCTGTGACCTCCCCATCTGCAAGGTACTTAACAACGAGGACTCGACCAGTGAAGCTAACCCATACTATAATTTATAGTAATTATTTATAATTTATATTAGCACAATCACATTAATAAATATGGGTGATTAATATACACCGAAAGCATCAATTTCCATCATATATATCAATCAATTTTATAAATCAGACTAATCAACATAATTTAATATATTTATTAATTTTTTTATATTAAAAACCTTAATTTCCTTAATACTATTAATATGCAATGTTAATATTCATACTCAATATTTTACTAATAAACTTAATGTTTATTATTAAAATATTGTTATTACTTTAAAATTCTAATAGTAGTATTTTATTTATTTTGATAAGTAAACTTGGTAAAGTTATTTTTCAACCTCTCTCTTCTTTGTCTTATACCATTAAGTATGTAGCTTCAACATAATTTATCTACCATTTATAATTATATTTTAAATAATAAATTAGAAATAAAATCGTAAACTTATATTCCCTTTTTAAGATAAAATACAAAATCATTTATTGAAAAATGAAGAACATAGTACCTATTTGAAGAGTAAGTTATTAATGATCAAATGAGCTCCTTTCCTTCTCTGCTATATGACTGCTTGAAAAATGGCTGAATGAGTTATCACGATCCAATGAACTCTCTTTTTTCCTATGATGTGTTATAGGACATGATTAAGTCGATTTCTAGAATATTTGGGAATCTGAAAGACATGAGTGCAGTCATTTTTTTTTTACTGCACCCATGTCTGTCTGATTCCTAAATATTCAGAAAATCTGCAATCGACTTAAGCTCACCATGCGTGATCAAATCTATAAAATTGACCACGTCCATGTCCATCGAATTCTTAAATATTCAGAAAATCTGCAATTAACTTAAGTTCACCATGTGTTATAAAATCTATAATGGACGACTTCAATAACCAGGAAATATGTCATTAGCAATTTGAAATCAGATGCGGACAAAACGAATCCGCCGTGAAGACGAATGAAACAATTATTCGATCTCGAAAATAAACCCAAAAAATATATATATATGAACGAAGAGACCTCTAGCCCTGCCATTTTCTCAACCCACAATAAATCTAAACTCCAAACTTTATTAAAATATTTAGCAGACAATCTTTCATGGAAAGACAAGTAAAATAGTTAGGGAAAAAAGATATACGAACTATCAAAAAGATTAGAACAAACTTAGTTAGATGACTCAAAATTCATTGGTTATCGAAATATATTTATTCCACATTGAATGCATAAATAACAACAACATCAATCCAAACAATAAAAACATGAACAAGTGCTCCACGTAGAGAAAACACCGTTTGAGAGGCTAACACCGTTTGAGAGGCTAACAAAAAGAGCAAGCTCTTCACATCACAGAAAACATGATGACAGATCTGTTACCCTGGCTTTCAATAACCCATGAGAACTCGACACAAAAATTTGCATCTAATTCAACAATATTGCGTAAACCTTTTAACATATGCAGTCAGCTGAAGAACATTGATTTTCTTGGATAAATGCCATGAGAGATTTTTTCTCTTACCTCCCAATCTTTTCCTCACTTCATCCAATTTTGTACATGTCCATTTAGAAAATCGTGCAAAGAGAAAGCCAAACTGGCATTAAAATCCCAAACACGCAATCCTGAAATTTATGCCTGTACGCATCGCAAAAACGATTCATATTGCATTTAAAATTTTGTGGGCATTGCCAAATGATTTTGTAGTGCCCCAAAAATATTGTCTTGGGGGGTTTTCAGAAAGTGAAGTGCTCTGTTTTCTTCTATGACAACGCTCTATTCGATGTAAATAATCGCTTTCTCCTCTCCTTATCACGTTCCTCTCGACGAATATTTGCAGCAGACTTCAATAAACCAAATCTTCCCTTTGGAATTCGGCTCTATTCGATGTAAATACATCGCTTTCTCCTCTCGTTAACTCTGTGGCACATTCCTCTAGACGCAAATTTGTAGCAAATTTCAATAAACCAAATCTTCCCTTTGGAACTCGGCTCTTTGGATCTCAAAAAAGTTTACGTTGATTTCTAATAGAAAAACTCTTTGCCAATTTATATTCAGAGGATTGACATGGAAGCACGGTTGACCATAGTGTTCGATGTTGTGATTTCAACACTTAGAATCATACGTCCATTTTAAAGGCCTAGCAACCAACTTCGAATTAAAATAATGAAGGGTATTCAAGTTCCTTTCTTTATGAAATTTTTCTCTTTTAGCTAGTCATATTCCATACCAGAAAAACAAGAATCACACGTATATTCCTAACTCACGCAGTTGGTCATTTATATTCACCCAAAAGAGAAACAAATTCGTTAACAATAGACGTATGGAGAACTTAAAGAGGCATACAAAAAGGTGGGTCATTAATCAAATTCAATGTGGCTTTATGTAGCCCAACCCTTTTGACCTATCTCTTTTCGTCTGGCATTGGAGCTTCTTATCTCTTCTCTTCCTCTACACTTTTTCTCGACTCAAACACTCTTTATATTTAAAATAAATCTAACATGATTATAAGGATTTTTTTGAGCAATGTATTGGCAAGTTTGAAG